>VFQN01005808.1_pt1 | contig 14725 bp, 19 predicted proteins | sample 3512371 | NCBI WGS metagenome assembly VFQN01 (sample SAMN10412370, study PRJNA504923) | tailings metagenome | isolation source: Replicate 2 from Balatoc abandoned mine | place: Philippines: Itogon, Benguet | collected 2017-08-28
AGGAGAGAACCGCGGGCGCCGCGCCGGTGCCGATCAGCCCTTCGGTCTCGAACGCCTGGACCGTCGCCGTGCCGAGATGTTCCCGTTCGGCGTCGAGCAGCCGCCCATAGGGGCCGCCGATGCAATAGGAACGCAGCGCCTGCTTCAGGTCGTTCGACTGGAGCAGAACGGTGAGGCCGGTGACGGTGCGTTCCTCGAGCGGCGCAGAGGCCAGCGAGGTCAACGCCGTCCAGATGTGCTCCTTCACTTCTGGCGTGATGGCGACCGCTTCGCGCGTCAGGATGGCGCCGATCCAATCGGCGGCCCAGGCGCGCTCGGAGACGTCGTGGATATGAGCCAGTGGCTGAAGACTGACGCTCGCCGTGGCGCCGTCGCTGAGATCCCCGCCGAGGTCGTGCCAGTCACCGCCCATGGCGAGGGCCGCCGCCCGGATCGAACCGCCAAAATCGAAAGCGAACACCTGGGCGTCGGCATAGCGGCGAAACTGGAGCGCCATGAGCGCCAGCAGCACGGATTTGCCCGCGCCGGTCGGGCCGACGATCAGCGTATGGCCGACATCGCCGACGTGAAGAGAAAACCGGAACGGGGTCGAGCCTTCGGTTTTACCGAACAGCAGCGGGGGCGCTGCGAAATGCTCGTCCCGTTCCGGCCCCGCCCACACGGCGCTCAGGGGGATCATGTGGGCGAGATTGAGGGTGGAGATCGGCGGTTGCCGCACATTGGCGTAAACATGCCCGGGAAGACTGCCGAGCCAGGCGTCCACCGCGTTGATGGTTTCCGCCATCGCGGTGAAGTCGCGGCCCTGGATGACCTTCTCGACCAGCCGCAGTTTCTCGTCGGCAACGCGCGGATCAGCGTCCCACACTGTCACCGTCGCTGTGACATAGGCGATGCCGGCATAGTCGGCGCCCAGTTCCTGAAGCGCGAGATCGGCGTCCGCCGCCTTGTTCGATGCGTCTGTGTCGACAAGGACGGACGCTTCGTTGGTCATCACCTCCTTGAGGATCGCGGCGACCGATTTGCGCTTGGCGAACCATTGGCGCCGGATCTTGGTCAGCAGCTTGGTCGCGTCGGTCTTGTCGAGCAGGACCGCGCGCGTGCTCCACCGATAGGGGAAAGCCAGCCGGTTCAGCTCGTCGAGCAGGCCCGGTGTCGTCGCGGTCGGGAATCCGGTGACGGTGAGAACGCGCAGATGTGCCTGCCCAAGGCGCGGCTCCAACCCGCCGGTGAGCGGCTGATCGGCGAGCAGCGCGTCGAGATACATCGGCGTTTCGGGGACGCGGACGCGATGCCGGTGCGTCGAAACGCATCCATGCAGGTAGGTCAGCGTTTCGCCGTCATCGAGCCAGCGGCATTCCGGCATGAAGGCTTCGATGAGGCGCAGAAGCCGGTCGGTGCGGTCGGTGAAGCCACCCAGCGCCTCGTGCGGATCGAGGCCCCTCTGTTCACGGCCCTCATAGAGCCAGCTTTCGGCCCGGGCGGCATCCTCGGCCGGCGGCAGATAGGTGAAGGTGAGGAAGTAGCTGGACTCGAAATGCGCTCCGGCTTCCTCGAAACCGGCCTTGCGCTCGGCGTCGACCAACGCCGACGCTGCATCAGGAAAATGGCTGTCGGGATAGTGGTTCGAGGGATGGCGCTGCGCTTCCACGAAGATCGCCCAGCCCGAGCCAAGACGACGGAAGGCGTTGTTGAGCCGGCCGGCGACCGCGACCAGCTCGGCCGCGACAGCGGAATCCAGGTCGGGACCGCGAAAGCGCGCCGTGCGCTGGAAGCTGCCGTCCTTGTTGAGCACCAGACCTGAGCCGACCAGCGCCACCCAGGGCAGGAAGTCGGCGAGCCGGCTGTTACGGTCGCGATATTCGGCGAGGTTCATCATCAGCGCGCCCTCGTCAGACCGTAAGGTGCGCGGGGATGCGCAGATGGCGGCGGCCGACATCGACGAAGAGCGGATCGCGCTTGGCTGCCCAAACCGCCGCGAAGTGGCCGATGGCCCAGATCGCAAGACCAACCAGCCAGAGCCGCAGACCGAGGCCGACCGCGCCGGCGAGTGTTCCATTCATGATCGCGATGGCGCGCGGTGCGCCGCCGAGCAGGATCGGCTCGGTCAGCGCGCGATGGACCGGCACGGTGAAGCCCGGCACGTCGTCGGCCGCGTCCGCCATCAGACCAGCGCCCCGCCGCCGAACGAGAAGAAGGAGAGGAAGAAGCTCGAGGCGGCAAAGGCGATCGACAGACCGAACACGATCTGGATCAGCCGGCGGAAGCCGCCCGACGTGTCACCGAAGGCCAGCGTCAGGCCGGTGGTGATAATGATGATGACGGCGACTATCTTGGCGACCGGACCTTCGATCGACTGAAGGATGGATTGCAGCGGCGCCTCCCACGGCATCGACGAGCCGGAGGCGTGGGCGGGCGCGGCCATCACCACGGAAAGCGCGGCCACGGACAGGGTCATGACGACGCGATAGCGGGCTTGGTGCAGGCGTTGGATCACGGGGTTTCTCCTTCGAGGCTTGGGCTGAGAGAGGCTGCGCCGTCACCCTCGGAAGCCCAGGCGCAGACGGCGGGCGCGACGCGGTAGTCACCGTCCGGGCCGAGGCCTTCGACGCGCGTGAGTTCGGAGAGGCGGCGCGCGGAACCGCGGCCAGAAAGGACGGCCACGAGGTCGATCGTCTCGGCGATCAGGGCGCGCGGGACGGTAACGACGGCTTCCTGGATGAGCTGTTCCATGCGCCGCAGCGCGCCGATGGCGCTGCCAGCGTGGATCGTGCCGACGCCGCCTGGATGGCCAGTCCCCCAAGCTTTCAGGAGGTCGAGGGCCTCGGCACCGCGGACCTCACCAATCGGGATGCGGTCGGGGCGCAGGCGTAGTGAAGAGCGGACGAGATCCGACAACGACGCCACACCGTCCTGGGTCCGCATGGCGACGAGATTGGGCGCCGCGCATTGCAGCTCGCGGGTGTCCTCGATGATGACGACGCGATCGGACGTCTTCGCGACTTCCGCGAGCAGCGCATTGGTGAGGGTGGTCTTGCCGGTCGAGGTGCCACCAGCGACGAGGATGTTGGCCCGGGCAACGATGCCTTGGCGTAGCGCCTCGGCCTGTCGCGCTGACATGATCCCCGCGTTGACATAGTCGTCGAGCGTAAAGACGGCGACGGCAGGTTTGCGGATGGCGAACGCCGGTGCGGTAACGACCGGCGGCAGCAGACCTTCGAACCGCTCGCCCGTTTCGGGCAGCTCGGCCGAGACGCGCGGACTACCGGCATGGACCTCGGCGCCGACATGGTGAGCGACCAGGCGCACGATGCGTTCGCCATCGGCGGCGGACAGCATCTCGCCCGTATCGGCGAGCCCTTCGGAGAGCCGGTCGATCCAGATGCGCCCGTCCGGGTTCAGCATCACCTCGACGACGGAGGCGTCCTCCAGAAACCGGGCGATGGCGGCGCCGAGCGCTGTGCGCAGCATCCGTGCGCCGCGCGCCAAGCCCTCTGGATTGTGATGTGAACCGGCCATTCGATCCCCGTTCATGCCGGGGAGACATCAGACGGCCCCCTGACGGGGATGATTAAAAGAGCCGCAAATTGGGCGGATTCAACAGAGAATTGAGAGCGTAGTAGTGTGACGTGCAAATACAGGAGAATGGCGGTGGGAGCATCATCTTGCGGGATGACGGCTCGTGACTATTCGCTGCGCGCGCGACCTTCTTCATTCTTCGAGTCGTTGCTGTCTTCCGAGATTTCCTGCCTCAGCTTCGGTCCCGTCGCCAATCGTCTGCCAAGCGCGACGACGAATTGGTCATAGCGTTCGCCGGCCTTGGCGCGGGCGGCTTGAGCGGCGGGTTCCGGCAGCGCCGGCGTGGTGGCGACCCAGAAGCGCACGAACACGGCCAGCATCTCGACCGAAATGCCGACATCGCGTTCCAGCCGTGTCATGCGGCGATCGAGCTGGTCCAGGCGCTTGGTGGTGGCGGCTTCCTGCCGCTCGGCGGCATCGGGCGACAGGAAGGATTCGATGGCCGCTTCGGCGATCAGCGATCGGGAATGATCGCGGCGCGCGGCATGTTCGGCGAGGCGGCGCATCACCGCCGGGTCGAGATAGACGGACAGGCGCTGCTTTTTGGGTGACTTCGGCATGGCCACCTCACAGTTCCATGCCATCGCCCGGATCGAGCGAGACCTGACGGGCAACGCCCTGCATCAGCCGGCTCATCCGGCTATTGTGAACCGCGTCATCCTCGGCCTCGTCGGCAAGGCCGATCTCGAACTCGTTCTCGAGCGGAGTCTTCTTCTCGACAGGCTCCACACGATTGAGTTCGGGTTGCTGGCGACGTTCGGAATCGGTTGGATCTTCATCGCTGGCGTCCGCCGCTGATCCCGGCTCGGCCGTCTCAGGTCGAAGTGGGAGCGGCAGCGCGGTCCAATCGTCGGGACGCCCCTGTTTCGGGACGACCAGCGCTGGCGGTGGCAGGATACGCTCCTTGAAACGCGCGTCCTCGTAGTAGCGAGCCTTCTTCGCCCGGATCGGCGGCGTGCCCGCGACCATGACGATCTCATCGCTCGGCGGAAGCTGCATGATCTCGCCGGGGGTGAGCAGCTGGCGGGCCGTTTCCGAGCGCGACACCATCAGATGTCCGAGCCACGGCGACAGCCGATGCCCGGCATAGTTTCGCATCGCCTTCATCTCGGTCGCGGTGCCGAGCGCGTCCGATACGCGCTTCGCCGTGCGCTCGTCGTTGGTCGCGAAGCTCACCCGCACATGGCAGTTGTCGAGGATCGAATTGTTCGCGCCATAGGCTTTCTCGATCTGGTTGAGGCTCTGCGCGATCAGGAAACTCTTCAGGCCATAGCCTGCCATGAAGGCCAGCGCGGACTCGAAGAAATCGAGCCGGCCCAGCGCCGGAAATTCGTCGAGCATCAGCAGCAGCCGATGGCGACCGGCCTTGGCCTGGAGATCCTCGGTCAGGCGGCGACCGACCTGATTGAGGATCAGGCGGATGAGCGGCTTGGTGCGGTTGATGTCGGACGGCGGGACGACGAGGTAGAGCGTGGTCGGATGCCTGGCCGTAACGATGTCGGTGATCCGCCAGTCGCAGCGCCGCGTCACCTCTGCCACGACGGGATCGCGATAGAGGCCGAGGAAGGACATGGCGGTCGACAACACGCCCGATCGCTCGTTGTCGGATTTGTTGAGCAGCTCGCGCGCGGCGCTGGCGATGACGGGGTGCGGCCCGGCTTCACCGAGATGCGCGGTCTTCATCATCGCGGCGAGCGTCGACTCGATCGGCCGCTTCGGATCGGAGAGGAATGCGGCGACGCCAGCGAGCGTCTTTTCCTCTTCAGCGTAGAGGACATGGAGGATCGCACCGACCAGCAGTGCGTGGCTGGTTTTTTCCCAATGGTTGCGCTTCTCGAGCGAGCCTTCTGGATCGACGAGGATGTCCGCGATGTTCTGGACGTCGCGCACCTCCCATTCGCCGCGGCGGACCTCCAGTAGCGGATTGTAGGCCGATGATTTCGGGTTGGTCGGATCGAACAGCAGCACGCGGCCATGCCGCGCGCGAAAGCCGGCGGTGAGTTGCCAGTTTTCACCCTTGATGTCGTGGACGATCGCCGATCCAGGCCAGGTCAGCAGGGAGGGGACGACTAGGCCGACGCCCTTGCCCGAACGGGTCGGCGCGAAGCACAGCACATGCTCCGGTCCATCATGGCGAAGATAGTTCCGGTCGTAGCGGCCGAGCACAACGCCATCGGGGCCGAGAAGTCCCGCTGCCCTCACTTCCTCGGCCTCGGCCCAGCGAGCGGAGCCGTAGGTCTCGACCTTCTTGGCCTCGCGGGCGCGCCAGACCGACATACCGATGGCGACGGCCACCGAGATGAATCCGCCAGACGCCGCGATCCACGCGCCCTCGATGAAGATCGACGGCGCATAGGCATCGAAGCCATACCACCACCAGAAGAAGGCGGGCGGCAAATAGAAGGGAAAGCCGAACAGCCGGAACCACGGCGTCCCAAGCTCCGGCTGGAAGGCGAGCCGCCAGGCCACCCATTCCGTCGCGCCCCAGGTCGTGACGAGCACGATAGCGGAGACGATCAGAATTTGGCCCCAGAGGATTTTCGTCGCGGACATGGCAATGGTCTTTCTGCGAGGGATCAGAGGCCGAGGCCCCGCTTGCGCCCGAAGCTCCAGTCGATGCCGCCGTCGCTACGGGCGACGCCAGAGACGTGGCGGCCGAGCTGCGTTTCGAGAGAAGGAGACCAGGGCACGAGCTGGAAGCCGAGCCCATCGTCGATCATGGCGAAGCGCCCGGAGGCGAGCGTGAAGCGCTGCCGATAGGAGCCGGCGACATATTCGCCGCTCGCGGCGCGGGTGAACGGCTGGCCGGTTTCCGCCGCGACCTTCTCGCCGAGCGCCTCCAGCTCCCGGCGGCGCAGCGTGTCGATCAGGCTCCGGGTGAACGTGATGCTCTGGCCATGCCGCTCGCCGAGGCCCTGATCGACCAGGTGTTCGGCGCGGCGTTCCATCGCCTGCCGCACCTCGGCGCCGAAACCGCCTTCCGACAGCGCAACCGGCCCGCGGGCGATGTTCTGGCGGTCGAGCCAGGTCGCGCCCGGCGCCGTGATCTGGCGATCGATGTCGAGGTCGGAGCGAACGGCGATTGCGACGCGGTGTTCCCCCCGCGCGTCATCGAACCGGCGTAGCTCGACGATCGAGCCTGGCGCGCTGTCGCCGGCCGCATCGAGATCGGGCAGCTTGATGTGGTGGGTGCGGCCGTCGACGCCATCGACGACGGCATAGGCCGTGCCCTTCAGTTCGTCGTCGAGGCCCCGATCGACCAGCCTGCCGACAATCGGCGTATCGAGACTTTCGGCCGCCAGCACATAGCTGGCTGATCCGCGCTCGATGCCGCGTTCGGTCAACGCCCGGTGCATCCGCTTGATGATGTCACCGCGTTCACCGAGCTCGCGCAGCGTCGCCTCGGCCTTGCCGTCGATCATCCACTGGCTGGGGCCGACCTCGACGGCGAGGCCGAGCGTTTCCAGCTTGTGCCGCCGTCCGACCTTGAGCGCATGATATTCGTCGGGCCGAGCTTGTCGGTCCGGCGCCATGTCGATGACGCCCGTGGCGTGCGCATCGCGGGCAAGCTGGCGGTCGAGTTGTGTCCAGCGCTCGGCCTCGACCTGTCGCTCCAGAGCGCGGTGAATGTCGAGATCGGTGCGCGGCCCCAATTCCTGCGTGACGAGGTCGGCGGCGCGGGCGCGCATCCCTTCCTTGATGTAGTCGCGCGCGATCACGAGGTCCTGCCCGTCATCGGCACGGCCGCGCAGGATGATGTGGACGTGCGGGTTGTCAGTATTCCAGTGATCGACGGCGGCCCAATCGAGCTTCGTGCCGAGATCCTTCTCCATCTGGTTCATCAGATCTCGGGTGAAGGATTTGAGGTCCGCCATATCCACGGCGTCCTCCGGCGAGACGATGAAGCGGAAATGGTGGCGATCGTCGCCGCAACGCTCGGCGAAGGCGCGGCCCTCGACCTCATCGGTCTCCGGCCCGAACAACCGGGCCTTCTCTCCGTCACGGGTCACGCCCTCGCGGCGCAGATAGTTGAGATGGGCCGCGAGCGGCGCCGTGCGAGCATGATGGCGCACCAGGCGAGTCTTGATGACGACGACACGCGACCGGCCGGTGAGGAGACGGTTGGCGCGAACACTCGCCGTTCGGCCCCGCCCGAAGGTCGAGCGATTGCCGGAGCTGATCCGGCCAGAACGCGAGACGCGAGCGCCGGCCTTCTGCGCGGCAGCCAGCGCCTGTGCGATGAAGGGCCTGGCACGCTGCGCGCTCGACGATCGGATACGGCCGGGCCGGATGCGAAAATCGTCCTCGCCGCTCATCGCCGAGACTCCGCACATCGCGTCAAACAGATGAAATCACGGAAGAAACGGCGTGCTCGCGAGGTTCGCGAAAACAGCGCACCTCGCGAAAGAGAGGTGTAACCCATTGAAACAACACGACCGACCGACGCCGCACCTCGCGGCTTTTTATCTCGCCATCGTTCGGTCGTGTTGCCTGCTTCCCGCCTCAGCCCACGCCATGACACGCCGGGATACGCTATCGTGCGATCAGGAACGCGGGCGCTCATCGCGCGGTCCCATCGTCGGCGCGGGCGACGAAAAGCCCGCCGGACTGCGGCACGATGGCGGAAACATCGCGCACGGCCGGCGTCGCGCTCGCGCCACTGGAGGCGCGTTCAACCGGCAAAGGGGCGGCAGCGGCGCTGCGCTCGGATTGCGCAATGAACAGCGGTGCGCGCGTCCAGGCGAGCGGATCGGCCGCCGCGACGATGACGGGGCTGGCGGGATCACCGCTGCTGACCGACGGCGCGACGATGGCGAGATAGGCGCGCGTTTCTGCGGGCAGCGGGCGGCCGTCGAGAGAGTCCTCGTAACGGCCGGGGCCAGCATTGTAGGCCGCGATCCAGCCGGGCGAACCGTACCGCTCGAACAACTCGCGAATATAGGCCGCGCCCGCGATGATGTTGTCGTGGGGATCGTAAGGATCGGCGCCGAGGCGATGGCGAGCACGCAGGCCCGCCCAGGTTTCGGGCATGATCTGCATCAGGCCCATCGCCCCTTTGGGTGAGGTCGCGCTGGGATCGCCGGCGCTTTCCGCCCGCATGACAGCGCGTATCCACGCAATCGGTATTCGGAAGCGCGCCGCCGCTTCAGCGATATATGGAGCGTGGGGATCGCGGACCGATGGTCGTGCGATCGGCGCATCCTGAGCCAGAGCGATCGCCGGTACGACGCTTGCGACAGAGAGGCCGGTAAGGAGAAGGAGAGCCATGCGCCGAGCTGCGGAGCGCAGCCCGGACACATGCCGGCGGCTCGTCGTCGGACGAGGTCCAGCCATCGCTCAATCCTTCTCGGCGCGGTCGCGCGGTCGCGACCAGTGCAGCGACCAGGCGTTGCCGGCTTCACCGTCGCGGAACAGGTTGGCGCGGATCGGCTGCGGCAGGGCAGGATCGTCGATCAGCAGCGCGACATATTCGCCTGCGCGCTCGCCGGTGCGTTTCCAGCCCGCCCCGATCTCCGGGCCGGTCTCCTCGGCGCCGTCATCGCGGGCATGGATGCGATAGTCCGGTGCGTTTTCCGCATCGGACGGTTCGGCGGGCACGATGGCGATGTCGCGGAAGAGCGTGAATGTCTCGATGCGTCCGGTGAAGCCGGACGTCTCACGTGTGAATTGACCGATCTGCGGCATGACGCTCTCCATGGCGGTGGTGTTGGGAAGGCCATCGACGGGCACCGCTCCCGTCGATCGGAAGCGATCAGCGCGTGGTGGCACGCCAGACGAAGCGGCCGTCGCCGTCCTCGTCGGTGTAGAGCGGCGTCGCCTTGCCGATGACGCCGCGCGCCGGGATCGGACCGAAGTAACGGCCGTCCAGACTGTCGTTGACATCGGGGTTCATGAGGAAAATCTGCCCGTCGGCGAGGCGGCGACAGCCCTGCCAGACCGGCAGCGGACGTCCGCGTCGGTCGCGGTCGATCGCACGCCCAAGCGGTATCGTGTCGACCGTGATGGCGTTGCCGGTGCGGCAGACCCGCTGGCCGGCAAGGCCCATGACGCGCTTCATCAGCGGGACGTCGCGACCGATATAGCCGCGCTCGACCAGGAAATCGGCGAGCGGCTTGTCCGGCAATACCGCAACCAGATCTCCGACCTCCAGATGACCCGGAGGATCGAGGTCATAGAAGCCGATCGGCACGCTGGCCGAAGCGTTCCAGATCAGGCGAAGCGGAACCGGAACGAGCGACGCCAGTGTCGTCCCCATGACGGCGAGACACGTCGCGATGACATAGCCGCGGCGGGTCATCTCTCGATCTCCCGCCGCTTGAGCCACGCCTGATGGCGTTCCCTGGTGTAGGTGCGCGGCTCTTGGCCGGTGCTCATCCGGTTGGCGACGTGCCGCCAGTGATCGGGGGCGACGTCATGCGGTAGGATGCCGATGGCTTCCACCGCGTCGATGTGGCGAAGTACCTGTTCGACCTTGGGCCAGCCCTCGATCTTCAGCAGAATGTCGCCGCCCGGCTGTACGAAGGGCAGAGTCTGATAGGGTTCGTTCGGTTTGACCGCGCGCACGATGTCGATGCGCGAACTGGTCGTGCCGAAGTCGTTGGCCGCCCAGCGGACGAAGGCGAAGACGCTGCCGGGACGATAGGAGAAGACACGGCGGCGACGGTCGAGCACCTCGTCGCGGACTTCCTGGCCGAACCTGATCCAGTTCTCGATCCGCTTTTCGATCCAGGTCAGCTCGACATGGGTGAGGCTGTCGGAGGTCTGGGCGATCGGCGCGGGGCCGCCGCGCACGCGGAGGACCGCGTTGCCGGTCATGGACGTTCTCCTTCGGCAGGGGGAAATTCGCGCGCGAGCAGATCGCGCAGCATGTCGGCGACGGTAATGCCGCGCTGGAACGCGGCGATCTTGATCCGGCCGCGCTGGTCCGGCGTCACATCGATGGTGAGCCGTGCGGTGTAGCCGGTGGCGCTATCGTTGCGCGGCGACGCGCCAGCAGCCCTGATCCACTGATCGGGATCGGCGGGCCGGGAAGCGAAACCGCGACGGGCCGGACGCTCGCTCATCGTGTCGCCCTCCCGATGCCGAGGCCGTCGATCGCATCCGCCAGCGCTGCGATCTCGCGCGCGGCGGGCGTGTCGTCGTCCAGCTCGGACACCAGGCAGCCCGATTGCGCGGCGGCCGCGAAGGCGATGCGCTGGCCGATGGTGGCGGCTAGGACGGGCGGATCATGGTCGGCCAGCGCCTCCGCCGTTTCGCGTGCAAGCATGGTGCGCGCATCGCAGCGGTTCAGCACGAAACGCGCCGTAAGCTGAGGCCGGAAGATGCGCGCCTCAGTGATGAGCGCCAGCATCTCGGCCGAGGCCCAACCGTCGAACGGCGATGGTTGCACCGGGACGAGCACGAGATCGGCGGCGAGCAGCGCCGAACGCATCAGGCCGGCGACGCGCGGTGGCCCGTCGATCACGACATGATCGGCATCGCGAGCGAGTTCGGGCGCCTCCCGGTGCAACGTATCGCGGGCGAGGCCAATGACGCCGAACAGGCGGGCCTTGCCCGCATGCTCCCGTTGCTGCGACCAGTCGAGCGCCGATCCTTGCGGGTCCGCGTCGATCAGTGTGACGCGCTTTCCCTGTCGTGCCCATTCGCCGGCGAGGTTGAGCGCCAGCGTCGTTTTGCCGACGCCGCCTTTCTGGTTGAGGAAGGCCACGATCATCGGCGGCCTCCCGCACGAGGATCGAAGGGCAGTTGCGGAAGGCTGTGGGTGTCGGCCGCTCCAGTGTTGGCGCGCCGTTTCCCGGTGACGCTGAGCGCGTTTGCGGCCTGGCGGACGAGGTTTTCCACGTCGCGCGCGCGCTCTTCAAAGTTAGATTCTCTGTTAGACTCTAAGTTAAGGGCGCGATTTTCGCTTTTGGTGTCGGGGGTTAAGGCTCGTTTGGGTTCCCGTTGGCACGAGGGGGCGGTTCCTGATGGCACGTGCCCTCGGGTTCCCGATGGCACGAAGCCTTCCACAGCTTTTCCACAGGCCGGCGTCGGCTCGAAGGCGAGCAGCGTGCGGCCGCCAGCGTCGATCTCCAGGAACAGCGTGTAGCCGGGGAGCGGTTGGCGACGAATGATGTCACGCAGCTCGAAGGCGAAGCGCTTGAACGGCGACAGCGCGCCTGATTTCTGGTGGAGGTGCCGGAAATCGAACCGCCAGCCATTGCGTTGACGACCGCCATGCTTGCGGACGATCCGATAAAGCCAGCGATCGAGACCGCCCGTCAGGTCGAAATAGGCGCGGTCGATCGTGAGGACGAGCGCGTCGTCGAGGACGGCCTGGTAGAACCAGTCGGGTACGATCAGCTCGATTCCGTCGGGCTTCCCGTTCCGGTCGGTGCGTTCCTTCCACTCGTTGATCCACGAGAAGCGGTGCCGCCGACCCTCGGCGGGTTGACGGATAGAGGTGCAGATCGTCGTCGATTGCAGCCGGTCGAGCGCGGCCTTGAGGCGCTGATAGTCGCGCAGGGATGTCCCACGGCCGATGAACTTCAGGATTTCATAGGGGGTGGCGATCATCAGCCGAGAGGTGCGCAAGCCCGCGTCGCGCGCCTCGACGATCTGGCTCGCCGCCCAGATCAGAATGTCGGCATCCCAGATGGTCGCCATGCCGTGATCGGGTACGGCCTCGACGCGGATCGATACGTCGCCGGCGCAGAAATCGATCGGTGCGGTGCGATGGGACTTGGAGAGGGAGAAGAAGGGATAGGCCATGAGATCCTGCGCATCCCGGGCAGCGAACTCGCCAGGGAGCGCTCGAAACAGGTCGAGCTGTCCGCGCTCCGATCGGGATTGTTGCCGCACCGCCACTCGGGGTTTCGCCAGCGATCAGCGTGCGTATCGGCCGGCATGGGCCGGAGGCGCCGGCGTGTGACGCTTGGCGGGGAGGATCGAGCCGCGAGGATCGGAGGTCGAGGTGACGGCGCCGCGTGCGGCCCAGGCTTCGAGATCGTCGACGGCATAGACGACACGGCCACCGAGCTTCCGATAGGCCGGACCGGTGCCGTAAGTCCGGTGCTTTTCGAGGGTGCGGGCGGAAAGACTCAGGAACTCGGCAGCCTCCTTGGTGCGTAGGAAGCGCGGCGGGAGAACGGCGAGATCGGGTCGCATGCGAGGGCCTCCGTGGGGTTCGTGAGGGCCGCTGGAGATCAGCGGCGAACGAAGGCCACGATGGCGAAGGGGGACCGGCGAAATGCAGGGTGAAATCAGGGGGGCCTAAAATCGCCCACCAGGCATTGTGTGAGTGCGATCAGCTCTGTCTGCGATGGCGCAGCAGCGCGCGATAGCCGCCGGCGATCATGGCGCGAGCGTCTCGAAGCAGCGATTTGACAGAATGACGGGCCGAGGATTCCTGCCATTCATGGCGATCGAGCGGGTTAGTATGGAACACGACCTGCGCGATCTCTTGCTGCGTTGCGCCATCGCGATGGCCGTCGAAGCATTGCAGCATCCTGCGTGATCGCATCCGCTGTTGCGCCGTCAGCCGCGTGTCGGGAGGGATGGCCCTACCGTGAAGGGATGCAAGCAGGCGACTGACGGATTCGAGCCGGTCGAACCCCTCACGGTTGAGGGGGATTATAGCGGCGAGCGGTTTGCCAATCGGCGCGGTCGTCCCACGGTCGATCTGGACACGCTGGCCATTGCCGAGATCGTAGAGAAGGACGTCTTCGTCATCATCGCCGATGCGGGAGGCGGCATCGAGCGTTGATTGCAGGTCAGCGTCGGGGGAGAGACCAGAAGGAGCCGGCCCCAGGAAGATGGCGCTCGTATCTTCCGCGGGCATCCAGATGATGCAGGCTTTGGGAGGTGGTTCCAGCGGGTCCACCGGGAAATCGCAACCTCCATCGCTGCCGGATATTTTTGGTCAGCGCGTGGGGATCTGTCTTTCGGTCACTCAGTTCCTGGAAATCCGCGCCATAAGCATCATTGCGACGGAGCCACTCCCAGGCGAGATCGGAGGCGCTCAAATCGTCGACATGCTCATAGGCCGTGGGCGAGCGCCAGCCGGATGCATCGGGTGCCATAGCGATCCTCCCTTGGCATTTTGAGCTTATTGGGGAGGAGAGGATTCCCGACGGAGCTGCACTGCGGAAGCTGGGCGGTCGGCAATGGGCGATGCCCGAGCGGCATCACGGCGATCAGTGTGTCGAGGGGATCAATTCTCGATAGCCGTGTTCCGTCATCCAGCGTGCCCGTGCGAGATGCGTGTCGTGGACATGGCGGCTGTGCAGCGGATCGCGAGCGGGGTCGAGGCCGAAAAGGATCTGGACGGCCTCTCGCCAGTCGGCGCCATCGCGCGCTGAGTCCAGCAAACGCAGATAGAGGGCCATATGCTCGAGGTCATAGGCCGTGAGCGTCTGGCTGACAGGTGGCTCGTCGAGGAAGGGCTGCGTCGGCTGATCCATAGGGCGACTATAATCGCTCGACGGACTTTCGTTAACACGGTCGCTGGAAATTCTGACGACAGGACCACGGACGGCGCCAACTTGAGATCGGCAGGCTGCTAGCGCTTTGCTGGTAGATGCTTCCGATCGTGGAGCAGCAGCACACCTTCGCCCTTGTCGGTCGAGAGCAGGACAATGCCGGCTGCTTCGAGCGCCCTGCGAACGAGATCGCGCGTCGACTCATACACCTCGAGGCCGTTTTCGGATTCGAGGCGCTTGAGTGCGGTCAGCGATGTGCGGGCCTGGTCAGCGAGCGTCTCCTGTGTCCAACCCAGCAACGCGCGTGCGGCCCGTGATTGTCGGGCGGTGATCATGCATGACCACCTCCCACCGCCCCATAAGCCGTTGCCAGAACTACGACTATTTTAGTCGTTCTCGGTGCCCGAGGGAGGGGCGATGGCTGGTCGTCCGTCCGTTCCGACTTAGCGGCGTCCCCGATTCGCTCGCAAGCAGAGGAAAGGCCCCGGCCTGCCTGGCCGGGGCCTTGCTGGTGGGTCAGTCCGCCCGGCGGCTCGGGCGGGACCAGATCAGCGAGTAGCCGTCGCCGTCCTCGTCGTCGAAGAGGTTGGCGTAGATGGGGGCGTTGAAGCTCGGATCGTCGAGCTTGAGGCCCAGATAGTCGCGGCCCTCGTTGGAGCGCTTGGACCAGGCGGCGCCGATCTCGACGC
>VFQN01005809.1_pt1 | contig 14724 bp, 4 predicted proteins | sample 3512371 | NCBI WGS metagenome assembly VFQN01 (sample SAMN10412370, study PRJNA504923) | tailings metagenome | isolation source: Replicate 2 from Balatoc abandoned mine | place: Philippines: Itogon, Benguet | collected 2017-08-28
ATTGCCGCCAATATTAAGTTTGGCACCAGCGCACTAGTCAGGTTGGACTAGAAAATCCGCTGTAATGCGCTCCTATTCATACTTTTTTAGGTCAGTCACTAAGCCGACAGACTAGTCTTCATCGCCTGAATGCCGCGTATGGCTTGCCTGGTCTGTCTACGAACAGCTCCGCCTAAATCCTAGATAGCTTTCTGTATCAAGCATTTGCCTACCCAAAAAAACCAAAAAAAAGCCCACCATGCGGTGGGCTTTTTCGTAAACATAATATTTAGCGGGACGATTATTGCCCGATACCAATGACATCTACAGAAATAATTGAAGGTAATTTTGGCTTAGCCATGTCGTTATTAACCGCTGCATTGGCCACATTTTGTGCAACCGCTTGTGCAGCAGCATTGACAGCATCAGGTGAAACGCCTGCGGTGACACCAGCCATGGTCGCGGTTGCCGCAACAGGGACACCACTAGAAACGCCCTGAACCTGAATATTGCCCGCATTCAGTACCACAGGGGCCACAATCGTCAAATCACCTGCTTCAATCCCTGCCTCGCCAGCATCGACGACCGGCGCAGTGAGCGTTACCTTGCCTGCTCTAGGCACGTCTTCAGGCCTACCTTCATTAGGCCCATCAGGGTCATAAGTTTGAGCACGGATACCACTGCCAGCAGCGACACCTCTCACTTCAACCACCGTGTTACCAAATACATCGGTTTGCACAATACGTTCTGGCACAGAGGTCGCCGTTTTCGAACCTCTACCCGCATCAATCGTGCCGTTTGTTGACCAAATGGCAATATCACTGCCAAACTGGGTAATCACTTTAGATTGATTGACTGAGAAATCACCATCTGAGATACCGCGAATCGCCCCGCCTTTTTCGGTGATAATACCGATATCCCCACCTCGCCCTGGTACACCCACGTTAATCAGGCCACCTGGCGTGACCAAATCAATACTACCGCCACTGTTAGTGGAGACTTTGGTGTTAAACAACAAAATATCCCCCGCTTGCTTGGTTGAGTACAAGGTAGCCAATGCGTTATTACCTCGGTCATGATTGCGCGCTTTTGCAAAATCATTTGCAGAATTGATCAGCTCTGTGGTCAGGTGACGATTCACGAAGACAGTTTTAACCGCATCTGACTGCGCATTAAACTGGGTATAAGCTTCGTCCGACGTCAGATTCTGATCACCCGTTAACTGTCGCATAAAACTGACTAAATACTCTGCAGTTTGCGCTTTGTATTCAGCCAAGCGTTGCGAATTACTGCGTATCGTTTCCGGACCCGAGCCACCTGGCGCAATGTACGTGTCAATATAATTTTGTAAGCGTAAGTTATCTCCAACTCCAGCAAGCATCGTAATTGACGCTCCATTGCTTGGGAGAGCGGTGTTTGCATTAAATGCGCTTGTAAACTCATACACTGGGTTACTGGTCCCTGTGTTGCCTGTTGCCTGTATGCTCGTGACAAGTGGGTAGATTAAGTCTATATTTCTGCCCGCTTGTACCAGCAACTCACCCGGCCCTGCAATCACCACATTTTGTGTATTGACATCACGTCCAGCAAGTAACACGCTCACATCGCTAGTACGGTTATTTTGTAAACCGATATTTAAACGCGTAATGTCCTGACCGGCGACCAAATGACTTTCTTTAGCTAACATCAACAAACCTGGCTCAGTATCATCGTTACTTCTGATGTTACCGGTGGCAGCCACAACACGAGCAGGCGTTGTACTGTTCGCATGAAGCGGGCTACTTGCATGCAAGTTGAAAAAGCTGAGTAAAATGAGGTCATCAAGCAACTGGGTCGAACGCGTCGGCGTATTAATATTGAAAATATCCGTTGGATTGGCATCAGACATTAACAATTTCCCGATCCTGACGTCATTATTTGCCAACAGTTGCAAGTTACCCAGCGATGACGGCGATAAATAGGCCTGCCCCACTGTCACATTGCCAACATAGGCAGTCATATCCAAGCTGGCCGGATTCAAACTCAATGCGCCGTTCACTCCACTACGAAGACCGCTAGAGGCATCAAGAAGCGTGTTGACATTAGCGGCGTAATTGACGTTACCTCCTAGAGACGTCATGCGGACCGCAGCGCTTTGCCCATAAGTGCTAAAGTAGCTGTTATGGATCGTACTATCATTATTAGGTGCATTGGTGATGGATTGAGGCAATAAGGTTGGATTCACAGTGGCTTCAATGCGCAGATCTTTGCCAGCGGAAACATCAAATTGTCCATTCATCATCGCCAGTACGGTGCCGTAGTTTTTGCCCTCTTCTGCGGAAATGCTGCCACCCGCTTTAATGGTGCCGGTTCCTTGCCCGATAAAATAAATACCACTAAAGATATCGCCTTGTGCAGTCACCGTTAAATCACCACCACCATTAACGACATTGTTTCCAGTGGCGCCTGTGCCAAAGTTATCGAAGCGTGCTGTGGTCGGAATAGAAACAGAAAAGTTAGCAATATTTCTGTCGGCATTGACCGTGACATTACCACCGCCCAGTGCTGCCAAACTTTGTCTAAATTGGTCGGTACGTATCCACCAGGAGGTGTCTTTCAGTTGATTATTACCGCCTTGGCGGAACAACCATTGATTAATCGCTTGTCGGCTATCGTCTTCTGCCCCAAAGATATTCCCTTTGCTATCGATTCGAATGTCACCACCATTATCAAGATAAGTGGGCCGCTGGCTCGTAATTGGGTCAGTAAAACCAGTTAAATCAGCTGCTTTTTCTCCGGCGGTATAAATGACAGAGGTCGCCGTGGCCAAATTCAAATCACCACCAGTAGCAATATCAATTGAACCCGTACCCGTGCGTATCAATTTATTATTGGCTAAGGTCAGATTACCAGACAGGCTCTTACCATCTGCATCCAATGTCGCTGCCACAGTCTCCATCACATTGGCGGCATCGGTATCAGCCCCAGAAATCAGACGATAACTCCAAGAGTCACCCGTACCCAATGCGGCGCTGCTTGCTGCCGTTTCAAAGCCATCACTGATTGAGCCATTCAGATTCAGGTTGTTGGTGGCACGCAAGGTCAGGATTCCTGGCTCATCGCCCGCACGTGAGGTGGTATACAAATTCCAATCGGCGGCAACCGTGAGATTGTTATTGGAACGAATCTCTTGCCCGGCGCGTAAATGAAAGCGACTATCGTTTGACATGCCCAAACTGGCTAGTATGTTGTCCTTGTTCGCCATAAAGTTATTGACATCGTTGGCAAGTGTCGTAAAGCCCAATGTCGCGCCAGTACCAGTACCTGTTGTAATGGTCGAAGCATTGTTGTAAATCCTAAATGCTTCCAATACGATGCTCTGCGCGCCGCTAATGCTGCTGTCAAGGCTATTGACCGCGACACCATTCCCTGAACCGCTACCCGTACGTGGTGCGCGCAAATGAACCTCACCCCCATTACCGCCAGTACCGCCTGCCACCTCAATGCGCGAACCTTGATTTAAATTGAGCGCACCGCTGGCTGTCGCAAGGGTCACTTTACCGCCTTCAGCACCCGCAGTGGATGAATTGGCACGCAGCAATGAACCAGATTCAAGCGTCACATCGTCGCGTGCATACAGTGCAATGCTGCCTGACTTTGTGCTGTTGGCATCAATCGTGCCAGTTACAGTGATTGCTCCTTGATCAGCGGAAACTAGCACTTGTTTGGCGGTCAGTGCTTGTGCACCGGTGCCATCAATGTTGACATCCCCGCTGCGTACCCGATAACTGCGACTCTGGCTAAAACCAGTCGCCTGCTGGTCAATCGCAACCATTGAAGGCATGGTGCCGACATCGACTGCCAGTGTGCCACCTTTGCCACTACCTTGAGCTTGACCATTCAGTTGGCCCTGTAATTGTAGATTGCCCGATGTCGCCGACAATGTCACTTGTCCGGCGTTGGCACTGCCTTGTGCACCAACATTCACCAATGCGCCTTGATCGATAATAATGTTGCCACCACTATTCAATTGCACTTTACCAGCATCGACATCGCTGGCTTTATTGGCAAAGTTTTTAGTCGTTGATGATGCTGAAACAATCGCTTGGCTACCTAACTCTAACTGGCTGGTACCTTGCAAATTAACTTGCCCGGCCAATGCTTCAATCCGGCTATTCACCAAAAGCTGATCGGCCTGTAACGTGAGTCTGCCGCCAATATTGCTATTCGTCGGCAGGTTGCTGACAGTCTTTTGTGTTGAGGTTAATGCCCCCGTGCTTGCAACGGCATAATTGGCAGAACTTTCAGTATTAATTCTGCCTACATTTAGTGTGGTCTGATTCACCTGCAGGTCCAACGCACCACGCTCTGCTACCGTGAGTGTATTAGCATCCACGTACACGCTATCAAACCCACCGATGGTGTTCCTGTCAGCGCTGGCAACCATGCCAGCGCTATCCAGCACAGCCGACGGGTCGCCCTGCAGCCTGACCGTTTCAGCATTAATCTGTAAACGACGACCAGACGGGTCAGATGGAGAGTTATAGTTGGCATCTACAGTATTTTTAAGGGCGAAAGATTTAGCATTGATGGTCACCGCTGCGTTGGCTGGCGCAGCAGTCTCCCCATCAGCCAAATGTCCCACAATGCCTGCGGCATTCACTGTCAGATTAAGGCGGTTATTACCAAAATCTACACTGCCATAAGTATCAATCGTGCTGTAGCTATTTAGGGTTAGACGAGAAACATCACCTAACTGTGCCAGCGTCTGGTTGCTCACCAGCAAGCCATTTTGGCTGGCTGGCACATCACCAATCAGGATACGGTTTGAACCCAAGGTCACATTGGCATTCGCACCAAGTGCAATGTTTCCGGCAAAGCTGACATTTTGACTACCATCGATCACCAGGGAGTTGCCAGCACTGAGTTGTGTGTTAGCTGCAATATCCAACACCCCGGAAGTCGCATTTACAGAGCTGCCTGTACGGGTATATTCCAACTGACTCACCGAAGACATACCGAGGAAGGCGCCATCACCCGTCGTATTCAAATTGACTGCTTTTGGCTGAGAAGCTGAATTGCCAGTATTAATCACCGCACCAGTTAACAAGCTGACATTATTATTGGCAGTTGCCAAAAACTCTAGCGTACTCAAAGCATGACTGGCATCGTTTTCAATACTCACGCTGCTGGCCTGCGTAGTGACATTCGTCACATTATTAGCGACATTTCGTGTGCCGCCCAGCAATATACTATCCGCATTTAAGGCATTCAGTTTGCTGGCCTCTAACTGCAAGCTGGATGGGTCGGTGTTATCACGCTGATTCACCACTCGAATCGCATTGGCACTAATATCCACCACCAAGCCATCAGCACCGGTGACTTTACGCGCTTGTACACTGGCATCCAGATTCAGTTGCTGCGCCAGCAAAGTGAGTTTACCTGCGTCATCGGTATTTTTAATATCAACGCCGTTGGTTTTAAGCGGGTTTGCAAAAAAACTGCTGGCATTGGTCACCACATATTGCGAGGGTGCTTTTGAAACCGTGCCTGCAGCAGGGCGTAACACGCTACCATCAATGACCCTAAAGCTAGACCAGTTAGCATCTCTGGCACCGGTGTTTAAATCGGCAAAATAGCCCGACGTTAAAGCACTGCCATCTTGTAAGCTAGCGGTTTGGCCGCGCGCCAATGCAACATCAGTTTTCTGCACAATAAAGGCACCGGGTACCAAGGCATATCGGGCAGGCATCAAGGTATAAGTGCCTGAAGGAATCCCTTTCACACCAGTGATATAAATGGTCTGACCTGTCCCGACCCCAGCAGAGCTACCCTCATACAAACGATCATTCGCAGCAAATTCGGTTTGCAAACTTGGAATCAAAGCGTAGGTATTCGATTGCGCCAAAATATCTTGAGTGCCACCAACCCCACCACTAATCCATTCGTAGGCAAATAATTCACCGCCGCCCGACAAGTCCATGACGGCACCCTGTTGTAAATCTGCGTTCGGTGCAGAAATCGCAATTTCTTTTTCAATCGGCTTTTGCGATACACCTGCATTGGGGTTAAAAGTCTGACCAGAAGAAATCGTCTCGCCATATGGGATATTTTGCCCGCTGCCGGATACGGATGTCAGACTGCCTGCCGCCAATGTGACTTGATCAGCGGCATTTAATTTAATCTGGCCAAAGGGGGCTTTCAATACCCCCGCTTGCACAATACGATCTGCCGTCAATGATAACGTGCCGCCCCCAGACAATACATTAGTCGGCGCAACACCATTAGATTGAACTGTGATCAGACTATTTGGCCCCTGCGCTTCAAAACTAAGCTTAGCCCCTGAATTCGGATAAATTTGGCGCGCATGTAATTGCAATTCGCCTGCGACGCTAAGGCCAGCAGGGTCGGCAACCGTACTTGACAGCACGGCGGTTTTCTCACCTTGCCCATGGATATCTTTGTTCGCAGACAGGATAGTTTTATTTGTCCCTGTGACCGCCACCAAGCCATCAATATAAATTTGATTGGCACTTAAACTCAATTGTCCGCTACTACTTGAGAATACACTTGGATCTATAGTTGTTGTTCGGCTGAACAACTGCAAGTGCCCACTGTTTATTTTGGCATGCCCGTTATCAAGCACACTCAACACTGGGCTATTCAGTCTTAAGTTCCCGGCAATGGTTAGATCTAAATCGGACGCAAAATTAATCCGATTATTTGGATTGGTCGGATCATTAATATAGCTTGCCAGGGTGACATGATCAAAACCGCCCTCCTCTATCTGTTGCGCCGAGATTTGGGCATTTTGCAAGCGACCTTGGCTAGAGCTAGCGGGCAAGTTAATGTCTTTTAGAGCGTCACCCGCTTGCAGACCACCAGTCAATACTTGTTGATTATTGGTAACCAAGAAGCGACCACTTTGGTTGGGATACGGATCAATAAAATCAAAAGGCACCGACTGATAAAACAAGCCTAAACTGCCCCCGCGCCCCGTACCATTGGCTTGACCACGCAAGGTGCCATCCACTAACAGACTACCAACACCATAGATATCAATACTGCCCGCATCACCGTAAAGCGTCTCCAAAACAAAACCACGATTGGTGCGTGTATGTGTTTGCGTTTGGCTTCCAGAGACATCCAGAACAGCACCTTGTTTAATAACCACAGCGCCTTTGATGTTATCGTCAGTATTAATCGTAATACTGCCGGCATTAACCACTTTGTTGTTGAGTTTTCCCGCACGAGAATCCGGCATGGTGATGGTGGTACCGGCGACATTTAACTGCGCCTTTTCACCAATAAACACCATCTGGCTTGCATCTTCAGGCAAAGTGGTGTCGTCATCAGCAATACTCAGCGCAATTTGCCCCCCATGCGCGGTAATATCCCCCAATACATTCACTTGCTTACCCGCCGACAATGCGACGCTGCCACCGATATCGGTTTTAATGTGTGCATTTTCGTGCAAGGTGAGCGTGCCTAAATCATCAGCGACTCGATAAGTATCAAAGGTAAATGAAACAGGTGCACGGGTAGCATCGGGCAGTGTTGTTAACCTTGCCACATCAAAAATACTGTCACGACTTGCAGTGCTCTGAAAACCAGAGCGCATCATTAAATTTTGAGCCACCCCGTATATGGTGCTGGGATTCGTTTGACCTGCTGCACCGATATCAATATCAAATGCACTCAGCCGGTAGCTAGAAAAACCACCTTTGCTAAAAAAGACATTATCAATACTAAAGTCGAGCGGACCATTTGGTGCGTTATCTGCCCCGATATAAAGATGAGTTTTTTCGCCCTCACTAAATCGAATATTGAGTGAGCCACCACGGTCAAAACCATATGCTGACAAATTCAGTGTTGGCGATAACCCTTGATCAGTGGTTTGTAAGCTGATATTACCTGCCTTACCTAAATGCAATACTCCCGCGTTATCGACATACGCTCCAGCACTGGCGTCTATTTTCACGCCTCCCCCGGTCACCAAACGGCCAATGGTGATATTACCGGCATTTGCTGCGGTTTCTTTCGTGAGCGCCCCCTGCACCCCAGCCCTATCGTTGACAAACGTCCCCGCCGTGGTCACCGTCACGTTATCGGCAATGCGGGTTAAGTTTGCATTCATGGCAACGTTTGCGCCTTGTGCAGTGATGTTTTGATTAATTTGCGTCAGGGTATCGCCCGCTCGCCCCAAAGTCAGTGCACCATTGGCGTCTAGTTGAATGGCAGTATTGACATTGAGGTTTTTCACATTTGAAAAATCAATGCGATTAAAGCCTTGCCGCAGAAATTGTGTGCCGATACTTGATATGAAGCTATCACCGCCGTTCAGCACATCGCCAAAAGCAAAATTGGAGGCTAAGTTATTGGCGTTGTTCACCCAGTTTAAATTGAGAGCACTGGCAATTAAGCTCGCGCCTTTGGGCGCGGTATTGGCAAGCAATTGCTGCGTACTGACTTTGGTATTACCTATTAAATCCCCATCCACCACCAACTTTTGTACAAAGCCATTCTCAATGGGTGAGACAAAGCTCACGGTACCGGCATTCGCCCCTTCAAAATATGTTGGGACGGCATTATTGATATTGCCCTGGCTATATGTGGTTGAACTGCCCCATTTACGGTCTACCACAGTTGTCGTATCAGCAACCCGTTCATAAGCCACACCGGGCTTAGCTTCAGAAATAGCGACTAACTGGCCATTAAACTCAAGAATGGACTCCTTTACGGTGCCAGCTGAATAAGTGGTTGAACCACCGGAAACGTCAATCTTGGCGCCTTTTTCAACAATAATTTCATTCGCATTTGACAGCGTGACTTTACCGGCATTGGTCATTTTTTCAGCAACCGTCGCCAAGCGGGTGGAGTCTATGTAAGGCTTCAAATCAAACAGCTCTGTGCCTTTACGCGCATCCACAAAAATGGTTTTTCCAAATAACGCTGACCCACGTAAAATCGGATTATCTTTAAGCGCGTCGGAGTTAAGCTGTACAGTCAGCTGGTTACGTGACATCGGGGCAAGGGCATCCACACCCGAAACATCAATGCTGGCATTTTCACCAAGATGAATACGCTGCGCGATTGGGCTATTTAACAAGGCTGAAGCATTCACGTTTGTGGTGGCCGTCACGTTGCCACCTTTGGCACTGATGGCACCATCAATATTGATCAAGCTCGCTTCTAAATTAATGCTGGATGTCTTGAAAGGCAAAGAAGCAAGCACTTCTTCTTTATCATTCAGCTCCGGGGTGACCTCGGTCACACTATCCTTGCCGAGAGTGATCATACCATTACGTTGCTGCGTGACTTGACCATTCAACACGGTGACATCTTCTTGTGCAATCAGATGAATCGAGCCATTAGCACGCACTGAAGTGGACGCTGAGAGCTTGCCGCCTTGATTCACCGCCAACCCCATCATGGTGATATTGCCACGTGCCGCGATAATTTCGCCCAGATTCGTGGCTGTGCCACCAGACGACACCTCCACCAGCATACCCGCAGGATCCTGGCTACTTTTAAGATAAATGGTCTTGCCCGCGGCCAAAATGGTTTGGCCATCTGGGGTTTTAATGATGGCATTTTTCTCAACATTAACGTTGGGCGCAAACAGCAAAACTTTACCACCTTTAGCCGCATTAATTTGCGCACCACTCTGCACCCGGACTTCTGCCGTGTTGATTTTGTTCGCCTGCTCAGGCGTTAAATTAATGGTATCCACCAGTTGAAAAGCACTGGTATACCCGGCTTCATTGACAAAGCCAGATTTAAATAACTCATCCGTGATATTAAGCGTGCCCGCGTAAAGTGAGCCGACATTAAAGACCGCATCTTTGCCGATGATTACACCGTTGGCATTGAGAAAATAAATGTTTCCTGCCGCATTCACGTTACCATTGAGTACACTGGGGTCGACACTGTGTACACGATTCAGCATGGACCACCCGGCTTGCATATCGACGTTGAACGATTGGCCGCGGTCAAGATTCAACTTGTTATAGTTGACAATCGCCTGTGGCACCAGCTGCTGAAAGCTGATGTGATTGGCGCTGGAGCTGGTAATCTGGGTGGCATTATTAATCACACCCTGCGCGTTGATGGCATCACGGATCTCAATCCCGGAGGGCAGTTCTGCAAATGCATTCATCACTGCCCACGGTAGGGGCGAGAAGGATAAAGCCAGCCAAATAGAAGCCGCGCGGCGCGCACGCGATTTTCCATCACCTGCACGAGAAGAAGCAATTTCTGCAACAGCCACCATGGCATGATGCACACGACTAAACACTAACTGATAAATACCTTTATTCATCGTCACTCTCCCACTTCAACGCGCTCAAATCTGACGCACACTACCACTCGTAACCTACCCTGAAGTGCAGACGATAATCGCCGCTGTCTACTTCGGGTGCATCATTAAAAGCTTTTGCGTAATCCACATAGGCAAAAGCACCTGAATGCGTTTTTAATCTGGCACCAAAACCAGCGGAATAGAGCTCATAGCTGGGCTCCAAACCTGCAGCATTGCGAATTTTTACGTAACCACCGTCAATAAAAGTAAACGCATACAGTTCTTTTATGAACTCTGCAAAGCGGTACTCTTTGACATATTTATTGATAGAGGGTGTACGTAATTCAACAGAACCAGAAAACCCACTATCGCCTAATCGACTAGACTCAAGATAACCACGCACAGAATCCAGCCCACCAGCAGTGAATTGCTCGGTGGAGATAAGTGGTTGACTGGCAAGCTGCCAGGCCAGTTTGCCTTGAACAGCCCAACCTGAGGGATGCGTATACAACTGTTTCACATCACTCCGTATAAAAATATAGTTTGCCCCGGCGCCATCGCGCTTGGCATCAAACTCTTTTGAGGTATTCCCCAGTAACCGAGGGGCCATATTCAGCACCAAAGAGGCTTGAGTTTGGCCCAAGCTGCTTTGTGCAGTGGCGTCGTAGCCTAATGAGGTTGCAAAATAGGAAATAGGCGTATTGATATTGGTATCTGCGCCTTGCAAGGTAAGGGATTCTTTAAATATTTTGTAATCAGCGCCAAGGGTTAGGCTATGGTAATACCCTTCCAGCAATGGTAGGGGGTGAATATAACGTGCGCCCGCAATGTAGCCGTTACCCACGACATTGATATCACCCACAGCAGCAATATTACTGTCAGAAACGACGGCATAAGCAGCAAAGTAATCGCCATTTAAACGTGGGATGATATAAGTGCCAGAAAATACTTTCACCTCGCTGGTATCTTCAGGTGATACCTGAACATTCACACCCAAACTATGATCTTTTTGCCAGAGGTTTTCATAACGCAACCCGGCATTTAAGCGCAACTTTGTGGTGTTAGGTGCATACCGATCATTCAGCTCCAAATTACCATGCAATGGCAATTTGTCCTGGACTTTTAAATCGACTTCCACTTTACCCGGCGTCTGACCCGGGCGTAGCACAGGATTGACCTGACGGTTTTGATTGCGGTTTAAGGTCGCTAACTCTTTTTGCGCTGTGGGGAAATGTGGCACTTTTCCCTCTGCAAACTCACCCGCGCGGGCTTTAATTTCAGTATGGGTGTTGTATTGGCTATCTACTACTTTTAGCCGCTCTACAGCCCCCTCAGTCACCAGCAACTTTACAAGGCCAGCATTCACCTCTTGCTGCGGTATAGACACTGAAACAGTTAAATAGCCCGCATCCTGATAGGCTTTTTCCAGGGCAGAACGCGCCTGCTCAACATCTTCAATCGTTTTTTGCTCGCCCATAAACGGGTAGACTGTTTTTTCGATGGCAGCATTTGTGAGAACGGAATTGCCATCCACCTGAAATTCAAATACATCAAAGGTGAGCACCTCTGGCGTTGCAGAAGGCGCAATAGATGCATTGACAGGGTCTGTTTGAGACTCAACATTGTCGGCCAATGAAGGTAAAGCATAGCCTGCACTCAACAGTGCAGCCAAAGCAAAACAATAATGGGGCAGGATAGACAGACGCAAAACAAACTCGTTAGAAAATCAATAGAGCCTGCATTTTCTTAAAGTTTTGTTTCAAGCGCATGAAACGGACTAGTCCGTCACACGCGACAAACAATAAAAAACGCACCCCTTGTGGGGGTGCGTTGTATTCACACAACCTCGGTAAAGGCTGTAAAAAATCAATTACTCAAACAACACCGCTGGTGCGCAGTTTTTGCCAAACTTGGTTAATACAGCACGTGTCACACCGGCCTCACAAGTGGTATTGCCACCATCTGCGGTTAAAGCAATACCTCGTGGTAAGAACGCACACTGCGCGGAAGTTGGATTTTTCAACGCATTTGCCAAGGTTGGAACAATGGTGCGAGCAAAGCTCGTAGCTGCACCAAACACTGGATTGCTTGAAACAAATGTTTTCAACTCCATTGCAAATGGGTATTTACCAGAGGCCATGGCCACGCGAGCGTTAGTGGTATCGCCCTCTTCAGGATGCACACCATCAATTTTGATAAAACGATAACCGGCGTTGGCAGCACTTTCAGTGTTGTAATCATTCTCCAAAGACAACACACCAATGGCGAATCGATTATTATTAGTCGCAGTGGTGATATTGCCTTTGACGTTGCCTGAACCTGAGTTCAGCACAACCTGATAAGCACCAGAGGTGGTTGCGGCAGGGATCAATTGACTTGCATTACCCAAACATGGATTGCCCATGAAAAAAGCATTGGAACTGGCTTGTGTCCCAGAGGTATCCACACGACGTTGCACAATCACAGCTTCTTCACCTGTATTATCCGCGCCTAAAATCGGCGCCCAGGACTCTGCTGCACTCACAGCACCACCATCTTGCAAAATAGTTGTGATTTGCGCCTTGGTCAAAGAAGGAGCGTTGGCAACATCAAAACCGGATGTTTCTGTGATACCTTGCACCTCTTGCAGTTTACGGTACAAAGGCACACTGACCGCTACACCAAACCCTTGCAGCAAACCGGCGTTTGCTTCAGTGCCTTTACCTGCCAGGCTACCACCACCAATGCTGGCCGGGAACAAGGCTGCTTCTACGTCAGAAAAACCACCCACTGGCAATTGTGGCGCGTTGGCGTCAGCAGCCACTGCCGCAGCGTTAGCTGCATTCGTTGCTGGAGTAGGGCCTGTGGCAGGCAAGTTGCTGCCTACTTGCTTACATTGCTTATAAACAGTGGCATTGTTGCGTGCATCGCTGGAATCAACGTAGCTGGTAGCGGTTGCTGCACAACCATTAGCATTAGCAGGAGCGAATGCAGTACCTGCGTAACGAATACGTGCCAACTTCGCATTAATCGTGTGTGGGGTGTAGGCGTTTAGCGAACCACCATCTAAGGTCACATACAATACAGAAGGCGTATTACCACGGGTACATGCGTATGCGACATAGTTACCCAATGAACCCGGCACATTGGATGTAGGATTGCCATTAGCATCTGTAGCGGCAATTGTCGTATAAATGGATTTAGCTTGAGCCTGGTTACAGCCGCGGCTCCAAGCCTCGTAAATGGTTTTGGTTGGTGCAGTTGCGCCAGAAATCCAAGCTTGCTGTAATGTACCAGCGCTGCGTGCAGCTTCGATTTGTGCGGGTGTCAAGGCATTAGCCAGCAAACTAAATGACATGCCGGCGATTGCAAATGCAATATGTTTCAGTTTCATAATCGTTCCCTTAAAAATAAGTTGATGTTCATTGGGGATATGCATCCCCAACGCACATTATTTGGCGGCCTTACGACGGCGAACCACAGCACCCATCAAACCCAGGCCAGCCATAAACATGGCATAGCTCTCTGTCTCTGGCACAGCACTGATACTCAGCACACCAGCACGTGTAAAGTTCACAGTGATCGGATTATTGTTATCAGCAAAGATATAATTGTTGGTGGCATTGGTTGATCTGTTGGTGTACTGAATCAAACCCATGGCTTCACCCACTTCTCTGATTGTGGTCGCACCATTGCCAGCAGCTTTGTCTGCGCTGTAGTAATCAGCCATATTGTTGTTAGCAAGCGCTAGATCGATGGCTGAATTAGATGTGACCAATTGCGTACGGCTCATCGTGACAACTGACTGATCTTCGCGCAAGTCATAACTGATGATCATGCCACGGCTGCCTGCTGATGTTTGCGTACCCAGGTTATCACCAGCATACAAAGCGTAAAACAAATTGCTGCTTGCAGTTGACATAAAGCTTTGAAATGCTGAGTCAGCTGACAAGTCAAAAGTGAATGGCAGCGTGAAGCTTGCTGCTGCACCTTGACCAATGGTGTTAAAAGTACTGTAAGTCAACCCAGTTTCAAAAGACACTGCAGTGCTGGTGTCACGATCAATCAAGGTCAACCAAAAACTACCGTCACCTGAAGCTGTCGTTGCTGCACCTGCGAATGAAGATACAGACAACGCCAAAGCTGCTACTAAAGCTTTATATTGAAATTTCATAAACTTCTCCTTAAAAATTTTTAAAACTGCTGAAAGAACAAACCATCAAGATGGCGATTTAAAACACAACACACGAATACTGTCAGGCCAGCATGTCATGCATGTGATTTGCAGTTAGTCCACATGGACTAGCTGAAACAAACTGCACTTGCCAGCCGATCAAACTTGAAAGAGTTTAAGGAGGGGAGATGACATTCTTTAAAACATGACTAGTCCTATCGGACTATGTTTGCATGAAATTCTTGTGAATTTCATGCTTGAAAATTTACTGGCTTCTATGAATCAGGCCCAGCTTCAGAGCCTTGCTGGCGGC
>VFQN01005810.1_pt1 | contig 14723 bp, 13 predicted proteins | sample 3512371 | NCBI WGS metagenome assembly VFQN01 (sample SAMN10412370, study PRJNA504923) | tailings metagenome | isolation source: Replicate 2 from Balatoc abandoned mine | place: Philippines: Itogon, Benguet | collected 2017-08-28
ACGGCTGTCCCTGCCGTCCGCGGTTACGGTAGGGACGGCTGTCCCAGCCGTCCGCCCTGCGTGTCACCCGGACCCCCTACTGTCCGGGCGGCGCGAGCGAGAAGTTGACCGTTACCGTCATCACGACCGGCACGGGCTCGCCGTTGAGGCGTGCGGGTTCGTAGCGCCATTGACGCACGGCCTCGAGCGCCGCGTCGTCGAGCAGGGGCACGCCGCTGACCACGCGGGCATCGGTCACGGCGCCCGACGCGTCGATCACGGCGCGAATGATGACCAGGCCGGAGATGCGTGCGGCGAGCGCGTCGGCGGGATACCTGGGCGGCACGTTGAGCACCTTCCGGGGCGGCGGGAGGTCTCCCCCCACACGCAGCGGCCTCGGCTCGCCGTCTGCTCGTGGGTCGGGTGGATCGTCGGCAACACCGACCTCCGTCACGATCAGCATCGGTGCGCGCGAAGGGGGCGCGAAGCGCCACTGGCGCACCGCGCCCAGCACGGCCGCCCTCGCCAGCGTGGTCGGCGGATACCTGTCGGGCGACGGCCAGATACCCGGAGGCAGATCCGGCGCACGACGGTCACCGACCAGCGTGCGGACGATCCGTGCCTCGGCCACCCTGCCGGTCTCGTCGAGGATCAAGTGGACGCGAAACCGCCAGCGCTCCGTGATGGGTTCGGGCCAGGCCGGCTCGACCGCGCTGAGGCGTGCGGGCGCGGGGTGGTCGAGGGTCGGCGCCACGGCGTCGTGTTCGAGCGCGGCAATCTCCTGCTCGTCGGGTGGGCGAACGGCGGGTGCCTGGCTCGCGTGACCAGACGCAGGCAGCACCAGCGCCAGGGCCAGCAGCGAGGACGCGAGACGAGTCTCCTTCACAGGCAGCATCGGCACCCCTCCGGCAACGGTGGTCAGCGGTGCGCTGATGATACCGCTCCAGCCTGGTCGTCGAGCACGCCTTCGCGCTCTCAGCAGTGCTCGGCAGGCGCATTGCGGACGGTGAGAGACGATGGTAGCGTCGTCTCTCCTGGCATGGTCCTCGCCCGTGTTTCCGGTCACCGCCGGCAGCCGCCGTCGGGCAGGAGGCGTGAGCGATGCCGATCACCAACCTGGAGGTTCGCGTGAAGTCTCTCGAAGAAACGCAGCGTTCCCTGCGGGAATTGCCCGGGCGCATGGACGCGTTCGAGCGTCGCATGGACGCGTTCGAGCGTCGCATGGACGCGTTCGAGTTGGAACTTCTAGACATGCGCTCCGAGATGACACGTGAGTTTTCTGCGATCCGCGAAGCCCTGGTGGAGACCAACCGGCACATGCGCGTGCTGCACGAGGAGGTGCTCGCCCGCATCGCGGCCATCCAGCACGGCTGAGCGCAAGAGAGCACTGCCCAATCCTGGAGGCCCCGCCGTGGGCGCTCGAGTCGTATGCGGGCCACGCGCGTGTCGTCGCGGCGACCGATGCTCTCGGTGAGCGCCTGCGGCGATGCGGCTGCCAGCGCCTCAGGACGGCACGACGAGCTCGACGTCGATCCACTCGCGCAGGCTGTTCACCAGCCACAGGCGTGTCGCCCTCTCGAGCTGGTCGACGCGCACGACGCGCTCCACGACGTCGCCACGCGTGAGCAATTCCTGACGGAACACGCCGGGCAACAGCCCGCAGGCAATCGGTGGCGTCACCCTGTCGCCATCGATCTCGACGATGAGATTGGCTCGCGTGGACTCGGTGAGCTCCCCGTTCCGGTTCCAGAGCAACACATCGTCCACACCGGGCCGCGCCGCGAGCGCGGCCTCGTACACGTCCCGGCGCGTCGTCTTGTTGAACAGCAGCGGGCTGCGTGTATCCACCGGTGTCGCCGCCAGGCCGACGCGCCACGGCCCCGTGTCGAGCGTGAACGCGGTGGCCTCGGCGTGCACCTGCCCGGAGCGATCGGCCACCACGCGCAGTCGCCAGATGCCCGCCGGGTGACGCATCGCGACCTCATCGATTGCGGCATCGACCTGCTGGCCGGGATCCGGCCAGCCGAACAGCGCGGCTGACGAGCGCAGCCGCGTCACGTGCCCAGCGCGACGGGACACGAGGCCATCCTGCAGCCGCAGCGTCTCGAACAGGGCCGCGTCGTCGGGCACGGCCGGCGGTCTCACGACCCGCGACTTGGCGAGGCACTCCGCCCACTCCTCCGCCGCCACCGAATCGGCGGTGATGCCGGCCCCCACCCCGAAGGTCGCGATGCCGGTCTGCCGATCCAGGACGACGGTGCGGATCGGCACGCTGGCCACGAAGTCGCCGCCCGGCTGCAGCAGCACGATCGCACCGGTGTAGACGCCGCGAGGCGCGGTCTCGAGGTCGGCGATGAGCGACATGGTGCTCACCTTCGGTGCGCCGGTGACCGATCCACATGGAAAGAGGGCTCGCATCAAATCCAGCAGGCCGAGGTCGCGTGGCACGTCGGCCTCGACGGTGGACGTCAGCTGCCACACCGTCGGATACCGCTCGAGCCGGCACAGCTCGGTCACGACGACCGAGCCGGTGGTGGCCACGCGACCCAGGTCGTTGCGCAACAGGTCGACGATCATCACGTTCTCGGCCCGCGCCTTGTCGCTGGACGACAGGTCGCGCGCCAGCCGCTCGTCTTCTGCGAGCCAGCGCCCCCGCCGCGTGGTGCCCTTCATGGGCCGCGTCGTCACACGCGCGCCCCGGCGCTGCAGGAACAGCTCCGGCGAGAAGCTCAGGACCACGCTGGCGCCGATGTCGATCGCCGCGGCGAAGGGCACGTCGGCGTGAGCCGCGCACCGTGCGAACCAGCGCCAGGGATCGTGCGGAAACGGGGCGGCCAGGGGAAAGGTGTAGTTGACCTGATACGTATCGCCGGCGTGGATGCGGTCGAGGATGCGTCCGATGTCGCGTGCGAAGCGCTCCTCGGTGATGGCTGGCGTCCAGGCCACCGCGTCGTCGGCGGTATCGGTGCCGGTGGAGGGCGGGGTGTCGACGTCGGCCCGGTCGTAGACGGCGGCCCATGCGTGCGGCACCGGGCCCTGACCTCCCGACACGCGAAGGGCCTCGTCGAACGCCGGCGCGGATTCGTACGTGAGGAGCAAGACGCCCCATCGGCCACGTCGCGTCTCGGCGTCGACCCACTGGACGAGGGCAGGGACGTCTGCCAGGCGCTCCGCGTCGCGGATTTCGGCGGGATCGTCGAGGACTGCGTGCCATCCGTCTCCCGGGCGGTTGGTGGCGAAACGTGCCCGACCCGGCCGCTGCATGAACGGACGATAGCCTATCCGCCGCGGCCACCTGGCACGCGCGGCCAGCGGCGGCCCGCGCCGATCCGCTTGTTCCGCACCATCGTTCTGACGCGCCAATCGCGCAGGTCATGCGCACGCCAATGCCAGCCATGGCGACAGAGTGAACTATGTTTTACAAAGTGTAATCAGAAGATTGACCGATTGTTCGTATGGCAAGTACGCTCTGACGCGGTAGTCCTGAGCAGCCCTGCTGCGTTGGAGGTGTGAGTTGAACGTTCGTGCCCTGCCCTTTCTCGTCTTGACTGCCGTGGCGGCGGCGGCCCTGCTGCCCCGCACCGCGCCTACCGTCCCGTCGGGGCCGGCCTGGTCCTCGGGCGATGTCGCGTGGATGCTCACCGCCACCGGCCTCGTCCTGCTGATGACGCCCGGCCTGTCGTTCTTCTACGGGGGCATGGTCCGCTTCAAGAACGTCGTCTCGACGATGCTGCAGAGCTTCGTCGCGCTGGGCGTCATCAGCCTGCTCTGGGTGGTGGTCGGCTTCAGCCTGGCGTTCGGCGACAGCCTCGGCGGCGTGATTGGGAACCCCGCCACGTTCTTCATGCTCGATGGTGTGGGCGCCGCCACCCACCCCGACCTCTCGCCGACGATTCCCCTGTTGCTCTTCGCGCTGTTCCAGTTGAAGTTCGCCATCATCACGCCGGCGCTGATCACCGGGGCCTTCGCCGAGCGGGTGCGTTTCTCGAGCTACCTGCTGTTCATGATCCTGTTCAGCGTCTTCATCTACTCGCCACTGGCGCACATGACCTGGCATCCGCAGGGGTGGCTTCGGCAGATGGGCGTGCTCGACTTCGCCGGCGGCACCGTCGTCCACATGTCGGCCGGACTCGCCGCGCTGGCCGGCGCGCTCGTCCTGGGCCGACGCCAGAGCCACATGGCCAACGAGCCGCACGAGCCGGCCAACATCCCCTACGTGCTGCTCGGTACGGGCATGCTGTGGTTCGGCTGGTTCGGCTTCAACGCCGGGTCGGCCCTGGCGGCCAACGACGCCGCCGTGAGCGCCTTCGCCACGACCAACACGGCCTCGGCGGCCGCGATGCTGGGCTGGGTGTTCTTCGACATGGTGCGGGGACGCAAGCCCTCGGCCATGGGCGCCTGCATCGGGGCCGTCGTCGGCCTGGTGGCCATCACCCCCGCGGCCGGCTTCGTCACGGTGCGGCACAGCCTCGCCATCGGGCTCATCGCCAGCATCGTGAGCAATCTGGCCGTGCACTGGAAGTCGAAGAGCACGCTCGACGACACGCTCGATGTCTTCCCCTGCCACGGCGTGGGGGGCATGGTGGGTATGGTCCTGACGGGCGTCTTTGCCAAGGACGTCGGCTTGATTCACGGGCAGTGGAGCACTTTCGGCGTCCATCTGCTCGCGCTCGTCGTGGTGACCGTGTTCGCCTTCGTGGGCTCCTGGTTCCTCTACCGGGTCGTGGACACGCTCTGGCCCATGCGCGTCACCCCCGATGCCGAGATCGACGGCCTGGACCTCAGCCAGCACGGCGAGGTGGCCGCCACCTTCGAGGGCGTGCCCGAATCACGCCAGGTGCTCGACCACGTGGCCTGACCTTCCCCGGTTCCCCGGCACGGGCCACATCCCTTCCGCTTTCGGCGCGTCGCGCGCTGGAGCCTACGCCCCCGACCCGCGGGCACCGGGTCGGGGGCCTTTTTGTGAGATGGGCCACTTCACAATTGCAGAATTGCAGAATTGCAGAATCTCACCACCACTGGGATGCCTCGAAGGTTGGCGGTGGCAAATGCGATTCCGCAATTCTGCAATCCTGAAATTGCGTAAGATCCCCCCTGTGCTCCTCGATCGGTGGCAGCGCCCGCTCGGGCACCTTCGGATCTCCATCACCGACCGCTGCAACCTGCGCTGCGCGTACTGCATGCCGGAGCCCGACTACGTCTGGCTGCCGCGGCAGACGCTCCTGACGTTCGAGGAACTGACCCGCCTCACGCGCGTGTTCGCGGCGCTCGGGGTGCGACACGTGCGCCTGACGGGCGGCGAGCCCCTCCTGCGGGCCCAGGTGCCGGGCCTGGTCGGCCAGTTGGCCGCCGTGGACGGCATCGAAGACCTGGCGATGACCACCAACGGCGTGCTCCTCGCCCCGCAGGTGGCCGCGCTGCGATCGGCCGGCCTGAAGCGCCTGACCGTCAGCCTCGATACGCTGCGCCGCGACCGCTTCGAGGCGCTCACGCGCCGCGATCACCTCGGTGAGGTGCTCGCCGGCATCGACGCCGGCGTCGGCGCCTTCGGGTCGATCAAGATCGACACCGTGCTGCTGCGCGGCACCAACGACGACGAGATCGAGGCCCTCCTGGATTTCGCCGACGCTCGCGGGGCCGAGATCCGCTTCATCGAGTACATGGACGTGCCGGGCGCCACGCACTGGTCGGCCGCCCGAGTGGTGTCGCAGCGCGAAATCCTCGAGCGGGTGATCGCCGTCTACGGGTCGTTCGACACGCTGCCGCCCGAGGGACCGGCGCCGGCCGCGCGCTTCCGGCTGCCGTCCGGACAGGTGTTCGGCATCATCGCGTCCACGACGACCCCGTTCTGCTCCACCTGCGACCGCATCCGGCTCACGGCCGATGGCCATCTGTTCCTGTGCCTCTACGCGACACGGGGGCTCGACCTGCGCGGGCCGATGCGCGAGGGCGCCACGGACGCCGACCTCACGGCCCTGATCACGCAGGCGTGGCAGGCACGTACCGACCGCGGCGCCGAGCGCCGCCTGGTCACGACCGACCGCGGGGCGTTCATCCCCGCATCTGATCTCCGTCGCACGCCCCAGCTCGAGATGCACACCCGCGGCGGGTAGGCGCAGATCAATGGTAGGGACGGCTCGCCGAGCCGTCCGTCATCACGGGACGAGGCACCCACGGACGGCCGGGACGGCCGTCCCTACCGTGGCATGCCTTCGTCAGGTGCGCGACGCGATCTTCTGTTCGCTGATCAGCGTGCCGTCGAGGGCGTGCATGCGCGCGGTGAGCAATCCCGTGTCGGCCTCGAGACGAATCAGCGTGGCCCGCTCGGGTTCGGGTCCGCCCCCTGTGAGTTGACCGAACGGCCGTGTGCCGTCCGGCGCCATCCAGGCATGCCGGTGGGTGTGACCGGTGATGAGCAGATCCACGCGGCCCGCCACCAGCGCGTCGTGCCACTTGGCGCGGGCGTCGGCGCCGCCGTGGGCCTGCGATGCCGACGGGCTGTACAGCGGGATGTGCGCGACCACCACGCGGAAGGCCGCCGATCGCACGTGGTCCTTGCGAAGCTCCTCGGCCAGCCACGCGGCCTGCCGTGTGCGATAGGCATCGAAGGCGCCGAGCCCGGCATACACGGGATGGTCGTCGGGCTTGTCCTCGCCGGTGTCGAGCACGACGAACGCCACAGGGCCCTGCCGCACGGAGTAGTAGTGGTGGCCGGCCGGTGTGTCGAGCACGCGCCCGAGCGCCCGCGCCTCGGCGCCGCGGACGTCGTGGTTGCCACGGGCGAAGTACACCGGGCGCGTCGCGGCGTACGCCATCGTCGCGGGATACAGCAGTTGCTCGGCGAGTTGCTGACTGGTGGCGATGTCGTTGAACATGTCGCCGTTCCAGAACAGCAGGTCACCCGGCTGATCGGCCAGGTGCGTGAAGAGCGATCGCAGGGTCTCGACGCGCTCGTGCGTGTCGTTGATCACCGCGCACTGCACGCGACGTCCCTGGCCGGCGTCAGGCGTCGTGAAGCTGTAGGTGCGGCTCTCGAAAGGCCGGCCGCGCCGGATGTCGTAGGCCCCGAGGAAGGCGATCGGGACGCTGACCGCTCGATAGAAGTAGCGCCGACCCGGTACGAGACCGTCGAGTCGCACCCGGTGCACCAGGGCGTCGAGCGAGTGGAGCCCATCACCGCCGCCGGTGGCGAGCTGGCCGAGCGCCTCGGTCTCGCCGAACTCGACCCAGCCGGTGCTGGTGTCGTTGACGGCCCACGCGATCGAGACCGCAGACGACGACAATCCCTGCACGACCGGTGCACCGAGCACGCGGAAGTTCTCGGGCGGCTTGGCCACGCCCTGGACCGGTGCCGCCTCGACGCGGGCCGCGCCGAGGGCCAGTGCGGCCGGTCCTGCCTGGAGCCAGCGCCGACGCGAGATGACGGTCATGCGCGTTCCTCCAGCGTGATGGCGCGGATGTCGGCCGTGGTGCGCCAGCTGGCGATGCCCAGCGGCCGGCACGGCAGCATCTCGACGCGCACGTCGATGTCGCGCCCCTTCAGCGCCACCTCGGCGACCACTTCGTCGTCCACGAGCCCCTTCATGTGCGTGGGCGTCACGTCCACCCCCACCCGATACCAGCGACCGTCGGCGAGGGTCAGCCCTCGACTCGTCTCGTTCTCCGAGGCATCGAGTCCGTCGAGGCTCGAGAACCCCACGACGCCGCCACCCCACCCACCGACGACGAAGGAGCAATGACGGTCGCCGACAGGCACGGTCACGGTGCAGAAGAAATCGGTGCCCTCCACGCGGCGGGCCTCCACGGTGACGCGAAAGGTCGGGCCCGGCACCGTCCCCGTCCACACGATGCCGGTCAGGTCGTTGCCCCGCTCCAGGCGGATGGCCCCATCGACGACCGACACTTCGCCCTCGCCACCGAAGTTCACCGGCTTCCACTCGCCCAGCGTGCGACCATCGAAGAGTGACCGCGTTGTACCATCCCGCGTCAGCGCGGCGGCCACCGTGGGGGGCATCAGGGCCAGCATCCCGAGGGCGTGGCGGCGGGTGATCGGTGGTACACCGCTGTTCAGCCGGCGCACAGACGACGTTGAGAGAGGCAGACGGGACACGTTCCCTCCAGCCTACAGGAGTTCGCTGCGTGAAGAAGATCGCGATTGGGTGTGGCCTGGCGGCCCTGCTGCTGGCCATCGGCGGTGCGGTGGCCATGTACTACTTCGTCTACAAGCCCGCCCGTTCGTTCGTGGCGTCCATGACCGAGATCGGCGACATCGCGGAACTGGACGCCAAGGTGGCCAACACCGCGCCGTTCACCGGCCCCGCCGACGGCACGCTCACCGAGGCGCAGGTGCGTCGGTTCGCGGCCGTGCAGGAGCAGATGCATGCCCGTCTCGGCAGCCGCACCACGGAACTCCAGGCCAAGTACAAGGCGCTCGACCAGAGCGGGCGGTCGCCGGGCGTGGCCGAGGCCGTCGGCGCCTGGCACGACCTGCTCGGCATCATCGCCGAGGCCAAGAAGGCCCAGGTGGACGCGCTCAACGCGCAGCAGTTCTCGCTCGCGGAGTATGGCTGGGTGAAGACCCGGGTGTTCGAGGCAGCGGGCGTCACGATCACGGGCATCGACTTCCGCGAGCTCGCCGCGCAGGTGCAGGGCGGCAACCTCGGCGCGCTGCAGGAGATGGCCGAGAAGATGAAGTCCGCGGCCGAAGGGACGTCGCCGTCGCCGTCGGAGGCCCCGCGGCCTCCGCTCGCCGACACGCCCGGCGTGGGTATTCCCGACGCGAACCGGACGCTGGTGGCTCCCTACAAGGAGCAGCTCCAGACGTGGATGGCCTACGCGGCCGTCGGCCTGTAGCCAGGACGGAGGACGGAGGATTGAGGACTGGGGCGGAGGGGCCGGGCGACATGAGTGCGGCGATGGACTGGCTGCATCAGGCCGCCACCGAGTTCGCGACGTTGCGGACGCAGGCGGAGCGGGCGCTGGCTCAGGTCGACGACGAGGCGTTTTTCGCGACCCTGGGTCCCGAGTCCAACAGCCTCGCCCTCATCGTGAAGCACGTCGGCGGGAACCTGCGCTCGCGCTGGACCGACCCGTTCACGACCGACGGCGAAAAGCCGGACCGCGACCGCGACGGCGAATTCGAGATCCGGCCCGGCGACTCACGGAGATCGCTGATGGCCCGCTGGTCGGCCGGCTTCGCGACCGTGGCAACGGCACTCGCCGCCATCAGGGCCGACGACCTCGCACGGCCGGTGACCATTCGCGGCGAGGCGTTGACGCTCGAGGCCGCATCCCTGCGGTCGCTCGCGCACACGGCGGGCCACGTCGGCCAGATCGTCTGGCTCGCCAAGGCGCTGGCGGGCGAGTCCTGGCGAACGCTCAGCATTCCACGCGGGCAGTCCGCGCAGTGGCGGCCGTAGGGACTAGCCGCGCGTGGTTCCCTCGCGCTTCTCCCAGCCCTCGGCGAAGAGGTTGAAGTGGGTGGTGCCCACCGGATGGGCCGCGCACACGGCCTCGTCGAGCTCGACGCCCAGGCCTGGCGCAGTGGGCAGCGCGAAATATCCGTCGACGACCGGCGGACAGCCCGGGGCCGTGTCCTTCACCCACGGGTCCGCGAAGTCGTTGAAGTACTCCTGCACGCGGAAGTTCGTGGTGCAGGCCGCGAGGTGGAGGTTGGCCGCCGTGGAGATCTGGCCCCCGACGTTGTGCGGCGCCACCGTCACGTAGTGGACGTCGGCCTGCGCCGCCAGCTTCTTGCTCTCGAGCAGGCCGCCGATGTGCGTGACGTCGAACTGGACGACGTCCGCGGCCCGCAGTTCGAACAGCTCACGGAACTCGTGGCGGGCGTGAATGCGCTCACCCGTCGCAATCGTGACGCCAGGCAACTGCTCGCGCACGCTGCGCAGCGCGGCCAGGTTCTCGGGTGGCACCGGCTCCTCGATCCAGCCCAGGCCATACGGCTCCAGCAGCTTGACGATCTGAACGGCCTGCACCGGCGAGAACCGGCCGTGCATCTCGAGCAGGATCTCGACGTCGGGGCCGATGGCGTCGCGCACCGCCTCGACCAGCGACACCACACGGCGCCGCTCCACGGCATCGATTTCGTAGTACCCCGGTCCGAAGGGATCGAACTTGAGTGCGGTGTACCCGCGCGCGACGACGGCGCGCGCTGCCGCATGGAACTGCTCGGGTGTGCGCTCCACGCGGTACCAGCCGTTGGCGTACGCGCGAATGCGGTCGCGCACCTGTCCGCCGAGCAACCGATAGACCGGCTGCTGGAGGGCCTTGCCGACGATGTCCCAGCAGGCCATCTCGAAGAGCGCGATGCCGGAACTCATGATCTCGCCCGGGCGCGAGTAGTCGTCGCGCCGCATGCGCATGACGAGCGACTCGATGTCGAACGGGTCGCGGCCCACGAGGTGCCGCGACGCCGCGCGGGCGTAGGCCTCGAGCGCGTGGGGGTGGTTCGGGATTCGCGACTCGCCGAGGCCCGTCAGCCCGCTGTCGGTGTGCACACGGCAGATGGTGAAGTTGCGCCACTCGGTGCCGACGAGGAAGGTCTCGATGTGGGTGACGCGCATCAGCGTGGCTCCGCAGGAATGCCCGGCGCGTCGGGAGCGCCGACGGGCGACATGGTCACGTTGGAATGTCCATGACGGCCGGCTGAGCCAGCCGGCCCTGCCAGCCCCAGCTGACGGTGCAGGAGGGCCAGGCCGAGTTCGGCGCGGCGGACGCGCTCGCGGGCCATGTTGACGGCCATCGCCTCGAGGTGGAGCCCCGACGGGTAGATGTCGGGTGCATTGCGCAAGCCGAACTTGACGTACACCGGCGCCACGGCCGCGATGAGCGCCGGGATCTCGTAGTGGCGCACGAAGCCGCCGAACCCGTCGGGCACCTCGACGTACACGTCGAGGGGGACGTCGCACTGCTGGCGGATGGCCGCCAGCTGTGCGAGCGACAGATCGGTCGGCACGTTGATGGTCGTCGCACCCTCGTCGGCCAGCACGGCCACGGCGAGCGGGTTCGCCGCGGCGAGCTGCACGCTGATCTTGATGACGAGATCCTTCGGCAGGTGGCCCGCCTGCTTCGCGAGATCGAGAATCCGCAGGAGCCCCATGTCGGCCACCAGCACGCTGCGTACTCCGAGCTCGGTCGCCCGAATCACGTCGTCCAGCGCGTAGCGCACCTGGTCCTGGCCGCGCAGCTGGGCCCCCAGCGTGCGGCCGGCGGGCGACACCACGGTCGCGCCCGTGTCCCATCCGGCGCGCGGTCCGACGAAGAGCGACAGCTCCATGCGCGCCTCGCGGCACATGCCGCACATCTCGCCGATCTCGGCATCGGTCAGCAGCATGATCCCGGACCCCTGCGAGACGCGGTGGATCGGGACGTTGCGCTGGCGCGCCTCCTCGATCACGGCAGCCAGGACGCGAGGGCCTTCGACGCTCGGGATCTCGACGCGGTAGTGGGCACCGTCGGGAAACCGGTGTGGCGAGTCGGGCAGGTCGTGCGCGTCGCCGGTCGGCAGCCCCAGCGACTCGAGCAGGCGCACAGCAGGTGATGGCGGCAGTGTCATGACGTCAGGCCCGGGGATCGAGCAGCACCTTGATGGCCGGCTCGCGACGCGTCTCCAGCAGCGCGAGCGCCTCGGACGCCCGTGACAGCGGAAACCGATGGGTGATGAGTGGCGACGGGTCGATCACGCCCTCGTCGATCAGCGACGCGGCGCGAGCGAAGGTCGCCGACGGATACGCGAAGATGCACTCGACGCGCGCATCGCGGAACACCAGCGGATCGAAGTTGAACGGCGTGGTGCGGTCGGCGCCGGCGATGCCGAGCACCGTCAGCCGCCCGCCGCGCGCGAGCACGTCGGCGGCGGCCGCCTGCGCGCGGGGGTGACCAGCCGCCTCGATGACGACGTCTGCCCCGCCGCCCACCGCGTCGATCACGGCCGCGGCCAGCCCGTCGGCTGCCGCACAAACGGTCTCGGTGGCCCCGAGCAGACGGGCCACCGCCAGCGTCTCGTCGCGCACGTCGGCCACCACGAGGCGTTGCGGATTGCGGGAGGCGGCACACGCGGCCGCCAGCAGCCCGATGGGCCCGGCGCCAATCACGGCCACGCGGTCGGTGGACGTGACATCGCTGCGCTCGACGGCATGCAGCGCACACGCCGCCGGCTCGGTGAGCGCCGCCACCTCCGTCGACACGCGCCTCAGCGGATGGCAGAGGTCGGCGCGGGCCGCGACGAACTCCCGGTAGCCCCCGTCGCGGGTGAACCCGTACTCGTCGTAGCGCTCGCAGAGGTGCGTGCGACCCGCGCGGCAGGCACCGCACGCGCCACAGTAGTGATGGCCCTCGACGACGACACGTGTGCCCGCGGGCAGGTGTGGGTGCGCCGGGGACGACTCGGCGACCACCCCTGCCCACTCGTGCCCCGGGACGACCGGGAAGCGGCAGAAGGCGGCGTCACGCGTGCCGCGCACCAACTCGAGGTCAGACCCGCAGATGCCGACCGCCTCGACGCGCACGAGCACCTCGCCCGGACCGGGCGAGGGTCGGGGCAGGTCGATCAGGCCGACCTGCCCGGGTCGCTCCACGCGGAAGGCGCGCATGGAGCGGCATTATCGCCTACCGCCGGGCGGTGATGGCCGGGCCGTCGTAGATCTTCTCGCCGGCGCGGATCGCGACCTTCAGGATGTTCTCGGCGGGCGGCGTGGGGCACGTCGTGTACGGGTTGTACGCGCACGGGGGGTTGTAGGCCTTGTTGAAGTCGATCGTGTAGCGACCGTCGCCCGTCGGCTCGGCGTACGCGTAGCGCGTGCCGTATGTCTCGCGGCCGACGCTCGCGTCGCGGAAGATGATCTGCAGCCGCCCTTCCGTGGCCGTGAACGCCAGCGCACGCACCGCCTCGCCTTCCCACGTGAACTCCACGATGCCGGGGGACCGGTAGGTCTCCTCGTCGCCGAGGATGTTGCGCACGGGCACCGTGCGTGGCGTGGTGAAGGGTCTCAGCGTCGCGGCAACCCGTGCGTCGTCGCGGGTCGGGAACCAGCGAGGCCCCTGGAAACCGATGCGGATGGGCGACTCCGGGTCGCGCACGCGCAGCGCGAGACGCGAGCCGCTCTCGTGCAGGTGGAATTCCACGAGTCCGACGCGCACCTTGTCGGGGGGCGTCGGCGCCTGCCCTGGCGCGCCACGCCTGGCCTTCTTCAGCCGGATCTTCGCCGGAGCGGGCTGGCCATTGAGCAACGCGGGCACGCCCGGCTTCAGGTGCAGCGTCGTGCCGGCCTGGTCGACCACCAGTCGTCCCACCTCCAGGGGCGCGTGCCCCGCCGGCAACCGGACATCGCTGCTCGCCAGGCTCCCGATCGTGTGGACGCCCGGTGCGAGGAACGTGAGCCCGGCGACACTGAGCCAGCCGTAGTCGGCGCGAAGGCCGTCCTCGTACTGCTGTCGCCACGTCTCGACCGTGATGGGGCGCTCCGCGGTGGTCGACTGCGCGCGCACCGCGGTGGCGCTGGTGAGACTCGAGACAAGCGCGACGAACGCAAGCAGGGATCGCATGACGGGTATCCGTATGCCGTGGCGGCGCGCATCGACGCACGCCACGACGGCAGGTCAAGACCAGACGCCGGGGCGCCTGGACATCAATTCTCAGGACCGGCTGAGCCGGCCGCTCTTCGGGATGCGGGAAAACCGGGGCGGGATCAACAACAACAGCAACACGCGCAGCGCCGGGCGGCACTGGCGTTCATCGTCGACGGCACGCGGAGCGAAGGCGTCGAGACCATGGCTTGAAGGTAGCGCGCCGTACGCATCCGCACAAGGGCTATGACGCAATGCCCTCACAATGGAGGGGTGGCTGCTTCCCTCGGCGATCTCCTCCCGCGTCAGGCCAATGCCTCAAGCGAGACCCTGCTGGACAGGTTCCTCGACTACGTCGCGGGCCGACGGCTGGGCCTGTACCCCGCGCAGGAGGAGGCGGTGCTCACGCTCCTCGACGGCCAGAACGTCATCCTCAACACGCCGACAGGCTCGGGCAAGTCGCTCGTGGCGTCGGCCATGCTCTTCGAAGCACTCGCCCGGGGCGAGCGGGCCGTCTACACGTGCCCGATCAAGGCCCTGGTCAACGAGAAGTGGATGGACCTGTGCCGCGAGTTCGGCCCGGAGTACGTCGGCCTCTCGACCGGCGACGCCAGCGTCAACCGCGACGCCCCGATCCTGTGCTGCACCGCGGAGGTGCTGGCCAACCTCGCCCTGCGCGAGGGCAGCCGCGCCGACGTGCAGCACGTGGTGATGGACGAGTTCCACTACTACGCCGACCGCGACCGCGGCGTGGCCTGGCAGACGCCCCTGCTGACGATGCCGCAGGCGCGATTCCTGCTGATGTCGGCCACGCTCGGCGACACGACCCCGTTCGAAGCGGCACTCACCCGGCTCAACGGCCGTCCCACCGTGACGGTACGGTCGGTGGTACGTCCCGTGCCGCTCGAGTTCAGCTACGCCGAAGTCCCGCTCCCCCATACGATCGAGCAACTGGTCGCCGAGGGCCGGACACCCGCGTACGTCGTCCACTTCACCCAGGCCGACGCGGCAGCCAGCGCGCAGGACTTCACGAGCCTCAAGATCTGCACGCGGGAGCAGAAGGCCGAGATTGCCGACCGCATCGCGTCGTTCGACTTCGGAAGCCCCTACGGACAGGCCATCCGGAAGTGGATTCGCCACGGCATCGGCCTGCACCACGCCGG
>VFQN01005811.1_pt1 | contig 14723 bp, 24 predicted proteins | sample 3512371 | NCBI WGS metagenome assembly VFQN01 (sample SAMN10412370, study PRJNA504923) | tailings metagenome | isolation source: Replicate 2 from Balatoc abandoned mine | place: Philippines: Itogon, Benguet | collected 2017-08-28
AGTCTGGCGCGGGAAAGGCGCCCACGAAGAAGCATATCCTCTGTAACACTGAAGATAACGCGCCTACCCGCCGGCCCCCGGCCCCTTACTCCACCCATCTCTTGCTCACGCAAAGGACACCTGCCAATCCTGCCCGACGAAAACTGTGCCTATGCGCTACATGCAGCCGCCACTTTTCTTATCTCCCTCAGCCAGGTAGCTCTGCCACTCCAGCTGCCGCATTTTCGCCGCCCCGCCCGCCTTGCCCGCTGCTGCCCTGTCATCGTACACATTCCCTCGGGGCGCCGGCAGCCGCCTCAGCTGCTCCACCTGCTCCTGCTCCTCGCACAGCAGGGCCACGGGTGTGCCCACAGGCACCTCCGCCCCCTCCCCGACCAGCTGGCGAGCAAGGTGGCCCTCCTCCTGAGACTCCACCAGCAGCCGTACCGTGCCAGCGAACTGGTCCACCTTGTACGCCGCGTCCACCAGCGAGTCTGCAGCAGGGAGGACGTGGAGTGGTGGAGAAAGGGTACCATGGTGGTAGGTTGGTGTCACCCAGGCAACCGTTACAGGGGTTGCACGACCCAACGCGAAGCCTGCATGAAGTCGAAGGAAGCTCTTTCGCTGGGGTACCTGTAGGCCTGTTGTATGTTGCAAATGCATCAATACATATGGGCTGCGGTAGTCTAGGCCCTGTGGCGAGAGAACCAGGATGTGCCCACAGGCGGTCAGCCGCTCTCATCAAGCCCCCAACCGTCGTCAGTCTTCCGATCACCACCATACCGTCAACGCAGCCTGCGCTGTTCACTGCGCGCTGGTGCAGCTGTAGGGAAAGCTGCAGAAGTCTTCCGGCGGTACCGCCTGCCCACAGCGTTGGGCTGCAGCAGCTTAAAACACGTACTGCATGCAGGCTGTCCCTTGGCCAGCGGACAGCAGCCCAAGCGCAGAGACGGCCGCCCGCCCGCCATCAACCGCCCATCTAGGGCCCACCTGTCTCAACCGTCATGAGGACGTCGTATATGTTGACCTTGTGGCCCTCTGCCACGTGCCACCGCGCGATGCGGCCCGAGGTCATGGCGTGGGACAGCTGCCAGCGGAGTGGTGGGTAGGGCAAGGGGCGGGGGGAGGGACGGAAGCGGCGAGCCGCGGGGTGGCACGGACACGGCGTGGTGGGCAGGCAGGCGCTGGGTGCCGGTGATTCATGCTACCTGTGCGTTCTGTCTGCTGTCCTAAGTCCGACAGCTGCAGCTAACGTGCATACACTGACCTGCGACTGCGCTCACGGTAAGCGCGCGGACACATCGGTAATGGGCAGTAGATGCCCCTAGAAACTGCCAGAGCTGACGCGTAAGATGTTTGGTGTGCCGACCGTGCACGTTTACTGGGGTTTAGGTTTGGTAGCCCCCGCTGGGCGCTCCCTCCCAACCGCTATGACCTGGCCCACCTTTGGCAGAGGCAGCACCATAACAGTCTCATCGTTCAGTAAGCTCCTGCTGCTGCTGGTGGTGCTGCTGCTGCGACCATCTTCTGTTGCATTGGGGGCGCTTTTGTTTGCCCCGCCTGCCTCCCCAGCCGCAGCCGCAAGCTGGCGACACCCTGCGCCTGCCTGCCACCGCACGGCCCCCACCAGCGCCGGGCGGAGGGCCTGCAGCAGCGCCATGCTTCCGCAGCGGCTGGCAGCCGGTTACAGCTTAAAGGCTCCTAATATTCGTTGCGGCTCCTATGCACCATGCAGAGATGTCAGTGTCGCGCTAAGCGCATGCAATTCCACGGCCTGTTTCACAGTTTAAAGCTGTCGTGCTGCAGTACCAAGTTGTTACTCGAAAAAGGCAACTCACAGGAGTCAGAGTGGACGCGGTGGTGCACCTGCTGCGTATACCGGGCTCTGCGTTCTCTGGGTTCGTTGTGCAGAAGCTCAGCGGTCGCACATGCAGCACACAACCTAATTGAGTGCGCAGAGACTTGGTCGATAACAACAAATATTCATCACTTTCGTGGTTTAAGCGGTGCAACACCAACAATAGACATAAATTGCCGCCTATCGGCTGTACCGTGAAACCTGCTGGTCGGAAGCTCCGCGCGAGCTTGTGCGACTGCCCATGGTCCTAGGCCTGAAGCACCTGCATTCAACGTTAGCTACCGGCAGCAGCAGCGGCCGCAGTCCGCCGGCTGCCCGCGCGCACGGCGCAGCTGCTCCCTGCACAGGTGCCGCCAGGAGACCAGCCGCTCCTGTGACTGCCGCCCACAGCCGCCGCTCCAACAACCCAACCGTCCCCGCATCATCGCAGCCCGACAAATCCTGCAGCAACAGCCGGCCCAGGTCCACCCTGTGCCCACCGCCATGCTCCACCGCAGCCCCCGGGCCCAACACAACGAGCCCCGCCCCTCCCACCCTGCCCCCGATACCCACAGCCTTCCTCCAGGATGAGGCCTCAGCACGCGCCTCCTGGATCGACCGTTGCCTCAACCACCCCCTTACTGACCCTACCACCAACTCCCGCATCCACGTGTACGGCATTCCCCACTTTGCGCCGTACGGCGGGCCCCAGGGCCTGCGCGAGCTGCAACAGCTGCTCTCCGACGTACAGCCCACCATCCTAGCCATCGAGCAGCCGTACGACGTTGCGGCTCGGGCCGGACTGCCGTACCCCGAAACCGTACGACAACTGCTTTCCTTGCTGCCTCCCGCAACGGACAACGACCCACTGGCAGAGACCGCTGTTGCCGAGGCGGTGTTGGCGCAGCTGCCGCAGCTCTCCCGGCCTGCGCGTGTGGGCAGGGACATGCTGGACCCCTTTGAGGTGCTGGGGCTGTACCCGGGGCTGGACGTGGCGGTGCGGGGGGAGCAGCTGGCGGAGGCGGGGCGGCAGTTCGGCTTCGTGCCGGGGCTGGAGTATGCGGCGCTGGTGGCGGCAGCGGAGGATGCGGGCGCGCAGGTGGGTCGCCCAGGTGATGGGTTGGAGCGGGCAGGGCGGAGCGCGCTGGGAAGGAGTTAGTTAGGGTAGAGGGCTGGGGCCGGCGGATGGGGCAGCTGGTAAGTGGGTGGGTGGGCAGGGTGATGGTTTTATGCTCGCTTAGTACTCGTGGAGTGGGCCGCTCAATGGGTCCCACAAGATCCCGCGCAACCAGGCGACACCGTGCCCCGTAGCCCTTGGCGCTGCATTTGCGTGCCCAAGATGATTGCCTCGTGGCAACAGAAGCAGTATCTTCGTCTGATTTGCAATGGCCCTTAGCGGTGGTGGCCGTCAGCAGCCACAGCCACAGCCAACATGCACTGTTGCGCAAGATCACAGCCCTTGGGTCCCGCCTGTACGGCCCCACAGGTGTACAGTGTGGACGCGCCCCTGAAGCTGCAGGAGCAGTGGGTTGCCCAGCTGGTGTCGGAGTGGACGCTGGGCGAGCAGCACCTGGCGCGGCAGCTGGGCGCGGAGCTGCAGGAAGCTAGGCAGCTGCTGCCAGCGCACTTCAACGACTGGGACATGAAGCTGGCAGAAGCTGTGCAGCAGCAGGAGCAGGAGCAGCAGCAGCAGCAGCAGCAGCAGCAGGGAGGGGGCCAACAGGGGCCGTGGGCTTGCCGGGAGGAGTACGGCGGCAGCAGCCTGGCGGCGATCACAGCGTTCAAGGTTTCGAGAGCAGTGGCGGCGGCTGCTGTGCCGTACAGCGAATGTCGTACAGCATATAAACGGCAGGCGGGGCTGCAGCCCCTGCGTTGGGCGCTGTTCGAGCGGAGGGCGAGGCACGTGGCGCTGCAGGTGAGCTGGGGCCGGGGCGGGCGTGCGGCCAGGTAGCCACAGAGGTACAAGATACGGGCAAGCATATAATGTCCGTAATCTAACCCGATATGCGTCCCGTTTCTTACAGCTCTGGGTCTATTACTCCCCTAACCTATTGTGGGTTCTGACAGCCAGTTCCACCACTGCCTCCGGTCCCCAGGTGCGCGACCTGTGCCAACGCATGGTGGTGCGGAAGGTGCGCGTGGATGCGGAGGAGGTGGTGCCGCCCGGCGCCTCCACCCCCAGCGCCACCACAAGCACCACGGCCACAACCAGCAGCCAGCAGCGGCAGCCGCTGGTCGCGCCTGCGTTGGACGATGCGTCGGGGCAGCAGCCGCAGGTGGTGCTGCTGGCTGTGGGGCGGCAGCTGGTGCCGCTGCTGGAGGACGCGTGGGCTAACGACCGCAGTGCGGTGTGGCACGGGGAGGTGCCGCGCAGCTTCGCGCCGTCGTCGCTGCCGGAGTACCCTGCGGACATGGGGGTGGCGGGGCGGGGATCTGCCGGGACAGGGTCCAAGTGAGAGCAATTGCATTGACTTCTGCGGGGGCGGGATCTGTGGGGGCGCAGCGGGCGGTGAGGGAGGCGAATACGGGGGTGAGGTTCGGTGGGAGGGGGTTGTTGGTGACCGATGCGAGGTTGGTGCACGCGGCGGATGTTGTAATGGCAGGGTGCCATTTTGGTTAGCTGATAGGCGTTGGCGTTGTGTACATGGCTGGTAGCTGTTGGGCGAGTTGGGGCGGTGGGCTAGGCAGCGTAGGTCCACCCTGGGCAGCAGGCCTGGGCTCGGTGGGCAGGAGGTAGACCGTGGAAGTGAAACGTTTGAAGAGCTGTTGTACAAAGGGGAGCGTCAAGGGCTGTCTGACCAGGCAGTGTAGCTTATGTGCCAAGTGCCCAAGGTGCTTCAATTGGACGAGCATAGTGATGGTTTGGAGCGACTGGCAGTTCACTAACCGTACACGGAAGTCCCTTGGGTCACCTGAGGCGTACTGTAAAGCTAACCCAGCAAGTGTCCATCTAATGTAGGGATTCGCGAAATGACAGGTCTCCTTGTGAACTCAACTGGGCTTGCCTTCTGCTCATGGCCCCAGCGGAGAGCAGCTGTTCACTGTCCTGGGCGAAGCAACATAGCTTACAGTGCGCAGAGTAGCTGCAGAACATGCTATCTGCTCGAGCACGGGAACGTGCCGTCGCGCCGAGCGCAGGTTGCCCTCGCAACTAGTCAGAATGGTCCCAGTGGTTCGTCGGCGGCCGGCGAGGACGTCACAAAGCGATACAATGTAGGTTACTGCAGACACTTAACAGGAACACAGAATGTCTTATCGGACAATAACCTTGCCCTGGGGCTACAGGTGTTGCTTGCGCTCATCGCGCGCTTCATGACACTACCTGACAAGCAGCAGCTGCTCGGCTTCCTCCGTTCCCAGCCCGATACTACGTCCACCATGTTTCTGCTGTGGGTGGCCGACAAGGAGGCCCAGGCGGTTGGAGAGCAGAAGCGGGTGGGCAGGCAGGCGGGGTGGGGGTAGCGAGGAATGGCACGCACACGTGGCCGGGCTGTACTTACTACACAGGCGGGCCAGTTGCTGCCATGCATGCCACAAACTGCAAATGAATCGAGCACATGCATGCTTTGCTGCAGATGCGTTCAGTACTTGTACGTGTAGGGGAGCCGCAGCGCCCCACCCTTGCCTGTCTGGCCGGGCCCGTGTACGATGATGCAGGCAAGGCCCAGCTGTCCTGTCCCGTCTATCGTTGCCCCAAGCCCCCGGCTTCCCACCCTCTGCAGGTGCTGGCAGGCATATGCGAGGAGCTGGTGGTGTTCAGCGAGCAGCTAGGTGGGTCGGCCTGTGAGGCAGTCGGAGGGGGACTGCTAGCCTACTGCACAAGCCAGGCCAGGAGGCAAGGGCGACACGCACCCAAACCTGCTGGGCTCTGAAGGCCTCGCGACGGCCCACGGAATGCTGCTGGCCTCCTAGTGCCGCCCTTGTCACTCCCCGCGTGCACCAGCAACCACAGGTCCCAAATCCGGGTATTTCGCTAGGACACGTCCACCCTACGTAGTACATCCCACGCTTGCCGTGCACGCACAACGTTGCACCACCACAACCATATCGCCCTAGCCGCGCTTTCACTGCACTGCGTAGCTCCCACATAATTGGTGAGGACTCCTCATCGTAACGCCCGCTGCATGTCCCCACCCCCACGCACCATCCGACACCCCCATCCCCATGCACCACCTTTTGCCCACGCCCCCAGCCACCGAGCGCATGGACCAGCTGTACATGTCCACGCTGGCGGCCCTCAGCGCCGGACACACGGACCCGGCGGCGGGCGCGCTGGCGCTGGCGGCCGACCCGGGGGCCTACCAGCAGCAGCTGGCGGAGGCAGTCACAGGCGTGCCCGTCCTACGGGAGGGGTACGACACGGCGTACGACATGCTGCTGCAGGTATGGCTTTACGGGGCTGGGGGGCTGGGGGGCTGGACTGGCGGAAGATGCCAGCCAACCTGTTCCGGCTGTGGTGCTGGTGGCGCTTACGGTGCTGGTGTGTTGCTGTGTGACCGCAGGTGGCGCCGCCGGTGGCGTTGACGCCGGAGGGCGTGCGGCAGGGGCATGAGCTGGTGGGTGGGGCGGGTAGGGTGAATGGGTTGCTGGGCAGCTTCAGCGCCGATGCCGGGCGGCGTACGACTGCCCAAACGCGACACGGCCCAGCAATCCGGCACGGACAAAGCTTTACTGAGCTGCGCCAACCTGTCGCTCGTGCAACAACGATCACGATACTGAGAGCCAGTGCGTCTGCCTGGACGCGCCTGCCCTGGCCCCCAGGCCAAGGACCTGGCCGGCGAGCTCAAGACCCGGCGCAAGCGCTCCGTGGCGTCCATCATCGGTCGGGCGCAGCTGACCCCGGAGCAGGCCGACAGGCTCAAGGCGGGATCCAACGCGGTGAGGGGCCGGGCGGGGCGAGGCGGGGTGCCAGGGTAGAAGAATTCGATTACAAAGGACGTATTGCCTGTGATAACGAACCCTGTAGTTTTACTCAGAAGGCGCTCTCAGGGCCGAGGGATTGTGCTGTGTCATGGCTGGGAGCGTGTCCAGCGGCTTGGATGCTATCCCTGTTCTATATGACTCACTGCAGCCACATTGCGTCGCTCGCTTGACTGACCCATCCGTTGGCTTGTCCCCCACCCGCAGTCCCGCATCCTGGACATGCTGCTGACGCTGCCCTCCACCGCCGACCGCCTGGCCTGCCTGCCCGACTGCTTCACGCCGCCTGAGCCTGAGCCCGAGCTTCACCAGCAGCAGCAGCAGCAGCCCACCATGGGACAGGCGCCAGCATCGCACGCCTCGCAGGCTCCCCAAAGCGCCAACTCGGGGGCCCAACCAACCGCATCCGGTGGGCCAGCGACGCCCCCAGGGTCCTCGGGGCCGGGTTCCGGAGCAAGCGGCAGCCGGGAGCAGCAGGAGGCGGGGGCAGAGACGGAGGAGCTGTGGTGCACCCCAGCCCAGCTGCTGTCGGAGATCGAGTCGCGGCTGCAGCGGATGGAGGGCAAGGGGCCGCGGCCGCCTGCGGAGATGGCTGCGGCGCACGCTGCGCTGTTGGGCCCGGGGTCGGGCGGGGGGCTTGTGGGGGAGGCGCTGGGTCGGGAGCTGGGGGTGCTGCGGGAGGCGGTGAGGGAGCAGTGGCTGGAGGCCATGGGGCAGCAGGGGCAGGGGCGGCAGGAGGCGGGAGCGAGCGCGGAGGGGCTGCAGGGAGCGCGGTAGGGTGAAAGGGGATGTGATATCGATACATGGATATTTGCGATGAGTGTGACAGTCTGAGCGGTTAGCAGTGAGGCCGACGAGGAATGAAAGGTGTGCTGTCCCGGTACCGTAGCCAGCTAAGGGGGTGTATGTTCTGATTTCAGGTAGGCTGGGCGTGCAGTCCTTGAGAGAGCGGCCCTTTAGCTGCTGCAGCTGGCCACGGGCGATTGGGTCGGTTGCAGGCGGCAGTTCACACACCGGACGAGGACCGCGATCAACATGCTAGGCTTAAGCCATGTTACAGGGAGCCTGGAGACAGGCCCGTTGTTGGACAAATGTACCGTACCGTCCCGCCACTTCCACTGCAGCCCCATTTCACGACCTCCACGCATGCACCCTACAGTAGCCTGGGACACGTGGCATGCTTCGAGGCCAATACCATCTGGTCTCCCCACCCTGCACCACGAGGGGTGTGTTGCGTGCAGCAGACCTGTAATGCCTGTCATGAAGTACAGCCAACCCCGTAACGCTGGGCCACAAAGGCGTTTGGACGGACACGCCGTCGGTCGAGGAGTTATCTCTCATTACCCCCAGGGCAGTCCCTTCGCAACCCACGGCACGGCCATTGCCCGTCCAGTACCCCCCACAGAGCTTGTACCATCCACGATCAACATGCATCAGACACCATATCTCATATGCTCAGCAACCCAAATCACATAAGCCTCTTTCAGCTCCTCGCCTCACAATTACACAACGGTAGCTACCCCACGCCCGAACTCCCTGTCGCCCCACCCCACACTGCAACCCACGCGCCCGCGCTCTCTCCCTGCCCCTACACCCCCGCCGCCTGCTGCGCCTCCGCCATCCTGGCCAGCTGCTTCTGCTCCTTCATCTTGCGGTAGTAGGCGCGGTAGTGCTCGTCCATGGGGTGCTCGTAGGTGGAGGCGTTGGTGGCGGCGTTGTAGAAGAACTCGTTGCCCTCGCCGTCCAGGTGCACCGTCCAGCCCTCGGGCAGCGGCGCAGTCAGCGCCCACTCGGCGATGTACAGCAGGTCCGAGTCCTCGCCCACGTCCATGCCCAGGTACTGCGGGGGGCACACAGCGGGCGCACGGCGCGGGAGCAGGGATAGTCAGGAAAAAGGTAGCCAATAGGCATGTTGGTGCCGAAGGTACTGGGAACGCACATGAGGCACACGGCGGGAGCGGGCACAGGCAGGAACGCTAGCCGGCACGGCCTGGCACGCAAACACGTGGGGAACCCCTCAGCACGCAATCCTGCCACTAGGTGTCAACCGTATCAGCACGCAAGACCTTGCTGTCAACCGTGCCGTCCCCCACCGTACCTTGCCGTACGACACGATCTCGTCCTGCGAGGGCGGCTCGTCCACCTCGTGCGCCACCGCCGGCGGCAGGTGCCCACTGCTGGCCCCCCCAGCCAGCATGGACGACCCGGGCGGCCCCATGGCCCCCATGGGGTTCCCTGCCTGCAGCCCCGGCATGCCCGCCATGGACGGACTCATCTGCAGCCCTCCCGGCGGCGTCATGCCCATGCCCATGCCCATCCCCATGCCCATGCCCCCCACGCTCCCGTTGGAGGCCTGCCCCATGAGCGCCGGCGTGCCCATTGGCAGGGACATGGAGCCCGTGCCCATGGGGATACCCATGGAGCCCATGGAGGGCAGCATGCCCGGGGGCCCCATGCCGGGGGGTCCCATGCCCGGGGGCACGGCCGCACCGCCCGTGGCCGCCCCCAGGATGCGCTGCGCCTGCAGCATGGCGGCCATCTTGACGGTCTGCGCCAGCTGCTCCTGGAACATGCGCATGGTCTTGGCGATCTGCTCCTGCAGCGCGCCCTTCTCCTGCTCGGCCTTGGCCTGGGGGTTCGAAGGAAAGGACAAGGAGCAACTGAGTTGCAAGTGGGGAGCAACCGGGGCATAGGCGTGCGGCTACGTTCCTATTAGATGTGCGGCGGTGAGGCGGGGTCGGGGGTTCTGTGCTACCACCGGCCTGCATGACGAGCCGGTTGGACGGGTAGGCCATAGCAAGCCGCCATCAACAATGTCCGGTCCTCCCAACGGCACAGATGCCCCCTCGCCCTCCAGTGACAACCCAGCGGCAGTATATAGATCCCATCCCCATCCATTCATGCCGATGCCTGCCAAGGCACCCCGCGCTTGCCTTCTCCAGCTCCGCCGCGCTCTTCTGCGCCTCCAGCATCTGCCGCGCCGCCTCCAGGTCCGTCCGCTCGCCCTCCACGCGCTCCTTCTCCTCCTCCAGCTGCCGCACGTGCGCCAGCTCGTCGTCCAGCTTCTTTTCCAGCAGCTGCACACCGCAGAGATAGCATAGATCATGTGAGGCTGACGCAGGGCAAGTCACGTGCAGCCAGGCAGTGACAGCAGGCCGCGCGCTTGCGAGGCCAGGGCACTTGAGCGCAGGCATTGCAGGACGTTCAGTTCCCACAGCTTGCCCCATCCCAACGGCCCTTCACTTCCCCCCATTCAGTCCCAGGCCAACCGCCACTAGCCGCACCTTGACTGCCGCCTCCAGCCGTGCCGCCTCCTCGGCCGCCGCCGCGTTGCGCCCCGAGTTGCGGCCGCTGGCTCCCCCTCCCCCTCCCCGCGCGCTGAGCGCGTCCCGCTGCGCCCTCAGCACCTCTATGCTCTGGCTGCTGGCCGCCAGCTGCTGCTCGATGTCGCGCCCCTGCTGCTCGTACAGGTCGCGAAGCAGCCGCTGCCGCTCCTGAGATGTGGTAATAAGCGCGCAGGCAGGAGAGCAGGTACGGTAAGAGTGTTGAAGACGGGTCAGAGTGCAAAGCGTGGGTTCGCTGCTGCCGGATAACACCCACGGGACTGCCAAAACCCAAGGATACCCTTTAGCAACCCTCAGGGTAAGCCAGCCCTTCCTGCACAACCTCCGCCGAGACATACAGCCGAGACATACAGCGAGGCAGAGAAATAACAAAATTTGGCAAGTCCGCGAGCGACAGAAGGTAGCGCAAGAGCAGCAGCAATGAACCAGTCCCTGCGGTGCTCTGTCCGCCGGCGCACCTCGTCGAACTGCTTCTTCTGCACCGCCATGTGCTCCTCCAGCTTGCTGCGCTCCTCCGCCAGCACGGCCGCCAGCGCCGACCGCTCCTCCTCCAGCCGCCGCTGGAACTCGGCGCGCTCAGCCTCCAACGCAGCCTCCAGCGTCTGGCGAGGACAGGATAGGAGGAAGTCAGCACCAACAAGGGGCCCGGTCACACGTGCAACTACAAAGCTGTAGACAGCCCCACAGCTCAAACAGCCGTTCCCCGCCACGGAGCAGGTCCTTCCCCGCCACGGAGCAGGCCCTTCCCCGCAGCAGCCCGCACCCCCACACCGCGCGCACCTTGAGCTGCTCGTCCGTGGTCCCCGCTGTGAGGTTGATGTTGAGCCGGATGGCGGGCGTGGTGGGGCGGCTGCCGCCCAGCGACAGCGCCTTGATCTGCTCCGCCGCCTCGCTGGCCCGCCTGCGGTTGTCGCTCATGGCGCGCTTCATGTCCTCGATGCCGCGCACCACCTCCTCGCTCTCAGCAGCCGCCGCGGCCTCCGCCGCCGCCGCCGCGGCAGCAGCAGCCTGCAACACCTCCGCCGGCACGCCCTCCGACGGCTCAGACCCTGGAGCCGGTGGCTGCTGCTCCTGCCCCTCCCCTGCCGCCGGGTCCCCATCCGCCGCCGCCGCCGGCTCCTGCTCCGCGCCCGCCTCCCCTTCCCCTGACCGCGATGCGCCGCTACCCGGCCGTGACCCCGTGACCCCTTTCCTGCTCCCGCTCCTGCTGGCCACCCCCAGCTCTGCCACCGTGTCGCCAGCCTCCGCCGCTATGACCGCCTCGCTGCTCTCCGGCATCGGACACTGCTGCTGCTCCGTCCCCGTGCCTAACCCCTCCTCCCCTTGCCCGTCGAATGCGGCCGCTGCTGCGTCCGCCATCTCCCCATACGCAGCGCTCGGCTGTTTCCCGCCCTTGCCGCTCCCCGCTTTGGCGGCCTCTGCTCTCTTCCGGACCTCCTCTCGCCGGCGCTCCGTCTCCCGCGCCTTCTCCCGTGCCCCTGCGTCCCGCCGGGCCTTGGCCTCCGCTGCAGCCCGGGCACGGGCCTCTGTCCGCGCCGCCTCCTCCGCACGGCGCGCGGCTGCCTCCGCCGCGGCCCGAGCCTTCACGTGCAGTACGTTCACAAAAGTACGGAACGGTAAGCAGGGTGATACGGTATGGTGTCAGACAAGCAAGTCACGGTGTTACGTGAGTCGCACAACAGCCGACTTCCAGGGCGGCCCCCCTGCCGGGCTTTGCATGACAATCCGCTCTCCGGCCCTATCAATGCCTGCCTCGTGCCAGCCATCCTAGGCCACCTGCCTTTGTCAGTGTGCTCCCGTACCGCTGGGCCCCTGACCTCCAGACCTGTTGACCTCACGCGCCTTGCGTGTTTCCCCGCCTCCGCCCCCATCTCCCCGGCCCCCGGCCCACCTGCGCCTCCAGCTTGGCCCGCGCCCTGGCCCGCTCCTCCGCCTCCCGCGCCAGCTGCTGCTGGTGCGCCGCGAAGTCCTCCTGCAGCTGCACCTTGAAATCCTGGATAACCTGCAGGCCGGCACCGTGCGACCAACAGCAGCAGCAGCAGCCCACGAGGCTCTCAGCATGCCATGTCGGTGAACAGCCACAAACGTGACCCTGCTGCCAGTGGCGGCCTCCCTTGGCCAGTGCAACCCTGCCCATCCTCCTTTGTGCTTCCCCCATCATCCCCGCCCCCCCCTCACTTGCCTTGATGAGCATCTCCCGCTCCACGCGGGCCAGCGCCACCACGCCCTGGTCCTTGAGCGCCCGCAGCTGCTTGCGCACCTCCAGGTAGTAGGAGATGATGCGCAGCTCCTTGAACTGCAGCCGGGGCAGGAGGTCAAGGAGCGTGTGTATCAGTCGTGCATGCCAGATCGCTCACTAGCCCTTTGGTAGCATGAGCAGCCTCTGAGGCTTGTTGTGGCGGAGTGGGATTCGGACGGGCGCGCGCGCGTGTCGCACGCACCTGCTTAAGGAAGAGCTCCCTGTCCGGGTCCTTCCAGTTCCACAGGGCCGCCGCCGTCTCCCAGTCGCCCGTGTCCATCTGCTGCGTCACCAGCGCCTCCATCTCCACCAGCGTGGCCTGCAGCGCCTCAAAGTGGCCGTACACCACCTGCGGGGCGCACGTGACGGGAGCCAACGCTATGAGGCGGGCAACGGAGGTACCGCGACACGAGCACGACTCCAGGCTGCCGCTGCAGGCGGTGCAGTAGCCCTGCAGCAGCTGTAGCCGCAAGAGCAGTGGCCTAAGCAGGATTGTAAGGTGCGGCATCAGACTTTAAAGTAACAGCGCACCGGAGGCCCCCCGCTGAACATCCCCAGGGGTTCGCGCCCTCTCGACCCCCACGACAGCGTGTGGGCCCCTCCTTGCTCGCACCTTGATGGCCGCGAAGAAGTAGCCCGCCTGCATCAGCAGCGCCGCGGCCTGCAGCATGGGCGCCGGCCGCAGCTTGGCCAGCACCTCGCAATACTCCTCCAGCTTGGTCACCGGCACACGCTGCTTGTTGAAAACGTAGGCTTTGAGCAGCGCGGGCATGGCCTGGCGGTCCCGCTCCAGGTCGCACACGCGCACAGAGTCGTAGAAGGGCACCTCAGCGTTGGGCGCTGCGCTCGCGCCAATCATGCGCTTTGCCCGCTCGAGCGCGCGCGCTTTCGAGCCCTTTGGCCGGAGCCTCCCGCTGGGGGGCTTGCGCGATATTAGCTCCGCCAGCTCCGGGGCGATGTCGGGGGGCAGCCCTTGCACCCGGGTGGTTAGCAACGACTCAACCGCCGAATTGACGTAAGGGTCGTTGGAGAAGATGACTTTTTGGCCGAGCGATTTGAGGGCACGAGTGGTGCGCATCGCGGTGAGGGCTTTGGGGGAGAGGTTTTGGGAAATGGCGCTGGGGCTGGAGGATAGGGGGTCGTGGTAGGCCCCGCCTATGGCGAGGGCTGTGTGGGAGGCGCCGTAGCCACCGGCGCGGGTCAGCACGGGTTGGAGGTAGGCGCTTGACACGTTCCGGGTCTCCATGCCCAGGGCCTCCGCCTGTGGGAAGGGGTGGGGGATGGGCGTGGTTTGTGTCAAGCCGTAATCAGGCAGGCCGGTCAGACACAGGAAAGGAGGGGCAGCAGCGTTGTGGCTCAAATGGGGCATGCGGGGCTGCTCAGTAGTGCTGTGGGGCACGATGCACGGGTGCCACAGTGCTGCCAGTACCAGACGGACGTCTACCAGAATGACAGGCTCCGCTTTGTGCAGTGTTAAGTTTGTATTCATGATGCGTAGCTGCTAGCGTCTGTCTGGTTGTTAGGCGTGTCCTGCAGATGGCACCAGTGCCCACGACCATTACACTCACCTTACGAAGCATTCTATAGCTTCGCCCAGCTGGGCTGTTTTCTGAGCGATGAGATGACATTGTTTTAGCAAAGGGTCGCGTCTAGGCCGCCCAGCCGTGCCGCCTAGGCCAGCCGCGTCTCCTTCGAGGATGCCCTTGGAGAACGAGCTAAGGTTACTGTGTTGTCATATCAACATTACATTGTGTATACATTATGTTAACCTTTACTAATTGAAAGGTCGAGCAGCTTGCAAACCTTTGCGTGCTGTAAAGTCTTCACTGAGTCTTCAGTTCGCCTGATATCTCTTTTGTTGGTGTCCTGTTGGCATAGTCGCTTAAACGGTCACCTTGTACTTATGCATTTAGCCTCTGGACGAAGCCCCAGGTACAGGCTGCGTCGTTCTCCGGTGTGCGTACATTGGAAGCCTGATGGGGACTCCCTTGTACTGAACAATGACCCGTGCCAGTACCTGGTACCCCCGAAGCCCCCTCTGCTGCCCCTCAGCACAGTCAACCTTAGCTGGTACGTCTACCCTTCCCTGGCAACCAGGTTGCAATGCTACAGCACGTACCGTTCTCAGGGGAGGCCCACGGGGGAGGCGGGAGGCCCTAAACGTACCCGAACTCCTCCAGGCTGCCAGCAGAGACCTGATCCATCAGGATCAAAACCGCTTGTTAAGTGCACTTAGCATCCAGCGTCCGTGGACAGCGCTTCCTGTCGCAGTGCCGTGCCCATAATGTGCGCCAGGGGAGCTCCCCTGATGTGCGCCACGCCAACACTCACGTGCAAGTACATGCACCGGGCATCAGCTGGTGGATGACTCCCATTCCCCTGTTCAGGAGTTTACTGGTGTGGG
>VFQN01005812.1_pt1 | contig 14722 bp, 21 predicted proteins | sample 3512371 | NCBI WGS metagenome assembly VFQN01 (sample SAMN10412370, study PRJNA504923) | tailings metagenome | isolation source: Replicate 2 from Balatoc abandoned mine | place: Philippines: Itogon, Benguet | collected 2017-08-28
AACCCCGTGTCCTTGATTGCCGGGATCAGCTCTGTCTCCCGAGTGGGACGGGGCTGGGCCCTGAGGGGACCAAAACTGTAAATCCATACATAATCGTGTGTTCATTCAACTTCGGTCCAGTCCACCGCTTGCCGTACTAGTCCCAGCCCCATCCGCGCGGGATGACAGGACTGGTCCCAGCCGCAGCTAATGACACGGGGTTCATCCCCCAATCTCACTGTCCACGCACAAGCCTTGAGGTGTAATACGCACCAATTACGAACATAGGGGTTTTCCGGCTTCAGCCCGAGCCCACCGATACACAGCTCAAACGATTTACGTGCCCACACCAAAGCTAGGCCTGGGTTACCAGCGTGCGTTGCCAAGACCGCGGCTCCCCTGTTACTGGCGGTGCCGTACAACCCATCCCCTCTTGCTCTCAAGCGTCAAGCTTCGATACCGTACAAAGCACGGCAGCGGGCGCATCTCACACGTAGGCACACCACTGCAACTTACACGTGTGCCATTCGCAGGCCACGCACAGCAACGGCTGGTGCTGCTCCGCTGCTGTGCAGGGCGTATGTAGTCGACTGGGTGATGGGGTTGCGTGGGGCGGGCGTGAGGAGAGTTGTTTGTGGGTACGGAGCTGCGCCGGGTGGCGCCGATGGCGAGGGTGATCGGGAGGGCTGGGCCGGTCCTGGACGCCGAACCCGCAGCAAGAGTGCGCCCATGCCTGCCAGACACGGTCCGTGGAGCTCCACTGCGCAACCCGCCGTTGCCCCCACGCAACGAGGCCTGTGTGTTGCTGGTATCGGGGTCATGGGGGCCACGGCAGTGGGGTCGTAGGGGCCGTACGGCATCTCCGGTACCCGCGTGTGGCTGCAGGAGACACAGTCCTGTAGCGCGTAGGGAGCCGTGTGCAAAGAGCCCAGCAACCGCTGGGTGCAACGTTGCGTCCGGTGGATTAGCCAGCCAGGGTGGCGTGCGAGGGCCGACACCGTGGAGGCAGGGCGAACAGGCGCGCCTTGGGTGCACCAGCGCACAGCGGCGACCAGGGCGCCAGCGCAGGGGACGTAGCGGGTCTGCTGGATGGTCCTGCGGTAGGAGGGGAGCAGGCGGACGAGCGCAGCTGAAGGGACGGTGCAATCACGGTGGCCTTGCACGCATCATGCACGTGTCGGTGTGCCCCAGGGTGCGGCTACCCCGGTCTGTGTAATAGTATTCGCCCCTGCTGTGCTGCGTCCTCACGGCACACAGCTCAGGATGGCCAGCGCGGGCAGGCGGCTCTCAGGGTGGCACACAGCGCCCAGCCTTGCACACGGTACATGGCGTGGGCAGACACTGACGAGCGGCAGTGCTCTGTGCTTGTGTTGTCACCCCCACGCGGAACGCTGCTTACCTCATCCCCGCCGGTGATCAAGCTATTGACTAGGGCTTCCCGGCTTGGGCTGCTTCGTCTGCACCATCAGCACCGACGCCCTCCACCCCAGCCGCCTGCCCCGCTAGCCGTATGTCGTACACCGCAATGCGCATCTCAGGGAATAGCTCCGTGAGCGGCGGCGGAGAGGGCGGCGGCGTTGGCACCCCTGGCTCCCGCACTTCCACACACGTCAGGCCACAGCGGGCCAGCTGCTCGAAGAACTGTAGGACACGGTCCAGCAAAGCGCAGCGCTGCAGTACGACTGTGTTCGGTGCTAATACTGTGGATGCGAAGTAAAAGCAAGCAACCCCTGTACGGTGCTTGATCGTCAGGTAGGGAGCGCTGCGTACATACACAGTGCTGTGAGCCGGCTCTGCGGAGCGGCGTAGCAGTGTACCCAGTATCACACACCACGAGTGGGGCACGTGCGTTGTGCGGCAGGGTACGCCAATGTGCCGTACTGCATACACCACGATTTTCACGACGAAATGCACGAAGCCACATCAATATCACCGCCACAATGTCATACAATTTCAGGTCGTACACCCACCTCCACGTCGTGTGTGTCGAAGCGGTGTTTGGTGTGGCAGTAGAGGATGCGCGTGGAGGAGGAGGCCAGTGCGCGCAGCACCTGTCGCGAACAGGATGGACAGGGAACGAGTTGAAGCAGTTACTAGTGACCAGGTTTGAGGGTAATTAAGGCGGCAGCTGGTGCGTTACCGCCACGGCACGATGCCCTCAATAAATTCCCCAACAGCTATAGCCCTGACTTACCACATCTTCCATCTACGCCGCAATTCCGCTCCATTGCCCACCCCAGTACCCACCCCTCACCGTTGGCATGTAGCTGGTCCTCATGCAAGGCAGCATTCCAGCCATACCAACAAACCACCTCAGCATATCCCTTGCAGTAGCCTCACCTTCGGCAGGTAGGTGGTCCCCACTTCATTGTACACCAGGTCGCTGCCAATGACGAAGTCCCATTGCTGCGAAAGCAGCCAAGCCGTGGTGGACCCGGCGAGCGCGGCGGCCGCAGCAGCAGCTGCTGCCTCGCTCCCCTGACCCTCCACCATCCTGCCCTCACCAGCAGCCCCTCCGTTCACACCGTTCACCGCACCCGCAGCGCCTGCTGCTCGCTCCTCCGCCTCGGCGCTAGCCCCCGCTTCAGCTGCCGCGACGCCGCCATTGCCATTGCCCCCTGACGGGTGGTTCGCCTTGGTCGCGCCCCCGAAGTCCAACCAGTCGCACGCCACCGCCCGGACCTTGTCCTTCACCCCCGGCAGGTGTGCGTTAAGACACACGTTGTGCTGCAGCCAGGACAGCCCGCCGCCCGCCTCCTGCTCCGTCACCACAACCTGCGGGGTGCAGGTGGCGCATGCACAGCGTGTCCACTAAATTAGGACATCCCGTTGAGAAGTTGTAGTACACCAGCACCGCGGCCGAGCATGTCGGCGCATGTTGCTTTGAAGGTGCGAGCGTCAACCGTGCCGTCATTCGCGTTAGGTACGAGTATCTGGCTGGTCTCCTGGTACCCACCATGCCCACGTCTGGCAGGTTGCGCGCCAGGGTGCACCCCAACCAGCCCAGCCCAGCCCCCAGCTCCAGCACCCGCACCCCGGGGGCGGTGAGGCCCAGGGGGGGCCCAACAGCCTCTAGGTATGAGGCAAGCCTGCATGTTGAAAACCGGTACGCAGGCATGCGAGAAGGGCGAGTCCGCTTACGGTTGCATATTTGATCAGCATACTGGGGGCACGGGGCACACTGGGGGCAGCTGAGGCATCAGGGTGCAGAAAGGTCCGCAGGTTACAGCCTGTGGATAGCCGTGACCCCCAAGTCGAACGTTGACGGGACCGCCTGCTCGCGCATATGCTCACCTGCCGGCCGCTGCCCATACCCGGCCTCCCGTGGTCGTCAGCGCCGCGTGCTCCGTAACTATGTCGCGAGACCATGCCCCAGGTTCGGGTGCAGAGCCGCGCAGGACGACATCGCTCGGCGACTCGGCAAGCTCAATCACTTCCATGTCTACGCTGCCCGCTGAAGTTGCATATGAATTCTATCAATAGTCTTAAGTGCAGCCTACACAACATGCGGAAACCATACATCCGCGGTCAATGGAGTGTTGTGCGCCGCCCTGTGCCTAAAAACTCAGAGTAAGCTAGTATGGTGGTGCTCGTGTCAACAGATTCTAGCGCCCTGTCCAGTCTTGATGCAGCTCTTGGACGCCGCACGGGGGCGTCCACCAGGGGAGAGGCCCCGTCGTGCAGGGATGCCAGGGGAGCGGCCCCGCGTCCAGGCTGACGAGGCAGACATACCCGGCTTTACACGTGTGTTACACATGATGTCGGACGCGTACGGCGTGGCTGTACTCACGTGCGCAAACAGGTGCATGCCACTAAACGAGCCAGGCAGGTAGGGCCATCAGCAGGGGAGCTCCCCTGGTAAGGATCAACCAGGATAAGCTGGGCCCCTGAACGCCAAAGGCGAGTGCTTGCATACGAACAGCAGCGCCCACGCAAGAACATCGTGACGCTGTACCAGCATGTGCACCTAGGAATACCGGTACTCATCAACTGTCGCAGCAATTTGCCACAGCAACATAAACCTCAACCTTTCCCAACCAGCCAACAGACCTTCGCGGCTCTCCTGGACGCACCTGGTAATGAACGCACCTGGTAACGACCAAGAACCAACAATCCACTGGTAACGAGCTAACGACCAAGAAACAACAATCCAATGTTTGCCAATGCACAACTTTTGCAGCGCCAGCTCAACACTCATGCCCGCAGCCGCCGCCTCCACGGCTCACCACCCCTCTCCCTGCCCCTGCTCCTGCCCCTGCCCCTGCCCCCGCTCCTGCCCCGCCTTGTTTGCCCCATCCCTAGCAGCCCGCTTCCTCGCGCCAGCACCTCACCGCATCCTCATCAGCCCCACCGCCATCCTCCATACCAGCTTCCGCACCCCCGACTCTCGCTCAAGCCCCTCCTGCGCGCCCGCCACAACCCACACCTGTACGCCTTTCTGCCCCATGCCCCAACCTACCCCGCCCCACTCGCAGCCCCTCTCCTCCTTGCACGCTGCCCAAAGCGCCTGCCCCTGCCTCCCACCTGCACCGCCACCCCGCCCACCGCTTCCGCTGCCTCCCTCTCCCTCTCCTCCAACTCCTTGAGCTGCTCCTCCACCACCTCTCGCTGCTTCCTACTCTCCTCCCGCTCCTCCGCCCTCGCCTCTGCTGCGGCTTTCTCCTTGTCCTCTGCCTCCCGCAGGCGTGAGCTCTCCGAAACCACCTGTGCTGCAGCGTGCGTCAGCTGCTGCCGCAGGTCCAGCAGTGCGCCGTGTCGCACATGCGCGGCCTGGTATTGCGCCTGCGGTGCGACATGGGGCAGGGGTACGGAGGAAGGGGCGATCAGGTGAGCAATGGGAAGGAGCGGACGAAGGCCTGGTCAAGGGTGTGACAAAGGAGCACTGCGACGGCTTGGCAGGGTGGACCATCAGGTACAGCTCCGCATTCCTGTGTGTTACGGTACCGGCCCACGTACCTACGGCTAGCGAGCAGAAAATCTTCAGTTCCACGCTCGTCAGCGCGCCACACATACCTTGCGCACACGAGCCCAAACAGCCCCCGAGTTCACCGCATCCAGCCACAGCACGACCGTCAGGATACCGGTGAATGTGCACAACCGCACCGCACACGCCCGCATACTCACCCGCAGCTCCCTCAGCCGGCCGTCCAGCGGCTCGCCCATAGCTCCTCCCTGGTCCTGCCCCTGCCCTGCTCCGTCCCCTGCCCCTGCCGCCTCGCCCGCGGGGCCTCCCGGCTGCGGCAGGGGGGCGATGACCTGGTCCTCCGGCACACCGAACAGCCACACCGCCACGGCCTCCAACTCCAGCGGGGGGCTGAGCTCCGCCTGGCCGTACAGGTTGTAGCTTTTGCGCCCGTCCAGCGCAACCTGTGGGTTGTGTACGGTACATTCGAAAACACTCAAGAGCCTGCTGCCATTCAGCAGTGTACCAGATGTGTTACACCTACTTCATACAGGATGTAGGTTTTGCGCCTGGCCAGGGCACCTGGGGTTTGGGTACCGGTGCGGTGCCGCCAAAAGGTGCACATGAAAGATGCTGCAGCAGCTGCAGGCAGGTAGGCTTGCATCCATCGAGTCAACTGGCCTGACTTACGCAGTGCAGCATGCAGCATGTGCTCGTGGCATGTGTCAGCTACCCACTGCGTTACGACGTACCATCTTGGGCAGCTGCTTTCACCTGAGGTGGTGCTGGGACTTGTAGGCGAGGATGTCCTCCCCGGTGCGGAACAGCATGGTGTCCCGCAGCACCATGTGCCACAACGTCTGGCGCAGCGAGGCGAGGAACACCTGGGGCCGGGAAGGTTATGGATGTGTTGCGTTATAAGGTTTCAGACTGTTACGCATGAGGTAAGTAGCTTGGCAGCATGTCCGCTGGTGCGCTGGAGCGGGGTAGGCAAGGGGCTTGCCCTCGCGCTGTGTACCGTAGTGAGGATGTCTGCGTTGCACAGAAGCGTCCCAAGCCGCGCTCCATGTCCCAGATGCCAGCAGGACATGAAAAATGAAAATAGACGCGGCAGACCGGGCTCTCTTCGAGAGCGTGATCGCGAGCTGCTGTCAGGATGCGGGGCACGCACGCATCAGGGAGCCACAGCGCCCTCCCCCAGCGCACTCACCTCAGTCGCGGGGGGCCGAGACTCCAGCGGGATGACCAGGTGCTGCGGCCGGTGGCGTGGGCGCAGGTGTATCAGGTCGCTCATGAAGCCCAGGAAGCCGCCGCGCTGCAGCACCTCTTGGGGCATGTCCCTCTGCGGTGGGCCCAGGCACACAGCAGGGGTGCACTTGCCTCGCCCTCGACTAGAACCTGCTTGCTAATATGCTAACTTGTCCACGCAACTGCATCGCTACACAGCAGGGGTGCAGGTGTGGCGGCGGAGGAGGTGCGGCCCGATTGACGGCTTGCAGGCTCGAGCTGCTGGACTACACTTTGCGGATAGCGTAAAGCAACACAGTGGCGGGAATATCAATGTGTTGCGCAAATAAGTGCCAGCGCTGCATCTGGCGGTACATGCGCGGGGGATCCCAAGCCGCTCACCAGGAGGCTGCTCCGGTAGTTGGATGGCGTCATGCGGGCCTGCAGCGTGGCGTGGGTGCAAGCGGCACAGCATGCTAGGGCATGAGCGAACTGAGTAGGATACAGGTACAGCGACATTCACTGCTTCCAAGCATCGGTGTCAGTGACAAAAGCTGAACGTGCGCGGACATTGGTGCGTCTGAAAGACCTGTACCGTTTGTGCGTGTCACGTAGTTTGCACCCGTAGGTAACCAACAGCAAGAACGTGCCTGGGGGTCGCCGGGGTGCGTGGCGTTAGCCCGCGTGTCGTACTTGTTGTACAGCCGAGGCAGCGTTATGTCCATCGTGCGAACACCTGGGAAATCCGCCTGCAGGAGGCAGTCGCAATGGTTTAGTCACGCAGCACCCTTGTGCCTCACAATGTGTGTAAGCAACCAGCACTCCGCACGCGCGCCTGTTACTGCAACTGCGTAGGGGCAGTAGCAGCGCCCGTGCCCTCCTTGATCAGGGGCACAGGAGCAACCATTGACGCCAAGGCATTAACCCCCGCGTGCTGGGGCAAGGTCCCAGACGTAGCACACACAGCAGGTACGCAAGCACAACAACTCCACATCAAGTGTGCGGCTCGTCCACATGATTGTGCTGCTGCTCCTGCGGTTCTTGCGTGCCCGGCCCTCCGTTCAAGCAGTTGGATAACTCACCGGTCTCTCATGAATGACCAGTGTTTTTCTTTTCAAATCACGCATCTTCCTATCCATCCTCCAAACCGGAATACTTCCGCCCGTCAGGGCACCTTCCATTCCGGGGGGGTGCGGGGGGTCTCCCCCCGCCCGGGGGTCCGGGGGCGGGAGCCCCCGGGAAAATATGGCAATATGGGCATCAGAAAACACCATTTTTTATGAGGAAAACGATGCACGCTGTTGCAGCCCTTCCTGATAGCCGCACATGCCTGCAGCGCCAAATGTCGCATCCTTGCTGTGCGCTGTAGCTGGGTTTTACCGCTGGTTGATGCACAGGTGACAAACAGCGGAAGCAGAATTGACAGTGTGGTCCTCCTTGCGCATTTCTGCGGTCCTAAATGTGCATAATACCGTATGTGCACAATTACTACAAGCTGTATGCCCGTCGCCTCTGGCACAGTTGGGCCTCCGGCCCCAGAGGGGCCTGCGCCCCCTCGGAATGGAGTATGGCCCCTCCGGACCCGTTTATTCCGGGCTTTTGAGGCCTCGACTTCGAAGTATTCCGGAAATCGGAATGCATTCCGGAAAAAAAAATCACTGTCAATGACGTTGCTCACGGCCACCTGAACGTCCTCGCCCATGACCACCATGAGCGTCGGGTTGACTCCCAGGAACCACAGCAGCTTAGCGACCCGCGGGTCCTCCACCGCGCCCAGCGTGCACAGCGGCCCCAGCACGCCCGGCCAGCTGCCGAACGTGTCCACCAGCCGCTGCACCAGCTGCACAGTGCCCGGGCTGCCTTGCAGCGGCACGTAGTCGGCCGGGGGTTGGCCCAGGAAGGTCCGGATGGCTTCGCGTTGCTGCTGCAGGGTGCCCTGGAGAGCCTGGACGCGGGCCTCGAGAGACCGCTGCGGGTGTATGCAGGGCACATGGATGAGGGAGCGTGTTACAGCGAGGGAGCGTGCACAAGGGCGTTACTTGTAGACAGGCGTAGCATGCAGACCAACCGGCGGGCAGCAAGGAGGGGTCGACATGCCGCGGCGGGTCGCCGAACTACATTCGAGGCATCCAGCACCATGGTCCTCCACTAGGTAGCGGCCAGCCAGCTGCCACACAACACAGGGAGTCTTGTTTCCTTGCCACCTTGCAGTCGCCTTACAAGGAGTGCCTCCCGCGCCTCCTCTTCCTCCGCGCTGCGTCCGTGCGGCGTTGCTACGCCGTGCCGCCGCAGCTGCCCCTGCACCTCCGCCAGGGTGGCCTTGGATGCGCCCAGGCGGTCCCGCAGCTGCTGCAGCTCGGCCTCCGCCTTGTCGTCCTCCGCCTTGAGTTCCCGCAGCTGCATGTCCGACAAAGGTTGAAATGGTTCAGCTTGAGTCGCTTCCTGACAAAGCATGAAGAATGCATGTACGCTATGAACAGCGTGGCTGCTGCGGGATTGCGACTCATGCCTTGAGAAGCGAATTGCACCAGCGCAGCGTGCTGACTATTGCAACATGTATTCCACTAATTGTACATGTGCCTGTGGATGTGCCGTACTTGTGCGCAAGACACGTCTCGCACCTCCTTGTCTATCGACTCCAGCTCTTCCCGGAGTCCGCTGAGCTCCCGCGACGCCACGTACAGCCGCTGCAGCACCAGTGGCGGTACGGCCTCGAGGGTCCTGCTGGCTGCTCCAACGCCTCGCCTCCCTCCTGCTGCCCCTGCCCCTGCCCTCCATCCCCACCTGGGCCGACCAGCTTGAGCACCAAGTCCAGATCCACGCGCTCAGTCAGGTTGGCCCCATGGAGTGGGTAGCTTGGCAACGCGAAGGAACCATCAGCCGGGTCTACGGGACCGGAGCACAGCACGGGGTGCTGCACGCCGTGCGCCGCGGCGGCAGTGGAGTCGGTGGGCCTCCAGCTCAGCACCACGGAGGCTGGGTGGCTGGGAGGGGCGGCGTTGCCCCACCTGGGATGCAGAAGGTGGGGGGTGTAGGGTGGCGCCGTTGTGCCACCGTGGTACGGGTAAGAAGGCACGCACACAGCCGGCAGGTGCAAAGCAGGGCCCAGCATGCACCCGTCCTTAAGTGCGGGACATGCATGCACTGCCCCGAGGCCACGCCTGACCTGGGCACGTGCGCGTTGGCATGCGTATACGCGCACCACACAGCGGTGCGAGATATATTACATGAGCGCAAGTTGCATGTATCGGCACGGCACCCACCCGTCCTCCAGATGGCCACGGAGCGCTGGCAGCACCTTGTCCCTCAGCTCCTCCCGGGTGACCAGCAGCAGCCTGCCGGCAGGGCCCAGCACCCCAGCCGCCGCCTGGGTGCTGGCAGCGTCGAGCCGCATGCGCACTGGCGGCGCAGGGCCGAGGGCGAACTCGACCAGCGGCAGCTGCAGTTGTGCGACCTGGTCGCCCTCAACACCTGGCCAAGCATGCGTTACGAGGCATGGCCAACGAAACTGTTACACGACATCGTGAAAAACCCAGACCAGCCGGACGAGGACCGAAGCAGACCAGGAGGACGAGGGCCTAGGGCTGCGTGGAGTGCGCGTTGGTACCTGCCGCAACAGGCACCAGCGGGCCGCAAATGCCACGGTACCGAGATGTTCTCACTTGATGGGCTACCTGAGTTCCCCGAGGTACACGGTACACGGACTCGGTGTTTCGGACAGCGCACGTGGATGACTACGACTTCAATGACAGTGCTGAGCGGTTCCAAGTTCCGTCCAACACCGGCACGGCTTTAAAGCCTTTAATATATACTGGAATCAAAATGGCAATGCTTAGCGGTCAGCGGCTCACCTGCCGGGCCTGGCGAGATTCCAGGCAGGGGGTAGGTGGCAACCAGGCGCCAGCGTGCCGGACCGGCGTCCGTCGGCATGGAGACCGTACAAGCTCCAGCCACATACTGCGCCAACGCGGCTGCCTCCTCCTCCTCCTCCTCCTGCTGCTGCTGCCCGTCCACCGCCGCCGCCGTCGGCTGCACAGGGGCAAGCACGCTGTCGTCGCGCCGCCATGGGCCGCCGGCCTGCAAACACACACACATAGAAACGGAGCAGCAACGGTTGGGGCGCACACACCGCTTTGGAACTCCGCCTGTGTGTTGCTGTACGGCATCCGTCGCCTCCACGAGGACGCTGTCCACATGCACATGCACATACACGTGCACGTGCAGATGCCTTTCTCGTCTGCAGAGCTGCAGGTGCGTCACAACGGTTCATCGGACAGCCAACAGCATGCCTAAGCGTAGACACTGTACTGCCCACCGAACCCAAGACCCACCGTGTCCTGTCGCTCGTAGTGCAGCTGCAGGGGCTGCAGGTCCTCAGCGGGCACCGCCCCGCCCCCAGGCCCCAGCGCGGTAACGGCCAAGGCAGCCGGCAGGCACGGCAGCACCGGAACCACCCCGCCTTCGCCCTCGCCGTTGCCGTCGTCAGCAGCAACCGCTCAAGCCGCCGGACCCCCTGCGGGGTTGCTCAGGGTGATGCGGCCGCCCGGCGGGAGCGCCACTTCGTCCGCCAGCCTCAGCTCCGTTGGTACGACAGGTTGCCGTACGCGCACGTGGACGGGCTCCTCCTGCAGCTCGTTGTGCGCGTCAAGGTGCAGCTGATCCCACACCTCGCCGTCCAGGGCCACACGCGCCCCCTCTGCTGTCTGCGCGGATCTCTGAGCGCTGGCGGTACTTGAGGGCCCCGAGGCTCCGCTCTGCAGAGCAGTGTTTGCTGTCCACTCGTCCTCTGCCCGCTCTGGCAGCGCCTGGTCTTGCTCCTCCAGCTCGTGCACCTGCACCTGCTCCACCTGCTGCTGCTGCTGCTCCCGCCACCCTGGCTCCGGAACCACCTGCTGCTCTTCTTGGTGCTCTTGTTGCAGCTGTAGAGGCTGCTGGTTCCGCTCCGGCACCCCCTCGCCGCCAGCACCCGGCGGGACAGCGGCCACGGCAGCGCCAACAGGCTCTAGCGCCGCCGCCGCCGCCGCCGCCTTCTCCCCGCCATCCGGTTGATCACCTCCAGCGTCAGCGGCCTCCTCAACCCCCGCCAACCGCTCTGGGCCTTCTGCGCCCTCTGCCATGTCGGCCGGACATGCGTCGTCTTCCGCTGCCACTGCCTCGTCAGGGACAGGAGCAACCGGCTGCCGCTGCTCCTGCTGCTGCTGAGCGGGAGGAAGCACGTGCACAAAGTGCAGCGTAACGGGCGGAATAGCATCATGCTGCTGGCCCTCTGCTCCTGCCCCACCGCTCGGGCCTGCTCCGTCGCCGCCGTCGCCCCCGTCCGCGTCCTCCTCTGCCCCCCGCCGCTTGCGCTTGCTGCCCCCCTTCGCACGTCCGCCCTTGCTGCTGGCGCTGCTGCTCCTGCCCTGCTTGCGGCCCCCTTTCACAGGCTGCTGCTGGCTTGCCGGAGGTTCGCTCTGCGGCTGGCCGTCCGGCCCCAGCACCTCCACCCTCAGCGCGTAGTCCACCCCAGGCTGCAGCGACAGGGCGGCTCCCTCCCCCTGCGGCACCAGGCCGCCGCACGGGGGCAGCTCGAAGCGGCCGCTGTGCTCCTCTGCCGGTGCGGGCTGAGACAGAAGCACTGCGGGTGCGCCGCCGCCGGGGGCGCCCAGCGGCCGTGCCACAACCCCCATCATGGGGGCGGGGGCTCCAGGCGAGCCGTTGCCCCACCTGTTCCACACTAAACGCGTAAAGCACGAGGCGCTGGTTAGTAAGCATAGCAAGAGACATTTGCTGCACGTCATTACTGTAAGGGACAAAAAGGTGGGGTAAATGTACTTCAAAGGGAGCCCTCAATACCGTTAGACGCATACCTCAGCTTCCACCAAATAGCGAGCTTTGGATTGCTGCACTACTAACCTCCCTGCAACACCGGTCCAAAAATACTGGGCTGACAGGGGGCATTGCACATGCGCTCAGAGCGCAGCGCTACCTCCATAAACCTCAGGATGGACCAGTGACATGTACCAGCACCCATGCAACCCTCACATCGCCTCACCCGTCCATCAGGCGGCCCTTGACATGAGGCACCAGAAGCGCCTCCGGGTCCCCCAGCCGCACGTGCACCGGCTCCTGCCGCTGCTGCTGCAGCTGCTGCTCCCGCTGCTGCTCGTCGTCCGCGTCGAGGCCCAGCTGCGCCCACACCTCGCCGTCCAGGGCCATGCGGACCGGAGGCGCGGGGCCGATGGCAAACTTTGCCACCAGCAGCCGTTTTGGGGGCCGAAGGGAGACGGCGGCGGCGGCGCCGGGGTCACCCCACGCAGGAGCACGGCCTGGAGACATGGTGGGCAGACAGGACGGGCCGAAAGCTAAACTTTGCCTTAGCAGCCTTAGCAGTGAGCGTAGCGCCTTACCTTCCTTTGCAGTGAGCGTAGCGTAATGGCACTCATTACCGGTAGCGGTCTGGTAATCCGACAGGGATGCGGGGAGGCCACCGTGTCCTGTCGCTCGTAGTGCAGCTGCAGGGGCTGCAGGTCCTCAGCGGGCACCGCCCCGCCCCCAGGCCCCAGCGCGGTAACGGCCAAGGCAGCCGGCAGGCACGGCAGCACCGGAACCACCCCGCCTTCGCCCTCGCCGTTGCCGTCGTCAGCAGCAACCGCTCAAGCCGCCGGACCCCCTGCGGGGTTGCTCAGGGTGATGCGGCCGCCCGGCGGGAGCGCCACTTCGTCCGCCAGCCTCAGCTCCGTTGGTACGACAGGTTGCCGTACGCGCACGTGGACGGGCTCCTCCTGCAGCTCGTTGTGCGCGTCAAGGTGCAGCTGATCCCACACCTCGCCGTCCAGGGCCACACGCGCCCCCTCTGCTGTCTGCGCGGATCTCTGAGCGCTGGCGGTACTTGAGGGCCCCGAGGCTCCGCTCTGCAGAGCAGTGTTTGCTGTCCACTCGTCCTCTGCCCGCTCTGGCAGCGCCTGGTCTTGCTCCTCCAGCTCGTGCACCTGCACCTGCTCCACCTGCTGCTGCTGCTGCTCCCGCCACCCTGGCTCCGGAACCACCTGCTGCTCTTCTTGGTGCTCTTGTTGCAGCTGTAGAGGCTGCTGGTTCCGCTCCGGCACCCCCTCGCCGCCAGCACCCGGCGGGACAGCGGCCACGGCAGCGCCAACAGGCTCTAGCGCCGCCGCCGCCGCCGCCGCCTTCTCCCCGCCATCCGGTTGATCACCTCCAGCGTCAGCGGCCTCCTCAACCCCCGCCAACCGCTCTGGGCCTTCTGCGCCCTCTGCCATGTCGGCCGGACATGCGTCGTCTTCCGCTGCCACTGCCTCGTCAGGGACAGGAGCAACCGGCTGCCGCTGCTCCTGCTGCTGCTGAGCGGGAGGAAGCACGTGCACAAAGTGCAGCGTAACGGGCGGAATAGCATCATGCTGCTGGCCCTCTGCTCCTGCCCCACCGCTCGGGCCTGCTCCGTCGCCGCCGTCGCCCCCGTCCGCGTCCTCCTCTGCCCCCCGCCGCTTGCGCTTGCTGCCCCCCTTCGCACGTCCGCCCTTGCTGCTGGCGCTGCTGCTCCTGCCCTGCTTGCGGCCCCCTTTCACAGGCTGCTGCTGGCTTGCCGGAGGTTCGCTCTGCGGCTGGCCGTCCGGCCCCAGCACCTCCACCCTCAGCGCGTAGTCCACCCCAGGCTGCAGCGACAGGGCGGCTCCCTCCCCCTGCGGCACCAGGCCGCCGCACGGGGGCAGCTCGAAGCGGCCGCTGTGCTCCTCTGCCGGTGCGGGCTGAGACAGAAGCACTGCGGGTGCGCCGCCGCCGGGGGCGCCCAGCGGCCGTGCCACAACCCCCATCATGGGGGCGGGGGCTCCAGGCGAGCCGTTGCCCCACCTGTTCCACACTAAACGCGTAAAGCACGAGGCGCTGGTTAGTAAGCATAGCAAGAGACATTTGCTGCACGTCATTACTGTAAGGGACAAAAAGGTGGGGTAAATGTACTTCAAAGGGAGCCCTCAATACCGTTAGACGCATACCTCAGCTTCCACCAAATAGCGAGCTTTGGATTGCTGCACTACTAACCTCCCTGCAACACCGGTCCAAAAATACTGGGCTGACAGGGGGCATTGCACATGCGCTCAGAGCGCAGCGCTACCTCCATAAACCTCAGGATGGACCAGTGACATGTACCAGCACCCATGCAACCCTCACATCGCCTCACCCGTCCATCAGGCGGCCCTTGACATGAGGCACCAGAAGCGCCTCCGGGTCCCCCAGCCGCACGTGCACCGGCTCCTGCCGCTGCTGCTGCAGCTGCTGCTCCCGCTGCTGCTCGTCGTCCGCGTCGAGGCCCAGCTGCGCCCACACCTCGCCGTCCAGGGCCATGCGGACCGGAGGCGCGGGGCCGATGGCAAACTTTGCCACCAGCAGCCGTTTTGGGGGCCGAAGGGAGACGGCGGCGGCGGCGCCGGGGTCACCCCACGCAGGAGCACGGCCTGGAGACATGGTGGGCAGACAGGACGGGCCGAAAGCTAAACTTTGCCTTAGCAGCCTTAGCAGTGAGCGTAGCGCCTTACCTTCCTTTGCAGTGAGCGTAGCGTAATGGCACTCATTACCGGTAGCGGTCTGGTAATCCGACAGGGATGCGGGGAGGCCACCGTG
>VFQN01005813.1_pt1 | contig 14718 bp, 9 predicted proteins | sample 3512371 | NCBI WGS metagenome assembly VFQN01 (sample SAMN10412370, study PRJNA504923) | tailings metagenome | isolation source: Replicate 2 from Balatoc abandoned mine | place: Philippines: Itogon, Benguet | collected 2017-08-28
TCAAGGCGCTGGCACACACGGCTACAGTGTTCGTGCTGGCATACCGCGTGGCGCCACCAGTCGTCACCGGGCAGCGGCAGCAGCACTGGCGTCAAGCGTCACGCGCGGCAACTACCACGTGTGGTGCCGACGGCCCCGTCCCTCTGCAGTGCAGCAGCCCCCTGCGACCCGAGCACGCCGCGCTGCTGTCGTGCCGGCCGCTGGCGCTGCAGGTGCTGCTGGGCCTGGCCATGGTGGCGTGGCCGGTGGGGCTGTCGTGGGCGGTGGAGAGGAGGCTGCGGAAGCAGCATGAGGAGCTGTGCAGGGAGCGGGAGCGGGTCGGGCGGCAGGCGGGGCAGCAAGGTGATACACCCCGTGCCCCTGCCACAGCACAGCGGCAGGGCGATCTTCCGTGCAGGAAGGACTTTCCGCATCTAGGCAGGGGCAAGGGTTCAGCGTCCGTCAGCGCCTGCAACGCACCTGGTGATTCCTCGTCTCCCGTCTCACCCGCCGATGCGCAAGCGGTTGGTCCATGCCTGGGCACGGCACGTGCTGCTGGTGCGCCCCGACCCAGCGCCCGGTACCACAGCCGTATGACCGTTGCAACGGTCACCGTCAAGGTGCGAGACTTGCCTTTGTGTGTGTGACCTTCTCCATGCACCGCATTAGCGCACTGCAGTGAAGTCCAGCAGTAACTCCAGTTGGACCGTATTAAGCATAATGGGGTGCGTTGCATGGACGCGTTGAACGGCAGCGCCTTGAAGCGACACTCTCCGCAAGTAGAATAGAAACCTTTGTCAGGCTGCGATGGCATTGTAATTCCACAGCGCACGGGACACGTGTCCTGACCGTGTGCAAGGGTCTCTCATGCCTTACAATGCGCGCCTTCCTCCCCACAGGTCCAGGAGCACCCCGGCGACTACAAGGAGTACGGCAGCCGCCTGGCTTCCGTACTGCAGGATTGCGTACGGGAAGAGCTGCGCTCTATGGCCGCAGCTGGCACAGTACCGAGTCAACCACCTGCGACCATGGAGCCGCTCCTGTGGACCACGGTGTTCCGCGGGTGCGTCCAGGTTGTGCTGTGGGGCTGGGTGCCGGGCGGGGAGGGGGAGGAGGGAGCATGGGCTGCAGGCGTGGGTAATGCCGCGTGGACGGAGCACCTGCTGCGGCGGCTGGCGGAGAGGTTCGATGAGATGGCGCAGGAGGGGGGCGGCAGCGTGAGGGGCGTGTCGGTGCAGGTGGGGCAGGAGGTGGTGGTGCTGGGGGGCCCCAGCAGCCAGGGGACGCAGCTGCCAGGCGTGATGCCTCTGCCCGGAGACGGCAGTGGCGGTGGCGGTGGTGGTAGCAGCGCCACGGTAAGACTGCTGCAGATGTCCCCGCCAGCGGCCTCGCTGGCCGCCGTTGCGGAGTCCACGCCCTTGACCGTGCGGCTGCTGCTGCACAGCCCGGCGCCGCAGATGGCCCGCATCCTGGTAGTGGGCGAGGGGCAGGGAGCTGCCAGCAGCGCGGAACTTCCTGGGGCCAGCGGCCTGCCATCAATGCTGCGCACGCTCGCCCCGCTGCTGGAGCTGCCCGTGCAGCTGGAGGGCGGCGTGCAGGAGGTGCAGCTCGAGCTGGGGGCGGGGGATCTGGCAGGTACTACTATGGGGGTAGCGGGTGGGGCGGGGCCAGGTGGGGGCGATGGTGTGGCGGCAGCCGAATCGGGTGCAGCGGCCGTGTTTAGGGTGGTGATGGTGGGCCCGGAGCACCAAGCTGAGAATGCGGGTGGGCAGCAGCTGGGGCCAGAGGCAGCCGCTCCCCTGGTGCACTGGATTGCACCGCCGCTGCTGCTGCTGCCTGCTGCCGCCGCAGCGGCCGAGGTGTGCGGCGCGTGGGAGGCGATGCAGCGGGAGACTTCGGGTGGGCCGGCAGTAGTGGAGGAGGAGAGTTTCGAGGCAGGACGCTCCGCAGCGCACGCAGGCTCTACCGTGTCGCTGGCCAGTGCCGAGCGGCGGTCCTCCCTGTGGTGGTCCCACATGGCCCCGCTGCTGGGGGACCTGGCGCACGCGCTGGGAAGACACCGGGGGATGAAGCAAGAGGGGGACGAGGAGGCCGCTGACCCCGTTGCGCAGACGCTTCTGCCGTACCTGCGGGAGAACGGCATGGCAGAGACGCTGTCTCTGCTGGCCAGCACGCGCGGTTTGGGTCACAGTCCTCAGCGCGAGCGCAGAGTCAGCCAAGGAAGTGCTGCATCAAGTGTTGCTACGGGGCACCTGCTACCCAACCCACTCCCTTCGGTGCAACCAAGCGCCAGTCAGCCGTCCTACCCCACACCGCCAAGCTGCGGCAGCAGCCCGGAGAAGGCCCCTCACGAGCAGCAGCCGTCCGCGCATACAGGATGCTACCGAGCGGGAACTCACGGGCACTCCACAACGGGCCGCCCAACCTCTTTCCTCCTGCCGCGCCCCTTCTCCCCGCCCACCCTAGAGCTCCGCTACCAGCAGTGGCGGCTGCAGCGGCTAGCTCGCATGGCGCCGTACGCACTGTTCTTCGAAGCCGGCGTGTGGCTAAGCTTGCTGCTAGGCGCACTCGGCCCCGTGCCGCTGCCGGCACGTGGCAGCCGGAGCCACGGCGGGGCCGCCGGGGGGCCCCTGTCGCTGCTGCTGCTATTGGCTCAAATCGCGGTGTGCAAAGTTCTTGGCTCGCTTGCAAACGTTCTGGGCTTGGCGGTGGTGTACGGCATGGTTGTGCTGCGGCCGCGACGCGTGTTGTGCAGAGAGGAGGAGCAGCAGCAGCAGCAGCAAGAGCGTGGGCGACAAGGAGGCGCAAGGGGTGCGGTGAGCCCTGGTACCACACCTGCCGTACTCATCAGCCCCAGAGACGTGGTGTGGTACCGGCTGGCGGCGTGCTTGGCGGGGCCGGCGGCGCTGCTGCTGTGTGCAGTGCTCACCAACATGGGGTTTGCGCAGCTGGATCCACGGTACGTTGGCAGCACACGCGCAGTGTACGGCAGCGGCCTGATAAGGACGGTTGTTATGCCGTCCCTGCAGCAGATGAGCGCGTGGGAGGCGGTGGCGGCGGCTCCGCTGCTGGGGTGCGGGGAGGCTCTGATACTATTGCAGATGCAGGCCACGTGGGGCGTGTGGCGGGCGGGGGCGATCGTGATGCTGTGGCGGCTGGTGGTGGTGGCCGTATCGGCAGCGTGGGAGCGGCGCAGCAGGCGGCAGTTTGTGCAGGGGCTGCAGGGGGTGGCAGGGACGGTGGGGGTCCTACAGGACATGAGTGCTGGCCAGGGCGCTGGTGAAAGCGTGACGAAGGGGGGCGATGCCTTCTAGATTGAGCGGAGCGGTGCCTGTAAAAAAGGAGTGGCAAGGCACGTTGCGTTGGTCACCAGCATGTCGACAACAACGGGGCCTGGTGGCAGTGCAGTTTCCACACACTAGTGGCGGGGAATGTTGGCTTAGTGTGAGGCAGGATCTGGCAGGGGGCACATGCGGCACACCGCTGGCATGGAAGCTACGTGCAGTGCGGCTTGGCCACAGTGAGGACCCGGAAACTGTGGGCAACGACTAGATCTCTTTGGTTGCGTAAGGCATGATGTGGGCTATCTACCGAACGAAGGATGAGGCCACTTCGAAAGCCTACCGGTAGGCACCGACCGTCGCAGGGCCCTTTGAATTGCTGGCGATCTGATCTTAAATGCTTTTTCGGCAAGAAAGAGCAAACACGCTGGCTCTCAGTGCCCGCTGCCGACGACCCCGGCACTTGCAGCTGTCAGCTGCCTGGCGTTTGTCGAGGAATCCGGTTGCCAAAGAGCGACCTTTCCGCCAGACAGAAGCGAGTACACCCAGTGTGGCTGCATACCGCCTAGGTCGCACAGTCCCGTGTAGACACAATGCCAAGGTGGCATGGGTGCATGAGCTGCCCAGCCATGCGAGGGACGACCTGCGACAAGCTGGCCAGACAACTTACACTCTTCAGAAGAAGCGTATTGACTGATTACTCAGAAGTTTGCTTACGGTACCCGCTTCACTGGCATAAAGCGATTGGGCTCAAGGCAGCTTGTATCCATCGCCAGGTCCCTTGACCCGCGGGTCGGTGCCGTCTGGGCTACGGGCGTCGAACCCCGCGGTGAAGGGCCCGCTGTGCCCGGCACCAGCAGCGCCGGGAGCGCTGGAAGGCTTGTCGTATGAGTCGAGTCTTGGCGTGCGGGTAAGCAAGTGAATCATTGGTTTCGGCATGGTGTGTTAGGGTGGGTGTGCTGTTGGATTAGGCCATGCGTTCTGCGCAACACAGCTTCATGGCGCTTTTACATAGGAGCAGGTACGTCTGGTCAATTTGGAGTCCATTCCGCGGCATGTCTCACGGCCGCACGTGCGTTCAACACCCTTGCGACACAGGTGCTGCATGCGGCCCGCCACCTGATGTGGTACGGCCTGCTGCGCCCCGCCCGCCAGAGCGACTGGGCGGGGCTGCTGCTCAACGGCATCCACCTGGTGTGCGGGGGCCTCATGCTGCTGCTGGCTGTGTCCTCACGCAAGGCTGCAGTGTGGGCCTGGTGGGTACCTGCACGACCACTGTAACGACAGTCTGGTTCACAAGCAACGTCTGTTCACTTTATCCCCGCTTGACCCCAGGCATCGCGTGGCGGTCATCCTCGCCGCCTCGCCGCTACGTACTTTCCCGCTGCGTGCTGCTGCTCGCCGCCTTCCTGCTGCTGCCGCCCCACACCTGGCCCAGCCTCACGTGGGCTGTGTACGTGGTCAACGCCACCAGCAGCCCCTTGGCACATGCGCTGGCCATGGGCGTGTACAACCTGCTGGTCAAGGTGGGTAGGCATTACGCAAACATATGTATAATTTCACAGTTTTGTTCCCCTTCCAGATCCCAGCCCCGTCCCACGCGGGAAACAGAGCTGGTCCCGGCCATCAAGGACACGGAGTTTCCCACCCCTCTCGCTGTACGGATAGTAGCAACCAGCTCCAGCAAAGGATAGGCCGCGACGAGCGGGCCTCCAGTTCTCGCTACCACAGCCTGGCAAACAGCAAACAAGAACAAACAACCAGCCCAGATCCCCACCGATCCTCGCACGCAGCTGGATACAATGCACGCTCGCCAGTCCAGGCGGTTCGCGTCTTGCCGTGAGCCCTCAATCAAGCCCTGGCTTGCGGTGCGCTGGCTTGGCCACCAAGGCCAAGTACTAAGGAGGGGCCTTGAACGGTATCTGACACGCCGTGTAGTGAAGCAAGCGACCTACATTCTCAGTGACACAGACCTTACATTCTGCCGCCCACCACGTGCGTGCCGCTACCTGCCTGCAGATGCCCCTCCCTGCCGCGGCGGTGCAAGCGGTGGCGCACGCGGCTGCAGTGTTCGTGCTAGCATACCACGTGGCGCCCACCATCGTCACCGGGCAGCGGCAGCAGCACTGGGCTTGTGCGTCACCTACTACAGACACCATATGTGGTGTCAACGGCCCCGTCCCCCTGCAGTGCGGCAGCGCCCTGCGTCCCGAGCACTCTGCGCTGCTGTCGTGCCGTCCGCTGGCGCTGCAGGTGCTGCTGGGCCTGGCCATGGTGGCGTGGCCGGTGGGGCTGGCGTGGGTGGTGGAGGGGAGGCTGAGGAGGCAGCATGCAGCGATGTGCCTGCGCGCGGGGGGCAAGGGAGGGGCGGCAGGGGTTGCAGCAAGAGGATGTGCCACGTACCGGTACCCCATCCTACGCGCAGCAGCAAGGGTACCTTACGTGCAGCAAGGCGGTATGCCTGGACAACCCACACCCAGGCGGGGACAAGGGAGCGGTGTCGGGCAGCCCCGGCAAGGCGCCAGAGGGCTCCCTGCCGACACCCGCCGAGGCACCCGCGGTGGGGCCATGCCTGGGCGCCTCACGTGCTTCTGCTGGTGCCCCGCGCCGCAGGACCCGGTACCACAGCCGCATGACTGCCGCCACGGTCTCCGTCAAGGTGTGTATGGTTCACCTTTTGGTCCCCTGCCAGAGCCCAGCCCCGTCCCAGCCGGTACCAGCCATCCGGGACACAGGGTGTTTCACCCCTTGTGCTGCTGTGCGGTTAGGAGGCACTCACTCCAGCAAAGTACAGCCCACAAAACACGGGCCTGGAGACGCCCTTTGCGATCGATAGTGCAACCCTTGTCAGGCGGCGATAGAGTCGTGGATTCCACAGCGCCCAGTATTTTAGCGTCCCGACAACAGTGTCTGACATCTGTTCCGGACTCCTTGGACGCCTTTTCCCCCAGGTGCAGAAGCACCTCGGCGACTACAAGGAGTACGGCAGCCGCCTTGCTTCCGTACTGCAGGATTGTGTACGGGATGAACTGGGTTCCAGAGCAGCTGCTGGCACAGCGCCGAGTCCACAACCTGCTGAGGTCGAGCCGCTCCTGTGGAGCACGGTGATACGGGGCTGCATCCAGGTTATCCTGTGGGGCTGGGCGCATGAGGGGCAGGGGCAGGTGCTCGGTGGCATGGAGCTGGCGGCGTGGGGGAACCTGGTCTGGCGGAGGACCTGGTGCGGCAGCTGGTGGCGTGGCTAGATCAGGAGATGCCACAGGAGGGTGCCGGCAGCGTGCGGGGAGTGTTGATAGATGCAGGTGGGGCAGGAGGTGCCGGTGCTGGGCGAACCCATCCCGAACGTGCCGCTGCCAGGCGTGCTGCCCGTGCACGGCGACGGCAGTGGCGGCGGCGGTGGCGGCGCCTCGGTCCGGCTGCTGCAGATGTCCCCGCCAGCGGCCTACCTGGCTGCTGCGGCTGCGTCAGGGTCGCTGACCGTGCGGCTGCTGCTGCACAGCCCTGCGCCCCAGCCGGCAAGGGTGCTGGTGCTGGTGGAGGGGCTGGGGGCTTTTAGCAGCGCAGAGGCTTCCGGGGAGCCGCTTGGCGGCGGCCTGGCACCACGTGCCCGGCTGCTGCTTAAGCTACCCGTGCAGCTGGATGGCGGTGTGCAGGAGGTGGAGGTGGAGGTGGTGCTGGGGGCGGGGGAGCTGGCGGGGGCCGGGGCGGACGGGAGTGAGGGTGTGGCGGCAGCCGAGTCAGATGCGGTAGGCGTGCTGCGGGTAATGATGGTGGGCCCGGAGCATGGCGCCACGGGCACTGTAGGTGGGCAGCAGGAGGAGGCAGGAGGACCGACTCCCCTGGTGCACTGGCTAACGCCGCTGCTGCTGCTTCCCTCTGCCGCAGCGGCGGAAGTGCACAGTGTGTGGGAGGCAATGCAGCTGGAGGCTGAGGGTGGTCCGGGGCCGGCGGAGGATGAGCAGCTAGCCCCTGGAGCTCCTTGGGCTGTTTCCCCTGTCTTGGACGAGACGGCAGCCGCAGCGACGAGGCTGCACCAGTGCACAGCCTGGGGTCAGCAGGGTCGCGGGCAGGAGCAGGAGTCAAGGGGAGGTGAGTCGGTAGGCTCACCGCGGCACGCAGGGACAATGCCTCCATCGGGCCCTAGCAGCGAGCTACTGGCCAGTGCCGAGTGGCAGTCGTACCTGTGGTGGTCCCACCTGGGTCCGCTGCTGGGGGACCTGGCGTACGCGCTGGAGGTACGCCGGGGGATGGGGCAGGGGCGGAACGAGGAGGCCGCGAACCCCATCTGGCAGGCACTCCTGCCGTACTTGCAGGAGAATGGTATGACACACACGCTGTCGTTGTTTGAGAGGCGTAGTCTGCTGGACCACCATACCCACCGCCACCAGCAGCCATCCACGGACGCAGGCGCCTATCTGGCGGCACCTCGTGCCTACCTACTGACGCGCCGTCAGTTTCCCTTCCCCCTGCCACGGCCCTTCTCTCCGCCCTCCCTGGAGGGCCAGTATCAACAGTGGCGGCTGAAGCGGCTAGCCCACATGACGCCGTACGCACTGCTGGTCTTCGATGCCAGCGCAACCCTCATTCTGCTGTTGCGCGCCCTGGTGACGCAAGCGCCGCTTCCGGTGGGGGCGTCGCCGCTGCCGCTGCGGCTGGTCCACATTGTGGTGTTCATGCTCCTCACCACGATTGCGGACACCCTCGGCCTGGTGGTGCTGTATGCCAGGGCAGTGCGGCGGCCGAGCAATCAGCAGCAGGAACAGGAGCAGGAGAAAGACCAGGAAAAGCAGCAGCAGCAGCAGCAGCAGCAGGAGCAAGGACGAGCCGGGGAGCCCCTTGCGGGGAGCCCCTGTACGGCAACTGCCGTAGCAATCAGTCCCGGGGACACGGTGTGGTATCGGCGGGCAACATGCGTGACGGGGTGGTGCTGCTCTGCGGGGCACTAACGTTCCTGGGGGTTACACCGCTGGACCCGCGGGCTGTGGGCAACATACGAATCCTGCACAGTACCGGTCTGGTCCGGGCGGTCGTCGTTCCGTGCCTGCAGCAGATGAGCACGTGGGAGGCGGTGGCGGCGGCGCCGCTGATGGGGCTCGGAGAGGCGCTGCTGCTGATGCACATGCAGCCCACGTGGGGTGTGTGGCGGGCGGGGGCAGCTGCGGCTGTATGGCGGCTGGTGGCGGTGGGCGTCTCGGGCTCTCGGCGGTGTGGGAGCGGCGCAGCAGGTGCAGGTTTGTGCAGGGGCAGCAGCAGCAGGCGGCGGGGGCGGCGGTAGGGGACCGGCAGGGGTCAATCGCTGGTGGGAGTCGGGGTGAATGCAAGAAGCGCATGTGGGGCGGGCCTGGCCGGGTGGTGCTCCCAAGGATCGATGGGACGTGAAGGACCTGTAGGTGTGGAGTTGAAAGGTAGTTGTGTCGGTATTCGCTGCTGTATGTCAGCGTACAGCTGCGGCCTGCGGGGCCTGTGTGCGTTACCAATAATGCAAACACGTGGATGCAAGCGGGGTCTGGTGGCTTGCAGGCCAAATGCGCAATCACGGGCAATCAGTGGCACGAGGTGCATGCAGCGCACGGTTGGCCTTGCGGCATGGCCATGTTGAAGGGCCGGCAGGGTGTTGAGCAGAGCCCCGAGCTGGTTCACTCCGGCCCCCATGCAGCGAAAGGGACCGATTTTCGCGATTGCCGTCTTCGGCCGCAAATACTGGTCTCTTATACACAATTGTACTGGTATAGGCACGGCTGGAGCGGTCATCCTGCCTTGTGACAACACTGCGGGTGCCGCGTCGGGGCATGGCCAAATGTCTAGGTGCCAGGGCAGCTGTGCCTGCAGCCTGTTGTGCAAGCAACCTTATGCCGATGGAGATGATTGTTACGGGCCAGAAATGCCCGAGTCCGTGCCCCCAGAGGCTCGGGGGCCTTCCATGCTGCCCAAATGCTCGCAAATCCTGTCCGCCGAGGCTTCCCGAGGCGCCGCATGCCGCTCAAGTTGTTTGTCATGGAATAGCTGATGGTTTACAGGCGGGTTCCGGCCAAACTTCGTCAAACTTCTTGGCTTATTGCCCGCCATTTCGTCGCAAGCGGCCGGTTCAGTCCATTTGACGCACCAATAGTGACCTTGCCTGTTGCTTTAGACTAAGATTACCATATCAATGGGCTCACAGCTATGTATGGCAGCAGCAACGCTCCTTTTCAAGGAACGACCCCTCGCGCCCAACGAAGAGCCCCCTGCAGGAATAACTTGCGCAGATGCGAGACCCAGTTCCTGCTGACCCGGCACAGCAGTCCACAAGGATGATATCTAATAGCATCCGGGGCTCCTTGGGCCAACAGACCGTTCCTGAGCTCACTTGGCCATCTTGGCATTTCGACGGCATGGCCCGCTCGACGTCGCAGCGACACGCCAGGCCCTACGGCCCCAGGAAGCATGATACACATACCCTATGTATTGTTTCTAGGGGGGCCAGAAGCACACCGTTGGTGCTCTGGCTTCTAGACCGCGGTTCATACGTTTTGCCGAAATCCGCCCGCAGAAAAGTTTCGCGATATACGGCCGCTAAGCGCCAGCCGAGCCGATGTGCACCTCATCACTACTACTATCTAATAGCATCAGCCTCGGGCGGCAGCTTAGCGGGCCCGCTGACAGCCAAATGGCACAACCTGGGTTTTACCCCCGCGCAACATCCAGGGGCCCCACGCCACCGAGGAGTGTTCCTAGCCAAGCCGAAGCCCAAGTAGTGTTGTTATGCATGCATGTCCTCCATCTGGGGTAGCGGGTGGCCTGACCTGCTGCCTGTCACAGCAGCTGACTCGCAAAAACACCTAAAAGCATGCTCAGAGGAGCATCAGCACAGCCTCAGAGCAGTTTGGGACGCAAGTCAGCATCATGCAACAGTTCGTATGTGAGGTTGGAGTCGAGGTCCTGGCCTTAGAGGGCCTATAAAGGCTCCTCAACAGGGTTGGCCATGACTGGCCGAAGGTCACGCGAACGGTCATATTGTGAGCCCCTAAGCTGAAGCCAGCACCCCAGCCATGTATGATAATGTATAACAGACCAGTATTTGCGGCCGAAGACGGCAATCGCGAAAATCGGTCCCTTTCGCTGCATGGGGGCCGGAGTGAACCAGCTCGGGGCTCTGGTGTTGAGCGACTGCGGTGCGGCATTGCGGTGCGGTCCGGCAGGGTGTGCACACACAACACAGACAACAGTCAAATAACTTTGTACTCCCTCGTTTCTCAATAACTTGTCTAAGCCTCAGGCGGGATACACAACAAATTTGAATCACCATTCTTGAACCATCGGCCTAACGCCTAGGGGCAAACCAACACTGTCCCAGTTTCTTGACGCGTTGCGCGGTCAGGATCATGTTGTTGATGTGCCCTCCGTAAGGAGTGCTCAGCTTGAGCGCGACGTCGTGGCAAGGGGCAAGTAGTTACCCTTGGCCATGGCTAGGACTGGGAATTCCCGATCCCACCACCGTGGCGAAGCAGCGCGCCAAGAGAGCGGGCGTCAAGTTGCCGTGGAAGGCGCCAGAGCGTCAGTCGCTGCTTTCCCCGTCGGCATGGTTACAAGGTCGCTGCGCCCCAGAAGCTCCCGGCACACCCGGATGTACGTATAATGGATCACTGGGAACATAGCAAGGAAATTTAACTCGTAACAGGGTGCGCCTTGCTCGCAAAAGCATGCCTGTCGGTTGCAACATCGCAACGTTCCCTCCTCAGTCGCTGCTCGGAGTGCCGCGAAAGCATAGCGTGTACACATTTTGGTGTAGGATCTTAACTCCAGCGGATGTCGGTCAATTACCAAACCTGGGCTACCGAAAGCCCCAGTAGGCGCCGCCCGTCGCAGGGCCCTCTGCATTGCTGATGTTCGTATCCTTACCTAACGCAGCAGGAAAGGGCAAATGCCTTGGGGTGAAGGGCCCGCTTGCCGCACGTCGGCACGCACGGCACGGCCAGGCACGGCACTGCGCAGCTGTCAGCTGCTTTTGGTCTGATAAGACTGGTGCCAGAGAGCGACCTCATAAACAGAGACAAGCGTACCCAAGTGCGGCTGTGCAGTACCAAGGCCACACGGTCTCATGTAGACACATCAAAACAGGAACTAACATGGCCGGCGCCGTCCGCGTACAGGCTGCCCGTGGCACGTGTGTTGTGCGGACTGGCTTACCGCTGCATGCGTTCGACTCACCTCAACCTTAATTGTGAATTGCCATATTAAGATAACTCAACAGGACTTACTGATGGTGCCCGACTAGAAGGCACACAAGCTAATGGCCCGCTCATAGCCGATGCGGACAATGCCTCCTTATCCAGCACGCAGAGGCACACAGGGCTTCGAAGACACACTAACGGTAGCAAAGAAGCACAGCTAAGTACATGCGACAATATGACTGCTGTAAAAATTGACGGCTCACAGCGGCAACTTGCAGGAGACAGTAGTGCAGCAAAAAGCTCTGAGCCTGTTGGCCGCAAGCGACTGCTAATGATGGCTACCTATCGTCCGCTATCGTTTGCTGCCTACGTAGCAGGTAAGCCGCCTTTGTGATGACGGTACAAGTTTTCAGAGAGTTGCCAGGTCACTGAGGCCACCCACTCCTTGTATACTAACCTTGGTGATCAAACCAACTGCAGATGCTCACTTCTTTGGCGATTTTTGCATCGCGCTGGCGCGGCCGCTGTTGATGCTGGGCTCCATCGCCAGGTCCCTTGACCCACGGGTCGGTGCCGCTGTCGGGGCCACAGGCGGAGCGCCACCCGAGGCGAACGGCCCGCTGTGCCCGATACCTTTTGCAGCGTCGGGAGCACTGGACGGCTTTCCTTATGGAGCAAGCCTTGGCCCGCAGGTACGCAAGCACAGCAGGGCGTGCTGTCTTGGCGTCCTTACCGATTCATTTTCCGCTAACGACAAAACGGAACACTCTTGCATTCGTCGGCGGGGACGCGTGCGTCTGCATTTTCTTGGGCCCGTGTGCACACCAACCCCCTCGTGTTGCCACACGGCTACACGGTACACCGTGCCGGACGAGGCGCGGCCACATAGTCGCCAACCGCTAATCCTCAATGCCGAACATGGCAAATTCCTGCGGGCATGTTGGTGCCGTGGTGCCTCACCGTCACGACCCCCTTTTGAGGTGACTGTACACTGCCCATATGTAGGTTGTGCACGTGGCTCGCCACCTGGTGTGGTACGCCGTGCTGCGCCCCGCCCGGCAGCGCGACTGGGCGGGGCTGCTGCTGAACGGCGTCCACCTGGTGTGCGGGGGCCTCGTGCTGCTGCTGGCTGTGTCCTCACGCACGTCTGCGCTGTGGGCCTGGTGGAGGAGGTGCGTTGAAGCAGGGGGCAGCAACAAAGGGCAGGGAGGCCGTCAGATGGTAGAGCTTGGACGGCGTCTGGTCGAGGCTCCTGCCCCACTCCCTCCAATTCAAAGGCTGTATCAGGACTCTTTCCAAGGGTTGCTAGCAATGACTGAATGTCACAAAGTCACCATCCAGTAACCCGCCGCCTAAAATGTAATGTTTGGAGCCTTGTGCGCCAGGGCAACCAGGTGCGGGGCAGCTGTGCGGCGGCGGTGCTGGAGGAGGAGGAGATCAGGGTTGTGGGCTAAGTTCGCAGGTAAAACACACTTATCCACCTGCCCCTCGCTTTGCCTCCATCCAGGAACCGCGTGGCGGTCATCCTCGTCGTATCGCTGCTGACCCGCTGCGTGCTGCTGCTCGCCGCCTTCCTGCTGCTGCCGCCCCACACCTGGCCCAGCCTCACGTGGGCTGCGTACGTGGTCAACGCCACCAGCAGCCCCCTGGCACATGCGCTGGCCATGGGCGTGTACAACCTGCTGGTCAAGGTGGGCAGGCATTACGCAACCGATCAACCCAGATAACCGCCCTCGCAGGAGCTTTACACGACATGCACGCTTAAACCAATCCAGGCATTTCGCGTCTTGCCGTGCGCCCTCGAGCCCTGGCCTGTGGTGCGCTACCTGCACCACAACAGGCCAAGTACCAAGAAGGGGCCTTGGCCGGTACCTGGCTCGCCATGTACTGTAGCAGCGACATTGCAAACGCTACAGATAGACCTTACGTTCTGCCGCCCATTACGCTCCACGCCACCACCTGGCTGCAGATGCCCCTGCCTGTCGCGGCAGTACAAGCGGTGGCGCACGCGGCTGCAGTGTTCGTGCTAGCATACCACGTGGCGCCCACAATCGTCACTGGGCAGCGGCAGCAGCACTGGGGCCGTGCTTCACGCACGGCAGACACCATGTGTGGCGTTGACGGCCCCGTACCCCTGCAGTGCGGCAGCCCCCTGCGCCCCGAGCACTCTGCGCTGCTGTCGTGCCGTCCGCTGGCGCTGCAGGTGCTGCTGGGCCTGGCCATGGTGGCGTGGCCGGTGGGGCTGTCGTGGGCGGTGGACAGGAGGCTGCGGAAGCAGCACGCGGAGCTGTGCAGGGAGCGGGAGCGGGTCGGGCGGCAGCGGGGGCAACGACAGGACGCACCCCTTGCCCCCGCCAATGTGCAACAGCAAGGGTACCTTCCGCGCAGCAAGGCAGCACACCTGGACAACCTACGCCAAGGCAGGAGCAAGGGGTCAGCGGCGGTCAGCGCCTGCAATGCGCCTGGTGATTCCCCTCCTCTCAGGACACCGGCCGAGGCGCAAGCGGTGGGCCCACGCCCGGGCATGGCAGGTGGCCCCAGTGCACCCCGCCCCAGCGCTCGGTACCAGAGCCGCATGACAGCTGCAACGGTCACCGTCAAGGTACGTGGCTTATCTTCCTGTGTCAGACCTTCTCAATGCATCGCATTAGCGCACTACGGAGTAGCCCAGCCTCACCTTCATTTGACTTGTAGTAGGCATACTGGGATGCGTTGCGTGGATGCGTTGGAAGTGCCTCTTGAAGCGACGCCCTCCGCAAGAAGTAGCTATTGCAACCTTCATCAGGCTGCGACGGCACTGTTAACACCGCGCGTGATATGTCTCCTGACCGTGTGCAAGGGTCTCACAGGTGTCCCAAACTTCCAATGCGCGGGTGTCTTCGCGCAGGTCCAGGAGCACCCCGGTGACATCCATGAGTTCGGTAGCCGCCTGGCCTCCGTAGTGCGAGACTGTGTGCGGGAGGAGCTGAGCTCCGTCACCGCTGCTAGCGTGGCGCCGAGTCAACCGCCTGCAGCTATCGAGCCGCTGCTGTGGACAACGGTGGTTCGCGGGTGCGTCCAGGTGGTCCTGTGGGGCTGGGTACTGGGCGGGGAGGGGGAGGCAGGAGCAGCAGATGCGAGCGTGGGTAGCGCCGCGTTGACGGGGCACCTGTTGCGGCGGCTGGCAGAGCGGTTTGATGAGATGGCACAGGAGGGGGGCGGCAGCGTGCTGGGCGTGTCGGTGCAGGTGGGGCAAGAGGTGGCGGTGCTGGGTGACCCCAGCCAGTGGACGCAGCTGCCAGGCGTGCATGGAGACAGCGGTGGCGGTG
>VFQN01005814.1_pt1 | contig 14716 bp, 20 predicted proteins | sample 3512371 | NCBI WGS metagenome assembly VFQN01 (sample SAMN10412370, study PRJNA504923) | tailings metagenome | isolation source: Replicate 2 from Balatoc abandoned mine | place: Philippines: Itogon, Benguet | collected 2017-08-28
CCCCTGGGCCCAAGCCTGCCCTCCCCCTAATGCAGCAACGCAAAGCCCCCGCCAACAGGGCCACTAGAACACCCGTGATGCAAATTGCATTGCCATGCCCCCCCCCCCCCCCGAACACACCAAACAGTTGAGCCACAAAACGGACCTAAAGCCTTGCCATGTTTACTCACCCCTATGTGTGTGTGTGTGTGTTCCTTGAACACGCTGTGTACATACCACGCCATGTTCCCCCTGTCTCCCTCACTCTGACCGTCCTGCCTACACCTAACAAGTGCGTGCGTTTGCAGACACCAGCAAGGGGCTAGGCTACGCGAGCGAAGCACTCAGTTATCAAGCACCGCACCGCATACGGTATACAGTGGCCCCCCTTGCCACGCAAGGCCTTGCTTGCCTCACAGCACCCGCATAGCAGCTTCAATACATGCAAACACCAAAGGCACTTTATGTTATTACCCGCCCTATGTGCAACACCACTTCAGCCAAGGGTAGGCTGGCAAACGACCTGCCACCTATTGGGCCCCCCATGTCACCAGTACCGGTAGTTGTGTGTGGTCAGGGCATGGGGCTGCAAGCAAGCGCAGCAGTCGCCCCTAATCACCTGGCATACTGTCTCCCAAATGTGCAAGCTACACCTGGTCCTCATGTCCGTCACCCTTGGCCTTACTTCAGTCTCCGCCTCTCTACTTCTTCTCTCCTCTGCAGGTTATGCACTACTGTGCCCTCCAGTGCCCGCCTCTGCTCCAGCAGCAGACTCTCGTCCTCATCCTCATTCGAACGCATGGCACACCTGCAGCATCTGCTGCCGCATCTCCTTCGCCTTCTCTGCCAGCTCGCCTGCCTGCGTTTCCCTTGCCTTAGACTCCCCTAGCTCTGTCGCCAGCTGCTTCTCCCTTGCCTTAGACTCCCCTAGCTCTGTCGCCAGCTGCTTCTCCCTTGCCTGAGACTCCGCTAGCTCTGTCGCCAGCTGCTTTTCCCTTGCCTTAGACTCCGCTAGCTCTGTCGCCAGCTGCTTTTCCCTTGCCTCAGCCTCCGCTAGCTGCTCCTCTCGCTCCGCCGCCCACCTTTTTTCCCTACCCAGCTGCCCATCCCGCTCGCGCAGCTGCACCTGCAGGCCCTCCACCACCTTCGCATGCTCTGCATCAGCAGCCTCCAACGCTTTGCTGTGCGCCTCAGCCGTGACCGCTCTGAACATTTGCTCCCCCGCCTTCAGCCAGTCGTCCTGCCAGGCCTTCTTCGTCCCATCATGATCCTCGCCCACCACCGTGGCAGCAGCAGCAGCAGCTGCTGCTGCTGCCGCGTGTGCTGCTGCTGGGGCCTCTGCCCACCCAGCCCGTTCTCCGCCTCTTGCCAAGCCCGCCGTGCCCTGCTGGCCTCCACTTCCACCGTGGCCTGCCGCCCCGCTACGCCCGCCACGCTGCTTCTGCTGTGCGTTTCTCACAGCCCCCACACCTCTGTTGGCTGCACCGAATGCCGCCATGGAAAAACCACCTTCACCAAGTGGCCAGACGCCGTTCCCGTGCACCTGTTGCAGTGCAGGTTGCGCTGCAGTGGCAGCTGGAGCGCTTGTGGCACCAGGAGGGGGGGCGATGGGGTGAGGTGGGTGTGCGGCAGGCCCCGCGGCAGGGCTGTCCAGGGAAGTGGCTGCCAGTCCGGTGGCAGGCGGTGGAGAGGTGTGCCCGCCACCACCTGACGACCACAGCAGCAGCTCTTGCTGCCGCTCCTGCTCTTGGTAGTGGTGCTGCGCGTGCTGCAGCCAGGGCTCTGATTGGATGCCCCTGCTGCCCCTGCCCCTGCTGCCCTTGCCCCTGCTGCCCCGCAGCCCCACAACCGGCTGCTGGGAAGCGGCCCCCAGTGGGTTGGCCCCAAGCTGCAGCCCAGCTTGCCTGCCACCAGCAGCTGCGGCCGCCCCTGCTCCGAGGCCCTCCGAGACCTGCTGACCAGGGCCGGGCACCTGTCCGCCCCCCGCCCCAGATCCTGCGGAGGTCCCAACCGCCATGTTCATGGCCACCAGGGCCGCCGCTGCCACCTCTGCTGCGTTCGGCTGCCCTCCCGGGCCGGCCTGGGGGCGTGCGTGGGGGCAGGCGGGACGGCATGGGGCCAGGAGCAGCAAGCGGTGCAGGTTACTAGGTGTGTGATGAGTGGTGTTGCTCAGTTTAATCTGGTCTTCATACGTGTCGCGTGCATCCAATGTATGCCGGCTGTGGCAGCTGTACTGGCCAGAGCCTTTCATGTCGCGCTGCCAGAGCTTGTGCAAACCTATTGTTGCACTGTTGTCCCAAGCAACGACAGGAAAGCGTTGGGCACGAGCAACAATGTCGAGGCCAGCACGTACAGTTGCATGTGCAAGGGCAGTAGCAGCCAGGCGGATCCAACCTCATCAGCTACTGTTGCACCGCAACGCAGTACACCACCGTGCTGTGTATGTGCCCCTAACACACCGCAACCATAGCAGTACACACACATTGGGCTGTTTATCACTACTCCATCTACATACCGGGCAGGGCCGCTTGGGTGCGTGTGTGTCATCCACGCTGTCCTCTTGGCCCACGACTTTCTGCAGTCGTGAGGCATGCGCAACATTGTATACGCACGCAGCGGCAAAAGGAACGCATGTGGGACGGAAGTGTACGTACAGAAATCCAATGCATAGGCATGATACGGTCTGGCCACGCATAAGGGCACGTGGCACACTAAAGTGCGTTTGTTGGGCAGGGTTTTCACGGGGCCGCCAGCCTCCCACCCAAAGCTGGACGACGGACCAGTATTGCACCTTGTACGGTCTACCTTCCTCCTCCACTCGTTTACCCAGCTAGCCATGCACTCGCCCCAAAACACGCAGAGCCTCACCGCGCGCCTCCCTACCCGTTTCAGCGTCGTCCTGGAGGGAGGCACGGAGGCACCTGCTGCTGGGCCCACACGTGCACGCTTGGGTGTGGCGTTCTGCATGGCACGCATGGCAGCAGTAGCATGGGACGGAAGGAGCGGGACGTTTGCAAATAAACAAGTTGTAGTGCAGTGTGGAGAAGTACAATGCATGAGTACACGCACCACTCCGTCCATGTTAACGTATGTGCAGTGATAATCCTGATCCGTAAATACACAGCGCTTTTTAGCCGGCCACAATACACGGCTTCAGCCCCAAGCGTGCACGATGGGTATAGGTATTGCGTGCAACGAGTATAATATAACGAGCTAAGGATAATAACACACAACTTTCGAAGCTTACGAAACTGTTGCCCCCTGGACTGGCCTGTGCCTGCTGGCAGTGTTGGCTTCTGCACTGGTAGCCCAGCCGACAAGCAATGGCGGCTTTGGATCACACCGTTGCAGACATGCCGGTGCAACCGCACTCTACCGACAGTATGCGTGAACCCCAAATCACCAACCCAGCCTGCCTGAACACGTCATGATCTGGCCGTCTGGACAGTTTTGCACGGTGATTACATGCTCGCTACGTATACACCCTGCACACTCGTCTCCTACTGCTCCCCAGCCAGGCCCGTTGGTGGTCTAGGTTCACCAAGCATTGCATGCGCCCCACAGTGACCCAGATAGCTAGGGCCAGCAGGCTCACCACAGCAGGCGGTCGTTCTGGTCAGGGTGGTGTTAAACCTGCTGCTCCTGTACCAGCTGCGTCCCTGCTGCACAGCAGGGGCAACTCCTGCCGTGCTGGCAAATTACCTGCTGCCACCCTAACCATCAACGCACATAACCACTCACCTCCCGCTGCACAGCAAACACGACCTCGGCTCCGACGGAATTGCTGTCATCCGCCAGCCCCTCCGGCTGCGGCTGCCCCGGGAGCTCCGGCTGCAGCGCTGCAGCTGCCGCTGGGCCCAGTGCGCCCTCCTCCTCCCGCCCGGGCCCTGCGGGCACCGCGAGCAGCCTCGCCCCTAGCTGCCTCAGCAGCTCCTCACCCATCCTCAGGCCCTCCCGGCTGTACACCACGACTGCTGTATAATGCCCCATAACTGTCTTGATTGCGGTGGGGCCCAGTGTCACCCCATCCCCAGCATCACACTGCAACGCCGTGGGCAGCTGCTCCTCCCCCAGGCTCCCCACCACCCACCGCAACTCCACCTCCCCGTCCTCGTTGCTGGTGCTGCCCCCATTCCCGTTGCCCTTGTCCCCGTCGTCTCTGTGCTCCTCCAACTCCGCCACTCCGCCCCCGGCTGGCGCCCTGCTGCCAGCTGCCTCTGGCCGCACCACCAGGAAGGGTGCGCCCTCGGTGGCGGCTGCCCACAGCTCCAACTCCGCCCCTTGCTGTGCCTGGGCCTCCCTGCTGCCCCCTGGGCGGCTGCTCTGGGCGTCCTCCTGGCCGTTTGGCTGTACCCAGCCGCCCAGGTTGAGGGATGTTCCCTGCATTTCGGCACAAGATAAGGTTACAGACAGCATACGTAGCCAAGGTGCGTATTGACAGGTTCCTAAGAACGAATGCGGTATCAGGGCTTGGTAAGACGCATGGTCAATGCATGTCGGTGGGAGACCCCTCCCCCTAGGTGCACATATAGTGCATGGGCAAGGATTAAGGGGGCAGGGTGCTTGTGTTTCCACTTCGCGCCCACCACCATGCACTCGGGATGGAGTATACGTTGGTATGCCCCTGGGCCCCCATGCATGAGAAGACTAGCTATGGCCCTCATGGGGAAACCTGGCTCTGACCCTTAGTGTTCACACGGGTGTAGGGCTGTTGTTGACGTGCATGAATTTTGAAGCGTAAGGCAGATCTCCACCCCCCTACGGTGGATGGGGGCCACCTGGGCGCGTCCCGGGTGCAACACACCCCACCTCCTTAACCCACGCGGAGGTGCTTCGCCTCCCGAGTTAATATTATTAATATTATTATTATTAAGCGCGCGTAAGGCCGATACACATCGGTCCAGGCATAATGCAAGGGGGCGGGCGCATGTGGCCTTGCTGCTTTGGGCGCCAGGGCAGGGCAGGGTCAGTGCCTCATGCAGGTCCAAGGGGGGCCTCTGTGCTTGTGTGCCAGCACGAGTCAAGGGCAAGGGCAAGGGGCGGCTGTGGCCATGGGTGCATGGGTGCCAGGGTGGGTCAGGAGAGCTAGGGCAGGGATAGGGATGCATGTGGCCTCGGGTGCCAGGGTGGGTCAGGAGAGCTGGGGCAGGGGGGCCACGGCCTTGAGTGCAAGGGTAGGCGGGCACTTAGTGCTAGGGTCACAGGCAGGATACATGCATACGCTAGGAATTAGACACGAGCAGCACGCTGTGTTTTTTAGGTGATGAGCGGCCATAAAATACGGTACATACATCAATAACATACGGTAGCGAGAGGCACGTCTGATGAACATGTTCAATTGTACACCGCCACCGTGTATGGTGGTGTACTATGCCACCAGCCGACCAGGCACTACTGTAATGTCGGTACCGGATTGCACGCAGGTAACGGTTGCTAGCTTTGTTATCCGACGCGGCGTCAAACAGCGTGCATGAGTGGCTGCAATGCGCCATGCGTTAGTTACCTGCTGCTGGAGGTTGTGCAGCCGCCAGTACAGAACGCCGCTCCCGGGGTGCGCCAGGTGATCCACTGCAGCCTCCAGCGAAACGGGTCGCAGCCGTGTGCGGTTGGGGTTTGCTGGGTCTTGCACCGCCACACGCACGTCGACCAGCTGGTGGTTGGGCTGCAGCATACAGTGAGCAGTACCAAATAAAGCATATCAGTGGACGCGTGCATTTGATTAACGTGAATTACACTTGACTGGTTGTACGACAACACGACAGCTGATGCCGCATGCATTTGTAAGCAAGGCATATGCTTGTGACGGTTCCAGAAGCAAGCAAGCGAAAGCACCACCACCGCATCAAACAACAACTTTGTGCAGCATAATATGGCTCCGTCCTCATATCAACGACTCAATTGCAGTAACAGGAACTGAGAAGATGGGAGCGAGGCCATGTGCTTGGGTTGCAAAGGGCGGGGGTTGATGTGCACATGTGATGCACCTGGGATGCAACCAACAGGTGGTTTGAACAGCGTACGTACCTGGAGCTTGTACTCCTGGCGGACCTCTGGGAAAAGCATAGCTCCCAAGCTGCCCACCTCCTGCCCCGCAGGCCTGCAGGTAACAGGGGACAGGTGACCAGCGGTAGATGGCTCCCTGCCCAGGAGTACAGCAACCATATACCTCCTCCTTTCGAAGGGCGATTCAGGGCCCACCGGAGTGGCGCATGGGACCTGTCCACCCTTCCCTACGGTACATGGGGGCCACGCACTGGGGCTAGTCCCTGGTGCAACACACGACACGCCGCTGGCGCTACACGGCAGCCACACGCATAATGACTTATATTATTATTGTCGGCTCTCCGTGGCACACTGTCATCAGTGTGGAGGTGGTGGCTGCTTTTGGGGCAAAGTACGTAGGGGGACAGTTTCTTATCATCTGTCGCATAGCCATGCATGTTGCATGTGAGGCATGCTTGATTGCCCGTAATATGCCCCACACATAGCTCTCGCCATGCTCTATCAGTACGCCTGGGTCCCAAGCAGCGGGCCCCAAGCAACTTGTATGACGTTTGAGGGCGGCAGTTGCCCCAGGACGGACTCAGTGTCCCACCAAAAATGGGGGGCATGCATGTGGCACAAGTGGCTGGCGTGGTACCCATTACTGTTGCCACGACCATTGCCAGGCAAGGGTGGCTTTAATGCCCTGTCTGGCTCACAAAATTCCCAAGCTACCATTTGTGCAACTGCATTGACGTAACGTAACCTAGAGTGACACTTCCTGAAACTTGCATGAAGCTCTTATGTCTGTATGTATGCTGAGTGCATGTGTGTGAGGTAAAAAGCTAGGCACTCACTTGGGTTCACAGTAGCACACTGCCTTGTCCTGCTCGTCAACGCCTGCCCAGTGCAAGGGCTCATACGCGATGACAACAGGGGACAGTTGCAGTTCGCACGTGTCGCCGATGGGGAGCCAGCCCAGCTGCTGCAAAAGCAGCGGTAGCACCTTGGCGGCGTGGTGGACCAGTGTCCACAGGGGCAGCTGTGGAGAGTGTACAGCAGCAGCAGCAGTGGTCACCATTCGGTACTTATGAAAGGGCATGCATTGTCAACAAAACAAGCAACCCCAGTATTAGTACCTTATGATGTGAGCACAACTGATATGTACAGTATACCGTCAACCTACGCCTTCCCAGTTCACACCCATGGTCTGTGGTGGCGTTATGCCTTTGAGGCCTTTGACCCGTGCTGTTGTTGCTTGACCTGTGCTGTTGTTGCCCCGCAACCCCCCCTTGGCCCTCAACCTCCGCACTGTGAAATACTGGTCTAGAAGCAGCGCCACTACTAACCTAGATCGTTGGCCGCAACAATGCAGGGCAGAGTTAGTCAGTAGCCCGACGCTGCTGACTACTGTACTCCAGCAATGTACACATACAGCTGTAAGTTGCTCCTTGTACAGTTCTACACTATGCACTTATTATCACTGTGAGCATCCTTGATGCGGCGGCAGAAAAATGCATCATTCAACACCGTTTTGACCGCCCCTTGCAGAGGCCCCTCCATGGCACAACATCTAGTTGCAGGATGTTCCTCCTCAAGATGCATGCTTCCAGTAGCTCACCAGGTGGTAGGCTGCCGAGCTTTGCTCCTTTGGCCACTGCAGGAGCGCCACTCCCCTCAAACACGCCACTTCCCGCTGGTCCAGGGGGAGGGCATTCCAGTACTTGAGCACGTGGCGATGATTGTGCTCTACAATGTTGTCCTTGACGTATTCAAGCACTAGGGGACCCGCGCTGGTTGTTTTTGCCTCAAGGTAAAGGCAGATGCCCTTGCAGTTCGCAAGGTCTCTAAAGTTCTTCTCCTTGTAATACGTATTACGGGTGCCCTTGATGCCGTATGGAATGAGGGTTTCACTGTCCACCCCGGCCTCTGCTACGCGCAAAAGCTTGCCGGAGCCGGGCGCCTTCAACACATTCGTGTGAGCTTGGCCACCAGTATAAGAAACAACACTATTGCATTTTGTGATAATTCCAATGCGATTCATTGATTACTTGGATATTGGGTTTGGAAAAGGGCCACGGCTGGAGTTGAGGGAGCTGCGAAGTGTAGGGTCAGCACAATAGGATATGAGAAATGTTCGGTGCGCTTGGGCGTGTTCCGGCCTTGGCCTGCCGAGGCACTTGCTATATATTGTCGAGGGCAAGTTCCGGATGTACGGTGTCCAGCGCGTCATGCGGACCCTCTACCAAGACAATGGCGCGACACATACAAACAATTTCAGGGTCCCTAATAATGGTTATAGCATCTCCGTGTAGATACCGGTAACATTCCATGCCCTTGCCCTTGCCATCGCCATTGCCATTGCCGTTACCAGGGAGAACGTCGCCCGTTGAGAGTTGCAAGCCCGGTGCACTCGTACGCTTAGGTAGGTTAGTTATATCAATACTGCTTTCTCTACTTCAGTGCCCGATGCTGTTGGCGAGGGCTGCTCGCGAGGCTTGAAACCACTTGAAACCCTCGGCGGCTGCAACCCGGCAAACCCGTCCTGTCCGGAAGAGATAGACCAGGGAAAGACAGAACGCCACTGCACCTTGACTGTTTGGGACCACCAGGCCCTCCGCACAGCCCTCACCACTTTACTCGAAGCGGCCATTACTTTGCCGGTAACATAGCTAGCTAACATACAGGACCAAGGTGCCCTAGAGTACGCAACCAAAGTCAGTGCATTCCTTTGAATAATATAAAACTGCTTCTCAGCGATCCTGTGACCTGTTGGTGGCATTGGTCCTGCCGCGTGTGCATGGCCAAAGCGGCGGGTACCAAAGAGGCTGTTTCGCCCTGTACACTGAGTACTTGGGGTGCTGTCGCACCTAAAGCAGCAATATGGCATAGAACGCGTTACTGAGAATGGCCAGTGCTTCGTGCGAGCCCCTTAGGCTCATGACCGCTTGAGCCTGCGGGGCATGCCGCGTTACTGGGCACCGGTTGCATTAAGGAGCAACCAAAACATCGTCACTCAGTGCTATAGGAGTTTGTGTGTTTAGGGTGCTGGTCGGCTGTGAATGGAGGAAGCCGCTCCAGCGTGCGTGCATGAGCGAGAAGGCGCGCACCTGGACCACGCGCACGAAACACCAGGAACAAGGTGATGAGCTCCCTGAAGATCATTTTCACCCCTGTCTTATTTAGCACTTGGGGTGCTCGCTGCGCACGCAGAGGCCCCATTGCACTAAGACGGCCTGTGCCGGCTGCCCTAGGATAGGGCCAAGCAAGGACGCCGCGGATATATAGGGCCAGCCCAGTTGTGCCCCATAGACAGCTGCCACAGCCATGTCAAGCACGCCATTGGCATATGGCATTTATAAGTATACACGTGATCACTGTTAGGTCTGGAGTCTGACGCCTACAATAATAGAAACAATGAGAGTTACGCATACAGCTGCAGCAGTGTGTGTTAAGGGGCGGGGTGGGGTGTGTTGCACCAGGGACTACCCGTGTAGCCCCGGTGGCCCCCATTCACTGTAGGGAAGGGCGGACAGGCCCCACTCCGGTGAGCCCTTCAAAGGAGGATGGAATGTGTGGGGCCTCAGGGATGGGTTTTCCCCGGGCGAGGCTGCTGCCCTAGTTAGGTACCGGTAGTTGGAACACTACTCCAGCTCTCCTTGACAGCAGATACACCAGACCAGTGGCCAGACCAGTGGCCAGCCTGGTGACCAGCGTGTGGGGGTGCAACCGGTTACATCACTTTGTTTCAGCGGGTCCTCGGATCCCTTTACTGTGGAGTAGGTCCGGACCGGCTTTACTAGTGGACCCACCCACTCCAAGCAAGGGATAGGACCACCTGCCAGGTGTACTGGACGACTCGTCGCCAGCCCACAAGGGTCAGGAGCCAGTCAGACGTGTGTGTTGTTCCGCTTTTCCGTGTGCCAGTTATTTTGTCTTTATGCCATGTGCCGTGGATGTATACCAGTGTAAACTGTGTGCTGGTGTCGGCCTTCTGGTGTCATGGGCAGGCCCCTACCGGTTACACCCCCTTGGTTTCGTTCAGGCATTGGGGTTTCCATGTATGATTCCGTTGGTGGAGGCGTTGACGACAGCAGCCCCCAGGACGGAGGTTGGGGCCTTCGTCCTGTTTCAGGCACGAGCCACCTGTGTACAACAACACGCTGTAGCTGTGCCACAGCAGGATGCATGTATGTGTGCTGGCAAGTGTGTCCTCACCGACCAATGCCACTGCACCACGCACTGATGATGACTGCGCAGGTACCTACCATTGGTCAGCAGGCTCTGCTGTGGGTGCTTCCTAAGGGCCCGCGGCTTACACACAGCCCACTCGCTGGTGGCGGTGTGGGGAGGGCTGTCTGGCTGGGCTGCAGCAGGCCGTGTCAGCCCCTTCCACTGGGGCGTCCCCAGCGAGGGCGAGTGGTGATGTGGCTGGGCAGGGGCAGCCCAACCCAAGTCTGGACATGACCCGCACGCAAGAACTCTACAGCTACTACTGCAGCTCAAACGATGTTCGCAGGTCCCAAACGCAAACAGGCAGGCACTACGAAAGCCCCAGCCATGAAGGCCACTGCGCGCACCCAAATGGTACCCGCACAGGCTGGTCCTGAAGTAGCACCCACCGCAAGGGACCAGCAGGGGGCAAACACCACTGGGGCCCATCGCCCCGACCATGGCGCTAGAGTAGGTGCGCCACAACAGGACCCGCAGCAGCCACCAGCAGCCGCGCACCCACATAACGGTACCGTCCCACCCGCCGGTACGTTAGCAGCATAGCTACCTCCATCCATGTCGTAACGCACAACATACGTGGTATCTCTGCAAACCTTGACGCCACCTATCAGGAAGCCCAAGCGTGGCACGACGAAAATGACCAACCGAGCGAGGGGCGCCTTGGGCAAGCCGTCAAGCGCGGCTTTAACACCATCAACGTGCGCACCTTCCACTCCAGCCGCGCTTGGGGTAAGAACCATCGAAAACGCCATGCATGCAGGAGTTATCGTAGCGACCTCACAAGACCTAAGCCGCCCAGAACACACAACGTGCATCAGCGTGCCCACCAACCTGCAAGGATACGTACGTATGCCACTGTCGTATTGCGACCCCCAACAGCAATCCCACGAATGTGCTGGGCGTATACTGCCGACCAGGGGACAACGCAGCCCGCACTGCTGATGTCTACCGGTCCCAGCAAGCAGCCAAGGAAGGGTTCCATGTCCTGCTGGGCGGGGATTCCAAAGCCGTACAGCTCCCCACCGACGGATCCTCGAGCGCCCTGACGTGGGAAGATCGCGGGTACGGCAGCTTCTTGACACGGGCCGGCCTCTCGCCCGCAGTGCCACCTAAGGACGGCAGGGCGCACACGTACAAGTAAGTTCAGGGGCAGCGTGTGCAGCACTCCAGCCGCATAGACGACGGCCTGGTTGATACACTGCGCTGCGTGAAGCCCTATGCACCTTTGGCAAGAAGGTACCAGGGGCGATAGGGTTCGAATCCGTTGAAGTAGGCGGAGACAACAGCGACCACCTTGCCTTACGTGTGTATGTACCTACCCTGTGCCGGAACGAAGCTCTACGATGTGCAGCACACCAGCTCGCCCAAGTCGCCCACCGAGCCCCCACCCACTGCTTGGCAACAAATTCAACTCCGTGTGCGCAAAGAGCGATGCGGGGAGATAGAGCCAAGGCTCGCATGGAGGTAGAACTCACCTCAGAATTCCAAGATCTCCACGCCCTTGTGGCCCCGGCAGCAACCGCTATTGCTGCCACCGTACAGGTCCTTGCTTCAAAGCGACCAAGCGACCTCCTCGGCACAGGGACTCATGCGGCACCTGCACGCAGACCCACGGGTGGGGCAATAGACGTTGAACAAACGGCCGGTCAACTGCAACGACTGTTAGGAAAATGCTGCAACATCGTTGTTGAGGAGTGCCCCAAGAAACCCCCGACGGTTGAGCGGCCGCTGCCCCCACGAGTCAATGTGGCTACGCCGACTGCATGACCGAGCCAAGACCGCTAAGAAAGCACTACACGCACTCCTAGGCATGCAGCGCACGGCCCCCACGGGGCAGGCAGCCCACAATGCAGGCCCCAGCACCTCCAAGGGGGACCCAGCACCCCCACACACCCAAGAGTGCATCCCAACAGCAGGCCCTGTGCAACCCACCGGCAACTCGACACAGAACGCCCAGGGGGACGAGACCCCAGGAGCTCGGGACGTGAATAATGAACGCACCTCAAGTGTATGGGCCACAAGCACTCCCGCAGGCCGTTAAGGAAGCCTCTCGTACCATGAAGGACTCCATTCGCAGCTACCATAGTGCCTGCAAGGAGCACACAAAAGCGACAAGGAAGAAGATGGGAAAACGGTTTCCCAAAACTCCTCGCCCAGAGGCCCAAGGCCGGACCAGAACGAGTGGCCAGGCCCCAGGACGGAGGTTGGGGCCTTCGTCCTGTTTCAGGCACGAGCCACCTGTGTACAACAACACGCTGTAGCTGTGCCACAGCAGGATGCATGTATGTGTGCTGGCAAGTGTGTCCTCACCGACCAATGCCACTGCACCACGCACTGATGATGACTGCGCAGGTACCTACCATTGGTCAGCAGGCTCTGCTGTGGGTGCTTCCTAAGGGCCCGCGGCTTACACACAGCCCACTCGCTGGTGGCGGTGTGGGGAGGGCTGTCTGGCTGGGCTGCAGCAGGCCGTGTCAGCCCCTTCCACTGGGGCGTCCCCAGCGAGGGCGAGTGGTGATGTGGCTGGGCAGGGGCAGCCCAACCCAAGTCTGGACATGACCCGCACGCAAGAACTCTACAGCTACTACTGCAGCTCAAACGATGTTCGCAGGTCCCAAACGCAAACAGGCAGGCACTACGAAAGCCCCAGCCATGAAGGCCACTGCGCGCACCCAAATGGTACCCGCACAGGCTGGTCCTGAAGTAGCACCCACCGCAAGGGACCAGCAGGGGGCAAACACCACTGGGGCCCATCGCCCCGACCATGGCGCTAGAGTAGGTGCGCCACAACAGGACCCGCAGCAGCCACCAGCAGCCGCGCACCCACATAACGGTACCGTCCCACCCGCCGGTACGTTAGCAGCATAGCTACCTCCATCCATGTCGTAACGCACAACATACGTGGTATCTCTGCAAACCTTGACGCCACCTATCAGGAAGCCCAAGCGTGGCACGACGAAAATGACCAACCGAGCGAGGGGCGCCTTGGGCAAGCCGTCAAGCGCGGCTTTAACACCATCAACGTGCGCACCTTCCACTCCAGCCGCGCTTGGGGTAAGAACCATCGAAAACGCCATGCATGCAGGAGTTATCGTAGCGACCTCACAAGACCTAAGCCGCCCAGAACACACAACGTGCATCAGCGTGCCCACCAACCTGCAAGGATACGTACGTATGCCACTGTCGTATTGCGACCCCCAACAGCAATCCCACGAATGTGCTGGGCGTATACTGCCGACCAGGGGACAACGCAGCCCGCACTGCTGATGTCTACCGGTCCCAGCAAGCAGCCAAGGAAGGGTTCCATGTCCTGCTGGGCGGGGATTCCAAAGCCGTACAGCTCCCCACCGACGGATCCTCGAGCGCCCTGACGTGGGAAGATCGCGGGTACGGCAGCTTCTTGACACGGGCCGGCCTCTCGCCCGCAGTGCCACCTAAGGACGGCAGGGCGCACACGTACAAGTAAGTTCAGGGGCAGCGTGTGCAGCACTCCAGCCGCATAGACGACGGCCTGGTTGATACACTGCGCTGCGTGAAGCCCTATGCACCTTTGGCAAGAAGGTACCAGGGGCGATAGGGTTCGAATCCGTTGAAGTAGGCGGAGACAACAGCGACCACCTTGCCTTACGTGTGTATGTACCTACCCTGTGCCGGAACGAAGCTCTACGATGTGCAGCACACCAGCTCGCCCAAGTCGCCCACCGAGCCCCCACCCACTGCTTGGCAACAAATTCAACTCCGTGTGCGCAAAGAGCGATGCGGGGAGATAGAGCCAAGGCTCGCATGGAGGTAGAACTCACCTCAGAATTCCAAGATCTCCACGCCCTTGTGGCCCCGGCAGCAACCGCTATTGCTGCCACCGTACAGGTCCTTGCTTCAAAGCGACCAAGCGACCTCCTCGGCACAGGGACTCATGCGGCACCTGCACGCAGACCCACGGGTGGGGCAATAGACGTTGAACAAACGGCCGGTCAACTGCAACGACTGTTAGGAAAATGCTGCAACATCGTTGTTGAGGAGTGCCCCAAGAAACCCCCGACGGTTGAGCGGCCGCTGCCCCCACGAGTCAATGTGGCTACGCCGACTGCATGACCGAGCCAAGACCGCTAAGAAAGCACTACACGCACTCCTAGGCATGCAGCGCACGGCCCCCACGGGGCAGGCAGCCCACAATGCAGGCCCCAGCACCTCCAAGGGGGACCCAGCACCCCCACACACCCAAGAGTGCATCCCAACAGCAGGCCCTGTGCAACCCACCGGCAACTCGACACAGAACGCCCAGGGGGACGAGACCCCAGGAGCTCGGGACGTGAATAATGAACGCACCTCAAGTGTATGGGCCACAAGCACTCCCGCAGGCCGTTAAGGAAGCCTCTCGTACCATGAAGGACTCCATTCGCAGCTACCATAGTGCCTGCAAGGAGCACACAAAAGCGACAAGGAAGAAGATGGGAAAACGGTTTCCCAAAACTCCTCGCCCAGAGGCCCAAGGCCGGACCAGAACGAGTGGCCAGGCCCCAGG
>VFQN01005815.1_pt1 | contig 14716 bp, 13 predicted proteins | sample 3512371 | NCBI WGS metagenome assembly VFQN01 (sample SAMN10412370, study PRJNA504923) | tailings metagenome | isolation source: Replicate 2 from Balatoc abandoned mine | place: Philippines: Itogon, Benguet | collected 2017-08-28
GCGAACTCAGCCTGCGCTGGTACGCCGAGGCCGCCACCGATCCGCGCTGGATCGAGGCCTTCGTCACCAGTCTCGGGATTGCGGCCGTGGTGTCCGTGCTCGTCACCGCCATCGCCTTCGCGGGCGCCTATGCCTGTCACCGGCTGCGGCCGCGCTGGCTGGCGGCCTTCGAGCTCGCGGTCATGTCGCCGCTCTTCTTCCCGCATGCCGCCTTGGGCGTCGCGCTCGTCAACGTGCTGGCGATGGCGGGCTATCTCGGATCGGCGACGGGCATCGTCATCGCCCACATCGTCTGCACCCTGCCCTTCGCCTGGCGGCCGATCGTGGTGGCCCTCCAGCGCATCGATGGCGAGATCGTCGAGGCCGCGTCGCTGCTGGGCGCCGACGAACGGCGGATCGCGCTCGGCATCGCCCTGCCGCTCGCCCGGTCGGGCCTCGTCACCGCGCTGCTCTTCTCGTTCATCATCTCGTTCGACGAGGTGACGATCACGATGTTCCTCACCGGACCGCAGGTCACGACCCTGCCGGTCCAGATCTATGCGTTCATCCAGGAGAATGCCTCGCCGGTGCTGGCGGCGATCTCGACGGCGACCGTCGTCGTGACGCTGGTGGTGGTGATGCTGCTGGAGCGGCTGATCGGCCTCGAATTCTTCGTGGCCCATGACCCCGCCTAGCTTTCGGGCTGAGCTTTGCTCAGCGCTACCAGCCTTTCGCCTTCATGTGGGCCTTCACGGCATCGAGGAACGCGTCGGCGAGCCGCGAGGGCTTGCGATGGCGCGGCCGCATGGCACGGAAGAGATAGCGGATGCGCGGCTCGAACGGCACGACGGCGATGCCGGCGCCGAGATAGTCGCGGGCGGTGAACGGATCGACGATCGACACGCCGAGGCCGCGCGCGGCGAGCGCGCAGGCGTCGGCCGACGAGTAGACGTCGATCTGGAGCTGCCGCTCGATCCTCTCCTGCTCGAAGGCGGCGTCGACCAGATGGCGCATGCGGCCATCGAGCGGAAAGGACAGGAAGCGCTCGCCGCGCAGATCGGCGGGCCGGATCATCTTGCGCCGCGCCAGCCGGTGGTTGGCCGGCAGCACGCAGACCGCGGCCGCGCGGCTCAGCTCCTCCGTGACCATCGCGGGATGCTCGAATGGCATCATCGAGAAGCCGAGGTCGATCTGCTGGTCGATCATCTTCTGGTTGATGTAGGTCGAGCTGCGGACCTGGAAGACGATATGCGCCTTGGTGTGGCGCTTCATGAAGGTGGCCATGACGTCCGGCAGGACGCTGCGGCCGAGCGCCGGCGTCGAGTAGATCAGCAGGTCGCCCACCTGGCGCTCGCGGATCTCGCGGGCCACCTCCGTCACGCGCTCGAGGCTGTGATAGAGCCGGGCCACCTCCTGTTCGAGAAGCCGGGCTTCGCTGGTCGGTGCCAGCCGTCGCTTGATGCGGGTGAACAGCGGATATCCGATCTCGTGCTCCAGCCCGGCCAGGATCTTGCTCACCGCGGGCTGCGAGACGCCCAGCCGCTCCGCCGCGGCGGTCACCGTTCCGTGCGCCATGATGGCGCGAAAGGCTTCGAGCTGGCGCGACGTGATCATCATAACCTCGACGACTTAACCTCGTCGGACAATGACTTTGACCCCCTCCCGGCTCAAGCCTTTACTCTTTTCCGTCAACGTTTTTGCGTGTGAGCCTCGTCATGCCTGCGGTTAACCAGTCGATCTTCTCCAGCGATTTCAAGGATGAGCCCTACTGGTGGGAAGCCTTCCGGCCGCAGACGATCACCACCCCCTCGCTTCCCGCCCGCACCGACGTCGTGGTCGTTGGCGGCGGCTATGCCGGTCTCGCGACGGCGCGCGCGCTGGCCGACGGCGGCGTGCAGAGCGTCGTGCTGGAAGCCGACGAGTTCGGCGCCGGCGCCTCGACGCGCAGCGGCGGCGCGCTCAGCGCCGGCCTGTCGATCGGCAAGAGCTTCACGGGGCGCACGCTCGACTATTCGCCCGACCTGGTGCGCGATGTCGTCGGCTGGGCGATCGACGCCTATCGCGCCCTGATCGACCTGGTCGAGCAGGAAGGGATCGACTGCCATCTCGAGCAGCGCGGCCGCTTCCTCGGCGCCTGTGCCGCTTCGCATTATGAAGGGCTGCGCACGCGCTTCGCCAAGCTGCGCGACGGCGGCGCCACCGATTGCCGCCTGATCACCCGCGAAGAGCAGCGCGCGGAGATCGGCAGCGATTTCTATCACGGCGGCATGGTCTTCGAGACGGCGGGCAAGCTGCATCCCGCCCTGTTCTACGGTGGCCTGCTGGCGGCGGTGCGGCGGCGCAACTCGGTGACCCTTGCAGGCCATTGCCGCGCCACCGGCCTTGCCCGCGACGGCGAGGGCTGGCGGGTCAGCACCAGCCTGGGCGAGGTCCGCGCACGCCACGTCGTCGTCGCCACCAACGGCTACACGTCGGGCGTCACGCCCCGCCTGCAGAAGCGGCTGGTGCCGATCGCCAGCCACATCATCGCCACCGAGGAGCTGCCCGCGGACGTGATCCGCGAAATCTGCCCGAAGGGGCGCACCTTTTCCGAGACGCGGCGCGTGCTGCACTACTACCGGATCTCGCCCGACGGGAAGCGCGTGATCTTCGGCGGGCGCGCCCGCTTCACCGAGATCGACGCCGAGCTGCGCGCCCAGCTGCTGCACCGGGCGCTGGTCGAGCGACTGCCTCAACTCGCGGACACCAAGGTCACTCATACCTGGCAGGGCAACGTCGCCTTCACCTACGACGCCCTGCCGCATGCCGGCGAACTCGACGGGCTGCACTTCGTCCTGGGATGCAACGGCTCGGGCGTGTCGATGATGCCGTTCCTCGGCAACGCGATGGGCCAATCGATCGCCGGACGACTGCGCGGCAAGGTTCCCTTCGCCGGGACGGCGCTTCCGCCCATTCCCCTCTACTCCGGCAAGCCGTGGTTTCTGCCGATGATCGGCGGCGCCTTCCGCACCCTGGATTACATCGACGAGAAGGTCAGATGAGCGCCAGCTTCTTCTCCGCCGCCTACGACGAGGCCCGCCAGCGCTTCCTGGAAGCCGCACGCGGTGCCGGTGCCGCCGTCCGGCATTACGTCCACCCGCTGAAGGGCGCGGCGGGCGAGGAGATCGGCGCCGACACCGCGCTGCTCGGCCCAGCAGACGCGAGGAAGCTGTTCATCGTGAGCTCCGGCACACATGGCCCGGAGGGCTTCGCTGGCTCGGCCTGTCAGCTCGCGCTGCTGAACGACGAGCTTTCGAAGCGCGCGACCGATCGCGACATCGCGCTGCTGCTGATCCATGCGGTCAATCCCTTCGGGTTCTCGCACCTGAAGCGGACCAACGAGGACAACATCGACCTCAACCGCAACTTCAATGATTTCACGACGCCCTATCCCGACAATCCGGTCTACGAGCAGGTCCACGACCTGCTGGTGCCGGCGGCGTGGCCACCCTCCGCCGCCAACGAGGAGCGGTTGAATGCGGCGATGGCGCGCCTCGCCGCCCAGCGCAACCCCGGTGTATCCAGCGGGCAGGCCAGGCATCCCGACGGGCTCTTCTACAGCGGCACGGCGCCGGCCTGGAGCAACGACACGATCCGCTCGATCCTGCGCACCCATGGCGCGAAGAAGCGGCACATCGCCTGGATCGACGTCCATACCGGCCTCGGACCCTATGGCCACGGCGAGAAGATCTTCGGTCGCCATTCCGAGGAAACCACGAGACGCGCAAGAGCCTGGTGGGGCAGCGACCTGATCGTCAGCACGGCGGGCGAGTCGGTGTCGCCACGCACGATCGGGCACATCACCGGCTGCGCGCCGGAGGAGTGTCCCGGCGCCGCGATCACGCCGACGACGCTGGAGTACGGCACCGTGCCCAATCCCGTCGTACGCCACGCGCTGCGGGGGGAGGCCTGGCTCGCGGGGCATCCGGACGCGCCCGCCGCCATCGCGAAAGACATAAAGCGGGCGGTGCGCGACGCCTTCTTCGTCGATGCAGACGACTGGAAGGGCATGATCCTCGGCCAGTTCCGGGCCCAGGCGCTGCAGACGATCAACGGGCTGATCAACGAACAATCCTAGGGAGGCACCATGATTTTCAAGACCTTGCTGGGCGCCGTCGCCGGTCTCGCGCTCGCGATGCCGGCCGCGGCGCAATCGACGCTCAAGATCGTGATGCACTCCGATCTGAAGATCCTCGATCCGATCTGGGCGTCGGCGCAGATCAGCCGCACACACGGCTATCTCGTCTACGACACGCTGTTCGGCCTCGACGGCGATCTCAGGCCGCAGCCGCAGATGGTGGGCAACTGGACCGTCGATTCGGCGGGGCTGACCTACAGCTTCACCCTGCGCGATGGGCTGAAATGGCACGACGGGGCGCCGGTCACGGCCGAGGATTGCGTCGCCTCGCTCAGGCGCTGGGGCAGCCGCGACCCGGTGGGCCTGAAGCTCATGGCCAACGTCAAGGAACTCTCCGCCCCCGACGCGAAGACGATCCGACTCGAACTCGCCCGGCCCTACGGTCTGGTGATCGATTCGCTCGCCAAGCCGGCCGGAATCGTGCCCTTCATGATGCCCAAGCGCGTCGCCGAGGCGCCGGCCACCCAGCAGATCAAGGATCCGACCGGCTCGGGCCCGTTCATGTTCAAGGCCGACGAATGGCGGCCGGGCGACAAGGTCGTCTACCTGAAGAATCCGAACTACGTCCCGCGCACCGAGCCGCCGGCCAACTATTCGGGCGGCAAGGTCGCCAAGGTCGATCGCGTCGAATGGACGTCGATCGCCGATCCGCAGACCGCCGTGAACGCGCTGCAGAACGGCGAGGTCGATGCGCTCGAGTCGGTGGCGCACGACCTGCTGCCCCTGGTCGAGAAGCAGCGCGGCATCGTGGTTCAGCGCGGCGCCTATGCCAGCCAGTACACGCTGCGGCCGAACTGGCTTCATCCGCCGTTCAACGATCCCAGGATGCGCCTCGCCCTGGGCTATGCGATCGACCAGAAGGGCTTCCTGGAGGCTTCCGTCGGCGACCCGAAGTACTGGCGTCTCTGCAAGACCTACTATGGCTGCGGCACGCCGCTCGCTTCGGACAAGGGCACGCAGGGCCTGCTCGAGGGCAACGTCGAGAAGGCCAGGGCGCTCATCAAGGAGGCCGGCTACGACGGGCGGCCGGTCGTGCTGCTGCAGGTGACCGACCTCGCTTCCCTTGTCAATCTCGGCCCCGTCGCCAAGGCGCAGCTCGAACGGGTCGGCTTCAAGGTCGACATGCGCCCGGCCGATTGGCAGACGCACCTGGCGCGCGTCATGCGCAAGGAGCCCCCGGAGGATCGAGGCTGGAACGTCACCCTGTCGAGCATCGGGGTCATCGACGTCGCCAACCCCGTCACCTCGCTGTTCCTGAACTCTGCCTGCGAGAAGGCCTCCGCCGGCTGGTCGTGCGACGCGCGGATCGAGGCGATGCGCGAGGCCTACGCGCTGGAGCCGGATGCGGCCAAGCGCAAGGCCATCGCCGAGGAGATCCAGGAACGCGCCCTGCAGCTCGGCACGCACTATCCGCTGGGCGAGTGGTACAGCGCCTCGGCCGTCAGCGCCGGCACGAAGGGCTGGATCCGCCCGCCCTCGACGACCGTCTTCTGGAACGTCGAGGTCGCGAAGCGCTGAAACCGTCGGCTCTACTTCTTCTGCGCGCCCGGCAGGAAGTCGTCCAGCGGCACGCCGAAGCTGTTGAGCGCCCAGGAGACGAGATTGTACTGGCCGACCGTGAAGACGGCGTCCATGAGCTGCTCGGTCGAATAGGTCTTCGCGAGCGTCGCCCAGGTCTCGTCCGAGGCGACCGAGTTCTCGAAGAGATCGTCGGCGAGCTGCATGAGCGCGGCCTCGTGCTCGTTCCAGCCCTTGGCCTTGGGCCCTTCCTTGAGGTTGGCGATGTCCGTGTCCGTGACGCCGCCCCGCTTGGCGATCAGTTCATGCTGCGCGAATTCGTACTCGGCCTGGTTCAGCCACCCGATGCGCAGGATCAAGAGCTCGCGATCACGGAACGGCAATGTCTGCTTGGAGAGGATGTGGCCGGCGAACGGTGTCCAGCGCTTGGTCAGCGCGGGGTGGTTGGCCATCACCTTGAAGATGTTGAACACCTGCCCGTTCATGGCGTTCTTCTCGATCGCCTCGCGATCCTCCGCCTTCATGGTCGAGAGGTCACGAATCGGAATACGCTGCTTGCGCTTGATCACCGCTTTCCTCCTTGTCGGTCCCGACTGGACTAACGGTCCCTCAGGCGACCGACAAGGCGAAAGACACTATCCGGCGCGCTGGCTTTCGCGCGGCGGCTGGAGCTTCGCAGCGGCGAGCTTCGCCTGGCCCGGCGTGTTGAACTGATGGCCTTCGAGTTCGAAGAACGGACGGGCGAAGGCATGGAAACGGAACGCGTTGCCTTCCTTGAGGACGACGCCGGCGGGCTTTCCCCAGATTTCGACGACGAAGGGCTCGGGCATGGCGCAGTCTCCTTCAGGCTCAAGTATCTGCGATCCGCTCTCAGATGGTGTCGACATGGGAGAAGACAATGACCGGAACTGTCGAAACTACAGACGGTCACAGGAGAAGCTTCGCGTACGGCATCAATATGGCGGCAACGCTTTTCCCTGCTGGTGCAGCGCTCATCCTTGCTGAACAATGACACTCCAATGTCACGCACCCTCACCCGCTCCCGCTTCATGGGAATCGCCGCCAGTGCCGGCCTGCTCGTTGCAGGCGACGGCGCCGCGCAGACGGGAGTCCGCATGCATCAGCGCAAGATACCGTCATCGGGCGAGATGCTGCCGGTCGTCGGAGTCGGCACGTGGCGAACCTTCGACGTCGGCGCAAAGCCCGAGGATCGCGCACCGCTTGCAGAGGTGCTGAGGATGCTGTTCGCTGCCGGTGGCTCGGTGATCGACACTTCACCGATGTATGGGTCGGCCGAAGCCGTGATCGGCGACCTCCTGTCCGCCGGCGGGATGCGCTCCAGGGCGTTCATCGCCACCAAGGTCTGGACCACGGGCCGCGACAGGGGCGTCACGCAGATGCGCAACTCGATGCGCCTGCTCGAGACCGACCGCATCGACTTGATGCAGGTCCACAATCTCGTGGACTGGCGCGCCCATCTGCCGACCTTGCAGGCATGGAAGGCGGAGGGCCGAATCCGCTATCTCGGCATCACCCATTACACGCAGAGCGCCCATGACGAGCTGGAAAGCGTGATGCGGGCGGAGAAGTGGGATTTCGTGCAGATCAACTACGCGCTCGACGACCGCGCCGTGGAACGCCGGCTGCTGCCGCTTGCCGCCGAGCGCGGCATCGCCGTGATCGTGAACCAGCCGTTCGGCGGCGGCGGACTCCTGCGCCGGCTGCTCGGCCGCAAGCTGCCCAACTGGGCGGGCGAGATCGGCGCCACGAGCTGGGCGCAGCTGCTGCTCAAGTTCGTGCTGGCAAATCCCGCGGTCACCTGTGTCATCCCGGGAACCGGCAAACCCGAGCACATGGCGGACAATGTCCAGGCCGGTTTCGGCGTCTATCCCGACGCGACGCTGCTCAGGAAGATGATCGCGGAGATTCAGGTCTGACCGGCGCGCTTCCCTGAATCAGAGCGGCAGCTCAGCCTCGATCCAGGCCGTCGCGGAAGAATGCTTCGGCTGCCAGCCCAATTCCTTGCGCGCACGCCTCGCCCGGACGCGGCTGTTGGAACCGAACGTATAGGCCGCGCTGTTCTCGCCCAGTTCCTTCGCGGCGTCCTCGAACGGCCACACCTGCGGCTCGCCCAGACCGAGACGACGCGCAATCGCGGCGCAGATCTCGCGATACGACGCCTCACCGTTCTCGGCGAAGTAGAAGGCGCCGGCGGGCGCCTTGGCGAGGGCCAAACGATAGAGGTCGGCCACATCCTCGACGTGGACGTTCGACCAGATGTTCAGGCCCCTGCCGACATGGCGCACCACGCCGGAGGCCTTCGCCCGCTTCGCGAGGCCGGGAATCTGCGCGCTGTCGCGCGCCAGTCCGAGGCCGTTGCCGTAGATCATGGTCGGGCACACGACGATCGAGCGCACGCCCCGGCGGCTCGCGTCACGGATCGCGCGGTCGATCGCGACCCGTGCCTGCTTGCCCGGCACCGGCTCGAACGGCGTGTCCTCGTCATGGATCTTGTCAGACGCGACGTCGCCATGGGCATCGTCGGCCACGATGCTGGAGCCGCTGGTGTGGAGGAACGGCTTGTCCGACCCGGCGAGCGCCTCCAGGAAAGCATCGATCGCGCCGCGATGGTCGCTGTTGGCCGTATTGATCACCGCATCGGCGTGCCGGGCCTCGGCCGCGAGGATCGCGGCATCGTCGAGCCCGCCAATGACCGGCTCGACACCGAAGGACGCGAGCCTGCGGCCTTTCTCTGCATCGCGCACGAGCCCGCGCAGGCTGTGGCCGTCATCGAGCAGGCGGCGCGCGATGGTGCCGCCGATATAGCCGGTCGCGCCGGTCATGAAGATCTTCATGGTCGTGTCTCCTAGAGAGCCAGTGTCATCTGGGGCGGCACCTTGCGCTCTTCGCGCTGCTGAAGGTTGTGCAGCGAGACGCCCAGCAGGCGCACCTTCTTTTCCAGCGGAAAGATCGAGCGGACCAGATCGCGCGCCGTTCGCTCCAGCAGGTCGCGGCTGTCGACACCATCCTCGAGAGTCCGGCTGCGCGTCACGATCCGGAAGTCGGCATACTTGATCTTCACGGTGACCGTGCGGCCGACGATGCCGCTGCGCTCGCAGTAGGTCCAGACGTCTCCCAGCACCGACGCGACGCCCTCCTCCACCGCGGCCGGCCGGTCGAGATCCTCCATGAAGGTCGTCTCCGAGCCGACCGACTTGCGTGGCCGGTCGGGCACGACACGGCGCTCGTCATGGCCGCGGGCGATGGCGTGGTAGTAGGCGCCGGAGCGGCCGAAATACTGCTGCAGGAACTCCAGCGTCTGCGCCTTCAGGTCGGCGCCCGTATGGATCCCCAGCCGGTTCATCTTTTCCGCCGTCTTCGGACCGACGCCATGGAAGCGACCGACCGGCAGTCCCTCGACGAAGGACGGCCCCTTCTCCGGCGGGATCACCGTCTGCCCGTCGGGCTTGCGATGGTCCGAGGCGAGCTTGGCCAGGAACTTGTTGTAGGAGATGCCGGCCGAGGCGGTGAGGCCCGTGCGCTCCAGGATGCGCGCGCGGATCTCGCGGGCGATCTCGGAGGCGAGCGGCATGCCCTTCAGGTTGGTCGTGACGTCGAGATAGGCCTCGTCGAGCGACAGCGGCTCGACCAGCGGCGTATAGTCGAGGAAGATCTCGCGGATCTGGCGCGACACCTCCTTGTAGACGTCGAAGCGCGGCTTCACGAAAAGCAATTCCGGGCACAGGCGCTTGGCCGTGACCGACGGCATGGCGGAGCGCACGCCGAACTTGCGTGCCTCGTAGCTCGCCGCCATCACGACGCCCCGCTGCCGACCGCCGACCGCGACCGGCCGGCCGCGCAACGAGGGATCGTCACGTTGCTCCACGGACGCGTAGAAGGCGTCCATGTCGACATGGATGATCTTGCGGATCCCGCTTTCCGCCATGGCCGGAGTATAGGCCCATCGCCGACCCTGGTCCCCTGCGCCGAGGCCGGCCCCTCATGCCGGTGACGCGGGTTGCAGGCGAAGCGTGAAGACCGCACCGCCTCCTGCCCGATCGTCGACCGAGACGGTGCCGCCATGAGCGGCGGCCACGCGGGTCACGATCGCCAGACCGAGCCCACGGCTGTCGGGCCGCGCGCGGTCGCGTCGCCAGAACCGCCTGAAGATCGTCTCGCGCTCGGCGAGCGGCACGCCGGGACCCTCGTCCAGCACCCTGACCGTTCCGTCGGCGGCGACATCGACCTCGATGGAACCGCCGGCCGGCGTGTGCCGAATCGCATTCTCGATGAGATTGCGGACCGCCCGGAACAGCGCTTCCGCGTGGCCGTGCACCCACACCGGCGTTTCGGCGCCGGTCAGGGCAATCGTCCGGTCGCTGTCGACCACGAGCGGCGCCATGAAAGCGACCGCGTCGGCACAGACGTTCTGCAGATCCGCCCGCGAGTGGCCGTCCACCACCAGGACCTCGAGTTCGGCGATGTCGAGAACCTGGTTCACGGTGCGCGTCATGTTGACGATGTCGGTCTCCAGCGAGCGGCGCAGCGGCAGGTCCTCCATCGAATCGACGCGGGCGCGCATGATGGCCAGCGGCGTCCTGAGTTCGTGCGCCATGTCGGCGGTGAACTCGCGCTGCACGCGGAAACCGGCCTCGAGCCGGTCGAGCGCCTGGTTGACCGCCCGCACGAGCGGCACGATCTCGGTCGGCATCGACCGCTCCGACAGTCGGACATCGGTACGGGTCGGCCCGATCGACGCCGCCGTGTCGGAAGCGGTGCGCACCGGAGCGAGCGCACGGCGGAAGATCATGATGTCGATCAGCAGGAGCAGCAGCAGGATCGGGAAGGTGATCCAGGCGACGCGGGGCAGGAAGGAAGCGACGATGTCGTCGATGATGACGTCGCGGTGCGCCAGATCCTGGCCGACCTGAATCCAGTAGACACGGTCGCCGATCGCGCGGGGCACGGACACCCCGATGAGCGCCGGCCCCTTGCCGCGGCGCTGGGTGAACGACTCGTTCGTCAGCGGATCGTTGGCGGCCGCGAGCGGCGCATCGTCCGGACGCGAGGTGAACAGAACGGCCCCCTTCGCATCGAGGACGGCATAGGCATAGAGAGCATAGTCGCCCGAATAGATGGGCTGGGCCTCCTGCGGAATATCGAGCGTGACACCGCCATCCGGGGTCGGCCGCAGGAAGCTCGCGATCGTGAGCGCCTGGGCGCGCAGCGCGTCGCGATGGAGACTGTTGGCCGCCTCGTTGAGCAGCCAGTAGAGCGCCAGCGGAATCAGGATCGACGTGACGCCGATCGCCACGACATGCAGCGCGACGACCCGCGAGAGGATCGAGCGAAAGCGCCTCAACCGGCGGCCTTTTCCTGGGACAGCAGGTAGCCGACGCCGCGAACGGTATGGATCTTCACGGTCGCGCCGCAGTCCGACAGCATCCTGCGCAGGCGATGGACGTAGACCTCGACCGCGTTCGAGCCGACGTCGCCCGACAGGCCGAAGAGCTGGTCCTCGAAGAGGCGCTTCGGCACCACGTTGCCGCCGCGCCGCAGCAGGATTTCCAGGATCGCGGTCTCGCGGGCCGGGAAGACCCGCATCGTCCCGTCGACGAAGACCTGCCGCCCTTCCGTCTCCAGCGAGACATTGCCGAAGGAAAGCCGGCGGCCGAGCAGGTTGCCGGGCCGGCGCAGCAGCGCCTGCAGGCGCGCCACCAGCTCTTCCATGGCGAACGGCTTCACGAGATAGTCGTCGGCGCCGGCGCGCAGGCCGTTGACCCGGTCACTCACCCCGTCGCGTGCCGTGAGGATGAGAACCGGCGTCGAATCGCCGCGTCCGCGGAGACCGCGCAGCAAAGACAGCCCGTCCTGGTCGGGCAGGCCGAGGTCGAGCACGATCACCGCGTAGCGCATGGCGGCCAGCGAATGTGCGGCATCGCCGGCATTGGCCACCGCATCCGCGGAGAAGCCGCTGCGCGCCAGGCCCTTGACCAGCAAGCTGACGAGTTCGTCGTTGTCCTCGACGAGAAGGACCCTCATGGGCGTCCACGCTCCCTGGACGAATTTGCGATTGGCGTGATCCTAGCACGGCCAGCGTCCAAGAAGCCTCTCAACCCTGCCGTCTTGACCGGCGGCCGAGGTGCCCCGAATAAAGGACGATGCACTCCGCGGACGAACTCATCGATCTCGGCGACCGCCGCCTGCGGGTGCGCCGCCTCGCGCCGGCGCAGGATGACGGGCTCGACCGGACGACGCTGGTCTTCCTGCACGAGGGATTGGGCTGCATCGAGATGTGGCGCGATTTTCCCCAGAAGCTCTGCGACGCCACGCGGTGCGGCGGCATCGTGTATGACCGGACCGGCTATGGCCGGTCGAGCGCCTGGCCGTCCGATCCCGGTGTCCGCTACATGGAGGTGGAGGCCGACCTCGTGCTGCCGCGCCTGCTGGCGGCGCTGGGCATCGAGGATTGCGTGCTGGTGGGCCACAGCGACGGCGGCACGATCGCGCTGAACTATGCCGCCGCCGATCCCGAGCCGCTGCGGGCCGTGGTGACCCTGGCCGCGCATGCGATCAACGAGCCGGTCTGCGTCGATGCGATCATCCGGGCCCGCGCGGCTTTCGCTTCGGGCGGCCTGCGCCAGAGGCTCGCGAAATATCACGACAATGTCGACGCGGCCTTCCATCTCTGGGCCGATGCCTGGGTCGCGCCGGGCTTCGAGCCGATGGATGCCAACGGCCGGCTGCCCGGAGTCGTCGTGCCGGTGCAAGCCATCCAGGGCGAGGACGACGAATACGGCAGCGAGCTCCAGCTCGGCATCATCGCCGGCAAGGTCGGGGGCTATTGCGAAACGCGGCTGGTGCCGGACTGCGGCCACAGCCCGCACCTCGAGCAGCAGGCCCAGCTCCTGGCGGAGATCACCCGTTTCGTGTCGCCGCTGGCGTTGCTGGGCTGAAGGCTGCGCTAAAGCCGCTTCAGCTCGCTGGAGGCGGCCCAGTTCAGTTCGGACACGGTGGGGCAGCGCGCCTGGGCGAGCTGGAACTGTTCGCGCGCGCGCTGCTTGTCGCCGCGACGGACGGCGTCCATGCCGATGAAGAAGGCGGCCGGGCACTTGCCGTTGGCGCGCTTGGCCCCGTCGTCGGACTCGGCGGCGACCTCGAGTTCGCCGGCCGTGCCCTTGCCCATCAGGAACCGCAGGATCGGCCCGGGCCATTCGTTCAGGCTCTCCGCCCCGACGTCGCGCACGAGGGCCGTCCGCGCGTCGCGCCGGGCACGGACCTGCGCCGCGTAACGCCACAGGAGCGGCGCCTGCTTCGACTTGAAATTGGGCCGGCCCGCCAGCGACGCATCGAAATCGTCGGCCGCCTGCGCATAGTTGCCGAGATTGAAGTTCGCATGGCCGCGGTAGAACAGCGCCGACCGCCGTTCGCCCGGCGACTGGGCGCTCGCGAGGGCGGCATCGAGCAGGCCGATGGCGCGCTGGAAGTCGGCGATCTGCATGTAGACCTGGGCCTGCGCGATCGTCAGCGACGGATCGCCCGGCTTGCGCTGCAGCGCGTTGTCGAGGGTGCGCAGCGCCGCCGCCCGGTCGCCGCCGCCCGCGAGGCCCGGCATCGTGCTCGACAACACGACCTGCCAGTCGCCGGGCAGGACCCTGCCCATCTCGGCAATGTCCTTCTGGCTGTCGGCCTCGCGGCCGAGGCGGGCGAGCTGGAACGCCCTGATGCTGAGATAGATCGACCGGTCGAAGGCGGAGAGCTGCGACGCCGAGAGGATCTTGTTGAGCGATTCGAGGCTCGCGCCGCCGCTTCCGCCTGGCGCGGCCGGCCCGGACGGCGCAGCGGACCTGCCGGACGAAAAGTCACGCGCGGTGGGGTCCCAGGATTCGGCCGCGTTGCGCTGTGCCGACGCCTCGCCCGACAGGGCGAGAATCGCTGCAGATACCCCAAATACGTGAACTATTTGACGTCGCATGCGTCCAATCTGACACAACGGCCGCAAAGCCGCATCCGCCGATTGCCTGCGGAGGTGCATGCCCCTATTTTGCCCCACATCCGCAGAGAACCGACCTTCCAGGAGTGTAGATATGGCCGCCGCCCATCCCAATAGCTTCAAGGCTCGAAAGACGCTGAAGGTCGGTAGCCGCAGCTATACCTATTTCAGCCTGAAGGCGGTCGAGAAGGAGGTCGGCGACCTCTCCCGCCTGCCTTTCTCGCTCCGCGTCCTGATGGAGAACCTGCTGCGCCACGAGGACGGCACGACCGTCAAGAAGACCGATATCGCGGCCTTCGCGGAGTGGCTGAAGAACGGCGGCCGGTCGACCAAGGAGATCAACTTCCGCCCGGCGCGCGTGCTGATGCAGGACTTCACCGGCGTCCCCGCCGTGGTCGACCTGGCGGCCATGCGCGACGCCATGGGCAAGCTGGGCGGCGACCCCAAGAAGATCAACCCGCTGGTCCCCGTCGACCTGGTGATCGACCACTCGGTGATCGTCGACAATTTCGGCAATGCGAGCGCCTTCGGCGCCAACGTGAAGCTCGAATACGAGCGCAACCTGGAGCGCTACCAGTTCCTGCGCTGGGGCTCGATGGCGTTCGACAACTTCCGCGTCGTCCCGCCGGGCACCGGCATCTGCCACCAGGTGAACCTCGAGTACCTGGCCCAGGTCGTCTGGACCAAGAAGGAAGGCAAGGAGACCATCGCCTATCCCGACACGCTGGTCGGCACCGACTCGCACACCACGATGGTGAACGGCCTGGCCGTGCTGGGCTGGGGCGTGGGCGGCATCGAGGCCGAGGCCGCCATGCTCGGCCAGCCGCAGCCGATGGTCATCCCCGACGTGGTGGGCTTCAAGCTCACCGGCAAGCTCAAGGAAGGCGCGACCGCGACCGACCTGGTGCTCACCGTCACCCAGATGCTGCGAAAGAAGGGCGTGGTGAACAAGTTCGTCGAGTTCTACGGCGAGGGCCTCCAGGACCTGCCGCTGGCCAACCGCGCGACCATCGCCAACATGGCGCCGGAGTACGGCGCGACCTGCGGCT
>VFQN01005816.1_pt1 | contig 14710 bp, 24 predicted proteins | sample 3512371 | NCBI WGS metagenome assembly VFQN01 (sample SAMN10412370, study PRJNA504923) | tailings metagenome | isolation source: Replicate 2 from Balatoc abandoned mine | place: Philippines: Itogon, Benguet | collected 2017-08-28
TGGTCGGCAATGTCAATTGTCAGAGTAGTCCGGTCATGCCTCGGGAAAGCCTGGATGCCTGCGTACGGCGGCTTTCATATACTGTTTGCTGGCATGTTAGCCGGGCATTACTGGCGGCTCATCGTTGCGACGGAGGCAACCGTCAGGATAACGGTATGCTGCCCGTGCGGACTGTCCGTGCGGAGCCGGCGTGCTGAGACGCACTTAATTCGATGCGGTCTTTTCGCGTCTGGATCCAGACATGCGGAAATACATCGAGACATTCCGAATGCAATGAGCCGACTTGCCAAAACGCGAGGAAGCTGCGGGAATCTGGCCACATAGGTGTCTAGTGGGGCGGTTTAACTACTACTAACAATTCCCTTGCCACGTTGGACCAGCAGTCTGCTGTCCCATTCTGATATCCAGCAATACACATGCATGCCAGCCCTGCCTGCACGATAATCACCAAGCCACTACCCGTAGATACCCACCATGTCCCGTGCCTCCACATCCGCCCCCCGCCGCAGCAGCAGCTGCACCAGCTCCTCCTGCCCTGAGCTGGACGCCAGGTGCAGCGCAGACTGGCCGTTCTGTATAGGAAGCAGACAGCAAGAGCGAATGAACGGGTACCATACATATCGGTACTAGAAAACACAATATTGTGATGAGTGTACGGTTGGTACAAAGGTTGTTAAATATGCTGGTGATGTGGATACCGGTGGTGCATGTGCATGCATGTACGGGTGGCGGTGTCCTCCTGCCAGAGCCCAACGCCAGGTGCATGTCCCTCCTCCAGTGGGCTAGGGGATGTGGTCTATCCCAAAATCCTGACTTGCTTGAATCTTCACAACCATGCAGCCGGTGTGCACCTTGTACACCACACTTATGCCAAGTGGGAACGGAGTGTGGGGTAAGGGCCGGGTGCGTGTGTACCAGCTGCAAATAGGGTGCAGGGGCAACTGGACAGGCAGCTGGACAGGCACCACCGCACCTTGTACGCCACGTTTGGGGACACTCCCTTGTCCAGCAGCTCCACCGGCACCGTGTCGCAGTTGTTATCCGCCAGACGCCTATTGCCGCCCAGCGGTGGGGGCGGGGCAGCCGCCATTGCTGACCCCCTTCCCACGCCTGCACTGCGGCCGGCACCAACGTGCAGGGTACCCGCACTTTTTGCCGCAGGGGAGGTGGTGCTGGCAGTAGTGGCGGCGGCGGTGGCGGTGTGAGGCACCTTCTGCCTGCACAGCTCCAGCAGCTGCGATGCGGCGTCCAGCTTGGGCTGCACGTCCTTTTTGTACCTGATCAGCAGGTGATGCGAAATTGAAGTAATATATAAAACAAATTGGGGAATGTCGTGGGACAATCTTATAAACGTTACTAGTGTATGTGTAGATGCGTCCAGCTTGGGCTTGACGTCCTTTGTACCTGAACCGGTAGTACGACACAGACCGTAATCAGTGCAGTTTTTGTGTGCATGTGCAGCAGGCAGTAGAGTGCAAGGAGCAGATGCTCGCTTTGTAGACCTGTATGTACGGTAGTAGCCTACCATCTTAGTCTGGTAGTCCAGCATAAGGCCCCCATTAGGCTACCAACTTGTGACTTCACCATACCATCATTCCACACTACCAGTACAACATCATCGCTATCCTCCCACAGTAGTGTTACCGTACCTTAACCAACCGAAGTAGTCCAGGCCAGCAGCTGTGCGCCTGGCCTGGTCCGTCCACCTTGAGGCGAGCTCAAGGTCGTCAGGGTCCTGAGTGCAAGCCAGAGCATTGGCCAATTGAATCAATTGAATTGATTATGAACGCCCAGGATGTACAGTAGCAATAAGGGTCAACAGGTAGGCAGGACCATACCGGTGGTCGAAATCAATTTAGGAACAGACCGCATCCGGGAGGGCCAATCGTTTGATGTAGGTCACCATGCAAGTCTGGCTGTGCCGTACACTGTGCTTCACACTTAACAGCACGCATGTGGTAGTGCAGGGTCGTTGTGCACGTGCCAAACTGCATCCCATGTCTGGTTCATGGTGGCAAGAGGGTTAGCAGGCACAGGGACATGCCACAGCACTGCAACACAACACGCAGAGCCCACGCAAGCAGGCTGCGCCATGCCACCCACCCACCTCCGACCAGGAGCCCTCCTTGAGCCCCTTCTGGCCCATGTCACGCAGCTGCTTGGCCACCCATGGGGTGACAGGGGAGGACGCCTTCACCCCGGCGGCAATGGCCCGGTCCAGGGCCGTGGTGCCGTCCTGAAGGCACGCAGGGTTGCAAAACATGACACTGGATGAACGTTGTCCATGTTGGCCTGCATGTGCTCAACAGTTTGTTTGCCGCCACGCACCAATTTGTAACTATTCCAACCAACACGACACATGCACACATGTCTATCTGGAGGTGCTGCTGCCCTTGCTGGCAGTTGTACTGATCACATATACGACTACCAGCCTGTGCGTGCAAGGCAACACCGTCCACATCACACACCGCCTCCGTCCATCAACGTCTTCGTGGCACCCCAGGCCCCAGGCCACCCTGACAAGACTGTATCACGACCAGGAATGTAGCGAGCCCAAGGACGGAATGCCTGCAAACACAAACACACACACAGCGACTGACCAAAAGTAAGCCATAGTGCAGTACTTGCCTGTGCCTGCACAGTGACGTCTGCGCCACCCTCCTCCACCAGCTTCTTGATGGGCTTCCATGCCTCGTCCTCCTCAAGCAGGTATAGCCTCGACGTCTTCTCCATGTGGCCGAACAGGGGTGTCTCGCCAAGCTACAAGGCATAAAGTACACGCATTACCAATGTAAGCAACTCGCTAGCTCATGTGCAGCAGGTTGCCAAGCAACAGTAAATGACAGGCGTCCTGCGGGTGGCAGGTGTGCTACGTTCTGACAGGCTACATGCTACATGTCGTTATGGCATACATGTATACATGACAATGTACGGTGGGACGGCACTCGCCTTGTTCCTTGCGTTGACGTCCGCACCGCTGCGCAGCAGGAGGGTCATCTTGCAGTGGTGCACGGTGACCTCAGCGGTGTGCAGAGGCGTGTTCCCGTCCTGCAAGGTTTTGATGTTGCACAGTTTTGACCGTACTGGTATGGCACATGCTGTCGCACAGCAGCAGCTCAACACATGGTACTTGTGACCGTGTTCCCACACCAGCCCCCACCGGCCCATAACCCCCCACACCTCCCTAAACCTGCCCACCCCGGCCCACACCTCCCCACACCAGCCCAGCCCACGCACCTCATCAGCTGCGTTGACATCGGCTCCAGCCAGGATCAGAGGCTCGGCGTCATCACTGTCAGGTGCGATGTGCAGGGGCGTGGAGCCCGCCTGTTGTATGGCAAAGTAGGTGCAGCACCCAGCGGAAGGCGCAAGTGCATGCGAGCAGAAAGCATGTAATTCGTGGTCCATGTCTGCCTTCCAGTACGTCCTGTCCACATCAAAAACTCCTAGCATGTGGGCAACGGCACTCTCTGTTGTTCCTAGCATGCAACAGAAAGGTGTGCATCTCTCCAGGCAGGAACAAGAAGCACGCTTCCAAAGCAGGATGCATGCATTCATGAGTTTCACATCCGTACATGGAAAGTTGAAGCAACATACACAGTACGAACACCTTTCCGTCCCCGTCATCCAAACAAGTACAGGATAATGCACCTTCGGGCCCTGTGTTGTCCGTGCCCCTAGGGTGACGTCAGCTCCAGGGGCCAGCAGCAGCATCTCAATCAGCCCCCTGTTGAAGGTAGACATCGCCAGGTGCAGGGCAGTGCGCCCTTGCTGCATTGGGGACAACCGCACGGCAGTAGTTAACCCACCTGGTTGGCTACCCACGCACACCACCACCCCTTGGGGACAACCACACGGCAGTAGTTAACCCACCTGGTTGGCTACCCACGCACACCACCACTCTCCTCGCCAGCAGCTAAGCCGTAGCTGAGACACGCAGGTGCAGTGCAACACACGGCACTCACCTAGTCAACTACCCGCATTTGCCGGCCGGCAGCAGCTGAGGCACAGTCAAGGCATGGAGCTACGACGTAACTAAGACACACAGCTACAGCAAACGCACGGCACTCAGGGTGGTGGACAGCCACCCACACAGGAGAGACAGCCAAGCCACAAGCAATGCATGGCTCTTACTGGGTCGGCTACCGGCACATCCGCCCCCCTGGCCAGCAGCATCCACACCAGCAGTTCCATGTTCTCTGCCTACAAGATAGTAAAGACAGCTAATGCACAGCACAACACTCACCGGGTCGGCTACCCTCACGTCCGCCCCCCTGGCCAGCAGCAGCCACACCAGCTCCTTGTAGCGCATTTCCACTGCCAGCATCAGAGCAGTGCGGCTCCCCTGCACCAGCATACGGGGGTATGCAATAGTAACAGTAAAAGTACAGCATTACTGAAGTTGGGAACACAGATCGATAGAACGGGCTCAATGCACATGGATCAGGAGCACAGCATGACGCTGCCTTGGTGTGCATGCATGCATGCCCTCCTTGTACAACAAGCGAACCTTACGTGAATGTGTGTCAATTTGAGGTGTTGAGCGTGTATGCACAAGGACCAGCCAATCTCAGTGGCATGCTGATGACACCTCGGCTGTATCAACCCCATCACCAGCAGCTGCCGGGCGGACCAACAGTCATACTAAGCATGGTCTGTGCACACGGGGCAGACCCTGCCCTTGCTTTCTTACGTCCGCTGTGACAAGGTTTGGAGAGACGCCCATGTTGCAGAGCAGGTGCCTTGCACGCTCAGTGTAACCACTGCGCGCCTCATGCCAGCTCTTGCCACAGAGCCCCAGTAGTTCCACCTGGCAACATGTACAGCATGCAAGGCTTGTAAAACAGTCGCGTGTACGGAAACTACTACTGGACCACCGCTTACACCAGCAGTTGTCACTTCGTACCAGCTAATGTTGTACTGGTGCTCGGAGCACACACAGACAAGCAGGCATGGAAGGTGTCATCCGTACGGATGTACATGTGTGCGCCACTGCGCCTCCCAGCAGGCCGTTAGCAACCCCTTCAGTACACAGCCCCTGTACACAGCCTCACCTCCTCAGGACGCTCCGCCTTCTTGACTACTGCTGCAGCTGACCCCAGCAGGCCACTAGCATGCTGTGGAGTTAGGGGTACACAGTAAACTTAGGGAAGCAGTGTAGGTTGTCAACGAGGGGATAAGGGGACGTGGGGATGTATAGGGGGCCACCCTGCTGCAGAGGCACTCCACAGTGTCTAGCTGCTTGGCCCAGCATAACGAAGGCTTCCACCTGCACATGGGTGGATGCAGCATGTGAACGAAGCCGCAAGAGGCCCAATTTGTGCCAGCTGTGCACACCCGACCTTACTGTTTTGCTACAGGAGCATACATCTCATCGCGTGTACCGTGACTGGTAACTGCTCTATTCTGTACCATGTGGCGTGGTTCATGCTGCACGCACCTCACATGCCCATACATGTGCACCGATACTGGATGTCTTCTGCAGCCCCCCCGGCTGCCCCCGCCCCCCCCCGACCCACCCCCCAAATGGTGCAGCATGCGACCACCACGCACATTTTTTCTTTCAAACAGTACCCACTGCCTACCACGGCTGTTGACAGCTCACGTAGCTCGTCATGAAGGGGCTTCAACGCTGCAGCCAATGTTGCCGGGGTCAGGGGAACGCCAGCCTGCTGCTCGTGCTGCCAGGCTCGCAGCTGAGACTGCTGCTGCTGCTTATGGTGGTATGATGCCTCCTCGCATCCCTGCCTCGGCTGTGGGTCTGGGGATCCAGTCGCTGGAGATGCGGCAGCCGGCGGACGCAAGATGGAGCGAGGATGTCCCGCCGGCCGGGACGCGCTGAAGCCCAAGAAGTTGCGGCGAAACGGTGTGTCCAGAGAACCACTTTGCGACTTGGTTATGTATGACTGTATATTCCTGGCTAGCAGGGAAACACCACGGGCGTCGCGCTGCAGCGCCATTTCGGCGATGAGCTTGCGACCGGGAAGGCCTACTGGCTCCCAGGCTATGGCAAATGACCTAGTATATATTAGTGCCTCAATACTGCCTGAGCATCCTTACTTGGGCGGCTTATGCCAAACTGGGGAATGGGCGGGCCTTCATGCATGCAGTCGGTCATAGACACGTCAGCAAGCGCAAGCGCAAGAAGTAAGCGCGTAAAGTCCATGCGCTCTGCTCTTCAGGCTTCAGGGGGGCCCCATCTCCGCCTCCTTAGCCTGCCTTGCCCATACCAGGGTCTGAGCGGGCCAGCGCCTGCTGACAGTACATGTGGAGCAGCTCCATCACCACCACCAGGCGCCGCCCCAGTCACTGTTTGACACTGTGTACTACCGTACCCTTCATTCCAGGTGATGTGGCCACACAAGCCATACTGTTCCTGGCCATACGTATGGGGAAATATATATCATCAATGTTACATCGCTGCTGTACATCACAGCGACAGGGAAACCACCATACCACAACTGCGCACGTGCTGCTGCTCGTCCTTCCTCACTCAACACCTTTCTGCATGTGCCCCCAGCACGTGCTCATAACCCGTGCTGCATCCACCTCAGCTCCCAATATGATAGATGCAGGTAGACCTACCTGTGTGCTGCCAAGGCTAAGCCCAGATAGACGACAGCAATTGCAGCAGGGGCCCGGATAATGGTCAACAGCCTACCGCAATGCTTCCGTACACCGCATCAACCGCATACAGCTGCTTCCCTGCCGCATCCACTCCATGTACAAATAGAGCTAGATTTCAGGGCCCACGCCGTTGAGGTGAAGTGTAGTGCAGTCCGGGACACGGCGGCCTGGCCTTGCCCCAGCTCCACCCCACCGCCTGCTGCCCAGACCCTGCGCCTGGTACCCTTGCTCCGCACCCACTGCCCCGCTCCCAGCTCAACCTCAACAGCGTGCACACACAGGTCGCTGGCGCTGCGCCGCAAGTTGCCCGCAGGCTCAGGACCGTGGCCAGGGCTGAGGCCCACGTTCGGGGGTGGACTGGCGCCCGGGGCTGTCGGCACTGCATGGTGCGCGCCACCTCACCAGCGCCGCCCCGCACGCCACCGCTGCTCGCAGGTCTAGTCGCCTGTGCTTGGCCTAACCTCCATGCCCCCCGTCCATGCTGCCCCCAGCAGCTGGAGCACAGGACCGACGGATGGTCCCTGACCCAGACGCAGGGGCCAGCTCTGCAACCGCGGCGGCCTCCATCGCACCTGACCGCGGGACGTCCCCGGATTTGCTACGGCTGCAGCACCTGCCGCTGTCCTGTTGTTGCAGGACGACAGGGCGTGCCGTACGACGATGGCGGGGCGTACGACGGCGGGGCGTGCCGTACGACGGCGGGGCATGCCGTACGACGGCGAAGAGTGCCGTACGACGATGGCGTGCCGCGAATACGCACCGGGCTGTCCACACCGCCGCTGCCGGTGTCGCCGCCCATCCAGGGGCTGCTCCCGCCGCTGCCGGCAGCCCCCACCGCCACCCGTGCATTGAGGCGCACCGCCCAGCCGGGCACCCGCGGACCGGTGGGCGCCGCTGCTGCCTCTGCTGCCCCGGTGTTCCTGTGGCTGAACCTGTTGCAGCAGCTGTACGCAGACGCGCCAGCTGCGCCCGGGCTGTCTGCAGCTGCTCCTAGGCAGCGGCCATCTTGCTGCGCCAGCGGCTGACCTCAGAGTGCGCGTCGGCCTGCAGGGTCGGAGGCATTGGGTGTTAATACACATGCACGCTAAGACACGTGCTCCACTCAGAGCAGCAGCCGTCGGCCTGCAGGGGGCGGAGGGCATCAGGGGGCAGCAGGGGCGACAGGGCGGCATCGCAGCAAGCGGGCATGGTCTGGTCCAGTGGTTGCTGTTGAGGGCTACCAGCCCACCTATAATACACATGCCGGAGCAGCTCAAGAGGGCTAATACACGTGCACCCCACCTGCTTCAAGCAAGCGGGCATGGTCTGGTCCAGTGGTTGCTTCAACGCCGAGGAGCTTGGGGATTGCACCAGCTGGCACAGCACGGCAGCAGCATGTGCAAGCCAGGGACGCGTGATAGACTGCGCTCGCCGACAACGTTGAACCGCACCCCACCACTACCCGGACATAGCTAATACACGTGCCCCACCTGCACCAGCACGATGGCCACCGGTCCGCGCTTGCGTGAGCAGGTCCTGTGGTGCATGTGTGTCCGGGAGGCATGTGTATTAGCAGTTGAAACGCATGGGTCCAGATCCCATCCCCATGTCGTTTGCGACCCGTCTCGCGCCCTCTGTGCCTAAGCGCCGCTGCTCGTTACCCGGCTCAGGTAATGCCAACGTGCTCCTTAGCTCAGTCAACCAAGCGCTAGTACACTTACCAGCTACCACACTTGCCCGGCACCCACCCCACCTGCATGCCGTTGCCCTTCTTGGCCGACACGGGGATCATGGGCGTGTTGCCAACCCAGTCCTCCAGGCACCAGGTTCAGCTCCAGCAGCTCCTGTGTGTAGGGCGGCAGGTGTATAAGCGTGCGTGCGTGGGTAAGCAGCTGCGGGTCTTTGCTTCGGGGGCAAGGCACCCGAATCCTAGGGCACCAGGTTCAGCAGTCCGCCCCCAGCTTGCCCACCCACAGGCCAACCGCTAATACACATGCCCCCCACCTGCTTCACGCGGTCCACATCCGCCTCCGGCCTGGGGGGCAGCACAGTAACGTTGAGACGATTGGAGTCCGAGTGATAATACATATGTACATGCACTCTTTGCCTTGTAGACCAGCTTAGGGGGCTCGCCAGCGGCCTGGGATGTGTGTGAAACGCGTAGAGCCCGTGGAAGGTATCAGGTACTTACGGGGCCGCGGCCTGGGGTGCAGGAGACTCCTCGACCTTGGGCCCCGGCCGCTTCTCCGGCGGCCGACAGCTTAACCCGCCCCCAATCGCGACAAGACAAACTGTCAACTACCCAACCGCCCAGTCTGCGCCCTGCCCTGCCCTGCCCTAGTCAAGCGGCATGTGCCTTGCGCGCCCTGCCGCGCTTTCCCTCGCCCTCAGCCTCCCCGCAGACCCAACGGTTCGCAAGCCAACCCATCCCTTCCTCCCTGCCTCACTCCCGCCCCCACCCCTTGCGTGCGCGCATCGCCTCGCAAGCCCTTGCCCTTGCCCTTGCCCAGTCCCCACACAGAACACGCAAAACACCAGTATCCCCCGTCCCCTTATCTTTTACCCCCACCCTGTGCGTGCGCCACCGCCTCGCGCGTCTGCGGCCGCACGCCGTGGTCAGCCGCGACGTGTGCCAGCTGCCCAAACCCAAACGGTAATACACATGCCCTACCTTGACAGCTAATACACATGCCCCAAGCACACGCACCTGCTTGTTATCTGCACGCCAGCCGCCACGTGTGACAGCACCGCTGGTAGGCCTCACATGAAGTGCAAGCGCTGGGGTCTACCTGCGGACAGGCAGGGCGGGGCGGTGGTGCAAGTGTATTAGCATGGGGTGCTGCACGTGTTACTCGCATCGCCGGTGGTGCCATGGAGAGCGAGCGCAGCATGTTGCTGGTGTCTACCTCTGGCCGGAAGGAGGCGGCCCACTTGTCTTGTATGGTCGCGAGGTGCGTGTTTACCCCGCATGTGGTCCACGTGCAAAATGCCACGCCCCACGCTGCACCTGCATCACTGCAGGCACCATCTGCGCATTACCTCATGTCCCGACCCACAATCCACACACCCCACACGCGGCAGGGCAGCCAGCTCGTCCACACTACTGGCCGCCCACCCCATGTGCATAAACACGTGCACCACCCTGTGTATTAGCGTCGCGCTGTAACCCACAACCCAACCCACACCCGCCTGCAGCAGGTCGGCCAACTCGTCCACGCCCATGCCCTCCTCGCCGACCTGTGGAAGGGGTGACACACCGGCAATGAGACGAAGTGCTGGCGTAGCGGCAAGGTGAGGGGCCTTACAGGCCGCCGCAGGGGCGGGCCGCGGGAGCCTAGCGACTTTGCGAGCCTAGCTGGGCTCAACCCCCTGCCCACAGCCAAAAGACCCAGTGTACGGTAGTACGGCTGTCGTCACATTCCAACGTCTCCATTCCAGCAGTCCACTCGCGTGAGCACGCACAGTTCCGCCCTGGGGATTCGGGGGCCCAGCGCCACAGCTGGTGTCGAGGGTACCTGCAAGTCTAGCCTACGCTAGCCAGGCTCAGCTCCGGACCCACAGCCAAGGCCATCCATCCCCACCCCACGCAAGTCCAGCACGGCAACCCATCGCCGCCCCAAGCAAGCCGCCCCAAGCAAGCACGGCCATCCATCCCCACCCAGAATCCAGCATCACCAAGTCTCTTGCTCTGGAGGCTGTTGCAACAGTGGACGGAGCCGTTGCTGTGCCGTAGCCGTGCGCAGCCGCCGATGCTAGCCAGGCTAACTCCCGGCATGCAGCGGTCCCAGCACGGCTGTCCCCACCTATGCACCCAACGTACCCCCAATGTCCAGCTCCAGTCATGGGCGGACACAGCGGTGGGCCGGCCGACGGCCTCACACACGTACAAATAACCGCTGCCGCGCCGCCCTGCCTTCATAGCTGCAGCAACACTCTACCTGACACCCGTTGCCGTGCGCAGCTGTTCAATGCACTCGTTGCCATGCCCTGCACCGTGCTCCCGCCCGGCCCTGAACTTACCCCGAAACCCTACTTTCCGGCAAAGTACTGGATGCCGTACGACCATACACCCAACTGCCGTACCTCGAAGATCTCCTCGGCGGGCCGCTTCAGGCTGCTGGCTAGCAGCACGCTTCATCTCCGCCGTGACCTGTACGGCAGGCAGGGCGGCAAGCTGAGGAAGCATTACCAAAATCCACCTTCCCTACCCGGCATTCCCCGACCCCTCTAGCCCACCAACCAACTCCAACCAACCCCTCTAGCCCACCAAAATCCACCTTCTCTACCCAGCATTCCCCAACCCCGATAGCTAGCCCACCAACCCCCGCAATCTCTACCCGCCCTTTCCACACTGCCCGTACACCCATCCGGCCCGACTCAGCGTCCCACCCCGTCTGAGAACTCGCCCACCTTAACTTTGCGCTTGGGCCCGTTTCAGCTACCCAGCACGCGCAGCGTGGGCGGGTCGGGCCTGCGACCAGGCGAAGGAGGGAGATACGAGGCAGGCGGCAGGATGAGCATGCGCGGGGAGCAACAGTACGGTACTCTTTAGCAATCCGTGCTGTGTTGAAACGTGTCAGGCGGGCGGCATGAGGGTTATTGCCGAAATTGAAGAGGGAGTGGGCCTGAAGACAGACGCCGCTGCTGGGCCTCTGGCGTTTGGGATTGGGGATTGTCCGTTGCGTACGGCGGTAAGAGTGGTGCAGAGGGTGCATGGGGCGTGAGCGCGCGGGAGGGAGCAGGGGGCAGGGTGCAGCAGGCGTGGGGAGTGAGGGCGTGAGGGCGTGATGTGGGGTGTGGTGCGTGAGGAGTGGTGCAAAGCGAAGCGTGGGGTGTGGGGCATGGGGTGTAAAGGGCGGTGCAGGACGGGGCATGGGCTGTGGGGTGTGACTGCGGAACGGGCACCTTTGGAACAAGCAATGGCGCCGCTTGCATCTAGTGCTGTGCACATTGGCGCAAGCGGCAAGCAGCAAGCAGCCAACGTGCGTTGCCCCGACCTCGCCGTCCTGAACCACTTCCATAGACCTGACCCGCACACGCTGCGTGTGCTGGAGTCTCTTATACCCCTCATGCCCGCTCCTCAGCCGCTCCGCACCCGCTTCCCACCCGCTCCCCACCAGCTCCCCACCAGCTCCCCTCTAGCTCCCTAACCCCACCCGCTTCCCACCAGCTCCCCACCCACTCCCCACCAGCTCCCTTACCCCACCCACTCCCCTCCAGCTCCCCACCCGCCCCCCTCCAGCTCCCCTCCAGCTCCCCACCAGCTCCCCACCAGCTCCCCACCAGCTCCCTAACCACACCATCTCCCTCACCCCACCAGCTCCCTCACCCCACCAGCTCCCTAACCCCACCAGCTCCCTAACCCCACCAGCTCCTCACGTGTCTGGTGGGCGCTGCCTCCGTCACACTAAGCATCCCAACCCAAGCTGTATGTAGCTGCATGTAGCAGCCTCCCCATGTCCCGAACCCTACCCCAACCGTTGAACGGCCAACCAAACCAACGCCCCCGCCAACGCCTCACCTGATGGTGGTCGACGTGACGCCTGGCGCCTGCGTGGTGGGCGCAGCACCCGGGGGCTGCCTCGCCAGCAGCTGCATGGGCAGGTTCAGCTGCAGCTGCGGCGGCTGCCTGTCCTGCTGCCCCTGGCCCAGATGCTGCGCCTGTGCTGGGGCGCCGGGGGCTGCGGGCGCGGGGCGGGCTGAGGGTGGGCTGTGCGGGCGGAGCGGGCCGGGTGGGGGCGGGAGACAGCGGTCGGTGGTCCCGGGCGGACAAGGGGTGCCATCGCGCGCCTGCGTTGAGGCAACCAGTTTGACGATGGAAGATGCTGTCTTCTTTATTATTGCCCTATCATAGAGCGCTTGATGTCTCTAACTTGCGTAATAGAGTCGCGTGGCATCGCCGGTTGAGGGAGGAGCTCCCGGTTGTAAAGATCACAGGCGCGTGAAGCTAGCAAGCCCTCTGAGCGTTTCCGGTGCTAGATAATAACGCCGCGGTTCGAGTAGCTCTCAGGCTGTCCTCAGGGACGCGCGACAGGCCGAACAATGGAGGGATTGCGCCATGTTGGTGTCAGGACCTTTTGGCAACTTCTTGTTATGCCGATTGTTGTTTCAGGAAACACTGTAGAGGGAAACAGGTAAAGCAATTGGACGTGCTCATGCATGTCGCAACGGGGGGACTCTCCCCTGCTCAATACCACCACGCCCCATGCCTCCCAGGGGCGGGGCATGACGGGACCAGGCCCCTAGACCTGGTGCAATTAGGGCTGATCCCCCGACCCGATTCCTGGTCCTGGGTCGCATATATTCCCACTAGACCCCTGGTCACTACCGTAGTACATGCAGAGCCTGGGCCGTCACTTGCAAACCTTGAGCCCACGTGCATACACGAGGAAATTGTGCTGCACCTTGCAAGGTACAGGGCTGCTACCGACTTCTCCTTTTACAGCCCAGTTCATCGCAACTAGTGTACACGTCCATCACAACGGCTTGATACCATATGCCAGTACATATAATTGTCTCTCCATTATTGCACCCCCCAGCAGCGTGCAACTTGTTAGGCTTAAGGCACGAGCACCCAGTAGATGCCACAGACACGTGCCTACAATGCACGGCTGACAACTTACAACCCACTAGCACCAGCCAGCTTTGTCGTTATGCCTTCGAGTTGCAATACCGTTCAAAGACAAGCTCCTCCCATGTGCTAAACCCGTGCGCTAAACCCGTCGTCAATGGGTGTCCACTCCAGCTCCTAACCCGCGCATGCATGTAGCCCTAAGAGCGAGCGTGCTGCCACGTTCAAGTCCGTATGGCAGCAGATGAAGAAGTTCCCCTTTTTATTTGTACCACCAGGCAAGCAGCCCCTTGAGGTGCTCCACAGGCCCATAATGTCAACAGCCCACCACAGCACATTTGGTATCCTTCTGCACCACAGCTGCTCTCCCACCACATCCACCCCACATGTAGGCCATGTAGCCCTTAGCCATGAAGCTCCTAGGAGCTAGACCCAGATCCCCTGCTTCCTGTACTAGTAGACCTGCCGCAAGCAGGCCTAGCCTATGATAAGGCACCTTGCAAGGGGGGCTCACTTCGGCTTGCTTGCCCCACCCAGCACCTCCTTGAGGTACTCCACAATCCGCTCGTGTGCCGCCATCTCCTCTGGTGAGTTGGGGGGCCCTTCACGGCTGACAGCACCACCTGCCGCCACCCTGTCCTCCCACTTCTGGTTCTGCTCCTTCTTCCACCGCACAGGGGCCTCTGCCCACTCCAGCAGTGAAGGGCCTTCCGACTGGTGGGTGCACATTGGGATAGGGGTAAGCTGAATATTGCAGGTTACCAATCATGATGCAGGCTGCTGGTAGCATATGCATTGTGACACGTGAACACCAACGAAGACTGAAGGCTGCTGTCACTTATTAACGTTGGATGCTACGCTATGCTGTCAATGTCAACCCTGGCTAATTATACTGTTGCACGCGCCAAGCAGGTACAAACTCACGTCAATGTCCTCTGTCTTGGCTCCTGCATGGTAGAGTATCTTGAGCGCCTCCAGGTTGACTTCCACCACGGTCCTGGTGATGGGGGTTCCAACGTAGTCCTGCATACCACAAACGTATGGGCCTCTTTTAACTTCAGACTTTTTGCACGGCAGCCGTCAGGTTAAACAAACAGGCTAAAAGCATGTCCCCAGTGTGCACATAGCTTAAATACTGGTTCCAGGCTGTGAGGTAATGCAAAACAACATACATAAATCACTGCTTCTATCGTAAGCTGTGGGACACTGGGGGTTAACACTGCAGCTAGTCGTCGGTGTGTGGCAGCAAATACCCCGACAGCATGAGCACCCACGTACCATCTCGTTGTGTTCCAGGTCAATCCCTGGTTGCTTGACCAGCCAGCGAAGGGCCACCAGGTTGTTCTGCCCCACAGCTATGTGTAGCAGGGATTCGCCCATCTGCATGCATGCGTTTGTAGCAACAGCAGTGTGTGGGCGAGGGCCAGGCACCACAGCACTACTGATGACGATATGTATGTGTACCAGTCTAAGACCAGAGCCGTGACGTTGTAGAACGGAACCTGGTCTTGGAGGAGGGGTTGACATGTCCGT
>VFQN01005817.1_pt1 | contig 14709 bp, 5 predicted proteins | sample 3512371 | NCBI WGS metagenome assembly VFQN01 (sample SAMN10412370, study PRJNA504923) | tailings metagenome | isolation source: Replicate 2 from Balatoc abandoned mine | place: Philippines: Itogon, Benguet | collected 2017-08-28
GTTCAAAACCCCTCCGCTGTTCACCGTTAATACAGCTCCCGTACTTAGGGTGATGTAGCCTGTATTGGCCGTGGTTCCTGAGGCTACCACGGGGTCATTCGCAACGTTATTGATAAGCACTTCATTGTCAACCGTGGGCACACTACCTGGCGACCAGTTGCAGGGCGTATTCCAATCGGTACTGACCGCTCCCGTCCAGGTAATTGTCCCCGTCGAAGGCGGAGTAGTGGCTGGATTGAGGGTGATAGAGGCCGAGTTTGAGTTGGTGGTTCCACCAGCACCCGTGGCCACGCACCGATAGATAGTGCTGCCCAACCCAGCTGAGCTGCTGATATTCAGCGTCACGGTCGTTACATTCGCGTACGTTGCATTATTAGAAAGATTGCTCCAGTTGCTGCCGTTGTTGGTACTGATTTGCCATTGATACGAAACGGCATCGGTAGCAGCCACCGTAAACGAGGTAGGAGACCCGCTGCATACCGCAACGTTGCTCGGCTGGGTAGTAAAAAAAGGAGGTGGCGTATAGTCAAACGTAAAAGGGACGATGTATTGGCAGGCGCCTCCCGAAGGCGTGATTTGGGCATAAAGTGTTTGGGAACCCAGCGGCAGGGTATTATCCCCTACAAAGGTATTAGGGGCTGTAAACGTTCCAGCCGAAGTGGCGGCTGCTGGATCTTTAAAAATCCCATTGATGATTCCGTTGAAAGTGCCGCCGTAGGTAAAAATAGGCGTGGGCGTATCATTCACTCTTACCGAAGCGTTGCCCGAATTGGGGATCGTTCCCGACGCAGACTTCACCACTCCCGTATTGGTTGCTGTGCCATTGTTGGATAATGACCCCGTAACGTGTAAAAAACCTGCGTTGGAGAGGGAACTGCCCGACTGGTTGAAGAAAGCGCCAGTTACTTTGAACTTCCCACATGCCGAATTAGTAAAAACTGCTAAATTATAGAGTTCTATTGAACCAGTAATATCCATTGTTCCTGCATTCGTAATTGAGCCAGGCTGGGCAAAAATCCCCGAATTAGTACCCGTTCCCGCAAAAGTCGCTCCTGCGGCGTTGGTAAAACTCGTACCCGAACCACTCATGCGCATCACGTCACGCCCGTTTGAGGTAATATTTCCGCCCGATTGATTAGTAAACGTACTTCCTGCAATGTTGAGGGCCACATTCTCTCCTCCGTTGAGGGTCAATACCCCACTATTGGTTACCGTTCCGCTGGTGGTCAAAGACATCGCTTCCAGACCAGAAGCAAAAGGGGCAGTGTTGGTAACCGAAAGGGTACCGTTGTTAGTCAGCGTGCCCCTTATTACACTGACCGCATCGCCCCCGTTCGTAGAAACCGTCAATGTTGCGCCGTTGTTGATGGTCAACGAACTACCTACTACATCAATATTGATGGATTTGGCCACGGCATTTCCCGAAGCAATGATGGGGTCCGGACTGGCAAGAGTGATAAACACGTTGTCGGTTGCCGTAGGAACACCAGCCGTTGCACCAGCGGAGGGAGTCCAGTTGGCGGCGTTGTACCAATCAGTACTTACGGAGCCATTCCATGTTTTGATTTGGGCGCAAAGTTGTTGACTCGTGAGCAAAGTCACGACGAAGTAAAAGAGTTTTTTCATTTAGTAGAAAGAAAATGCTAAGGGTGATATAGGATCATTAACTTCGGGAAAAAACTGAAAAGCGGGGTTTGAGATTAGGCCATAATATCGCCCCCCGACTTTCCCTCTTTCTACCACGAAAGGTTGTTAATAGGCTCCGAAAAGGTGCACCTAGGGTACATTGACATTATTCTTGATTTTAGGGACTGTTTTAAGGTAGGCGAAAATGGCCTTGACTTCGTAGTCAGTTAGGGTAATGTGAGGCTGCATGGGGTAGCGCAGAATGCCCCCGTCAGGTTTTTTGCAAAATCTAACGGCGTGCACAAACTGCTCCTCGTTGTATTTTTTGGCAATACCCGTCTCTTCATCAAAGGTCAAATTGGCGGTAGGAATAATTTTACCTTCCAAATCGGGCATTTTGATACCCCCTCCGTAGAAGCCAAACGATTTTTCGGGATGAAGCGGGTCTGCCTTGGCCAAATCGCCCGAATGGCAGGCGTAACACGCAATGAGGTCGTTGGCTATATACTTCCCAAACGCCACCTTATCGGTAGAATCAGGCACCAAAATCGGTTCTGTAACTGGCTCAATGGGTTTCATTACGGTATGGGTCAGTACTTTAAGCAACAAACTGGGCTCCTGCTCATGCCCCTCCCCTTTGGTAGCTTGCACAGGAAAGCGGTCTGAATGCAAGTAGGCAATGATTGACTTCAAGTCTTCGTCGGCCATGCGCGGAAACTTGGGCATAATGGGTGCGTACTGCCCGTTGCGTTTGATTCCCGTCTTGAGAAAATACATGATTTCTCCATCGGTCCAGCTCCCAATACCATCTTCGCCATCCTGAGTGATGTTGAGCGAATAAGCCTTACCAAACTCCGCTGGCAAATCAGCAATGTGCTTACCTACCAGTCGGTTATCTTGATTGGCGTGGCAGGCATTGCACATCACTAGGGCTATTTTCTCGCCACGTGCCACCCGCTCGGGGGTGATTTCTACGTTGATATTTTTGATATTTTCGGGTATATTGACTTCGTAAGAAGGTACACCTCGGAAGTTGACAAACAGCAAGACAAGGCCAACGACGGCCACCAAAACGCCCACTGCTTTGAGTAGAAGAGTTACAATTTTTTTCATGTTTTGTTGTAATTGAACGCAGGGTCTACTGCATCGTCAGGCGATTTCGGCTCGCCATAATGAAGAGCGACTCAATACGTAGTCTTCATAAATTGAGTATGGTTCTAAAAATGGTCTAGGAAAACACGTTACTCTTTGGGTGAGTGAGCGAGACAAAGTTGGCCAATTTTGCCCGCCAAGTGTTAGCACAAACTGGACTTTCTCTTCCTCATTCTGAACCCCCCAAAAAAAGACACAGAGACTCTCAAAACAGAAATTGATTTCTCTTCCTCATTTTGAACTTTCTTTTACTCATTTTGAACAAAAAGCCTTTTTTTTGAAGAATTAAGGCTTTTTTTAGTACTGTAAGGTCAATATTTAAGCATTGGTTTGAGCGCTTAAGTAGGTCTACAAAAAACGATTTAAACGCCCATTTTCAATAAAAGGGGTTGTCTCAGACTTTTGAGACAACCCCTTTTTATGCTTCCTAATTTTCCAGTTTTCGCTACACAATGACATTTTTAATGCCACTCCGAAGGCGCTTTCCCAAACCTTTCTTGGAATACTTTGGAGAAATACGGCAGGCTTTCAAAACCTACTTGGTAGGCAATGTCGGATACCGTTCCTGCTCGACTGCGCAGCAAATCTGCCGCTTTTTCCAGGCGATAATTTCGCACAAACACCGTCACGGTTTGGCCCGTCAAGGCTTTTAGTTTACGCCTTAGCTGCACCGAGGTCATACTCATGGCCTCGGCAAAAGTCTCTACATCAAAACTGCTGTCGGCGCTATTACTTTCTACTACTCCTAGTGCTTTTTCCAAAAATACATCATCCATCGAAGGCTCTTTTTCGGCAACGGGCAGCGGGTTAGTTAACACTCCGTTTTGGCTGTATTTTTGTTGCAAGACCCGCCGTTGTTGCAGCAAGTTTTGCACCCGTATTTGGAGTTCATTTGAGCTAAACGGTTTGGCCAGATAATCATCGGCCCCGAGTGCTAATCCTTCCAGACGATCTTCGAGCGTTGCTTTGGCGGTCAGCATCACCACCGGAATATGTTTGGTCCGCGGTTCTGTTTTTAGCGCTTGGCAAAACCCGAAACCATTGAGGCGCGGCATCATCAAATCACAAATCACAATATCGGGCACCAACTCAAAAGCTATTCTTAATCCCTCTTCTCCATCCTGCGCTTCTTCTACCTGATAGCGCTCGCCAAAAATACCGCGCACGTATTGGCGTAAGTCAGGGTTATCTTCCACAATCAACAAAATGGGTAAATCAAGCCCAACCTGCCCCATAACCACACCCTCCAATACGGAAGAATCGGTTGGGTATTCAATGGCTTCTTCAAAAATGGTCGTTTTTGCAACCGCTCCGACAAAGTCATTTTTGTTTAAAGATTGTTGTCCCCAAGTAGCGGCATCGCAGGGCAATGTTACCACAAAGGTGCTCCCTATCCCCAATTCACTTTTCACCTCAATTCGGCCACGCAAAACATGCACCAATTCTTTCACCAGCGCCAAACCAATGCCTGTTCCTTCAAAATTTCGATTACTACCTTGGTCGGCCTGATAAAATCGGTCAAAAATGACGGGAAGGCGTTCGGCCGCAATTCCGATGCCGCTGTCCTTGATTTTAATGATACAGTCGTGTTCGGTATAATCTACCCGCACTTCGATTCGACCCTTTTCGGGGGTAAACTTAAAAGCATTTGAAAGCAGATTGGTGACGATTTTTTCGAGTTTATCGGCGTCAAAATAGTCGATTCGGGTAGGCTGACTTTGTTCGTATTGAAAAACGATGCCTTTACTCTGCGCCAACGACTCAAACGAAGCGAGCAGCTGCCGCAAAAACCGCGACAAATCAGCCCGTTGTATCTCTACCGTCATTTTGCCTGCTTCTAATTTGCTCAAATCAAGCAATTGGTTAATCAAAGCCAACAGTCGCTCGGCATTTTGCTGCATGATGCGAAATATTTCACGCTTAGGAAACTCCCTTTGCAGGTCATTCAGCGGCGACAAAATGAGCGTCAGCGGGGTACGAAACTCATGAGAAATATTGGCAAAAAAAGTGGTTTTGAGGGTATCAAGCTCTTTGAGACGGGCCGACTGTTCGAGGTTAAACGTTAATTGTTGTTCGGCTAGGCGTTTATTTTGTTCGGTATTTCTAAAGATTCTTCCCAAAAAAATAACGAAAACGAAAATTTCTCCCAAAAATAAAAGGTAGGCAATTGAATACAGCGGCTCGTATTCAATCCATCCTAAAAGCCTGATGTAGAGCAAAGCATAGCTGAGTAAACCCAAAATAAAAGGGATAGCATAGTATTTTTCGACTGTGATTTTATTGGCTATGCTATATAGATATATAGTCGAGAAATAGAACGCCGAAACGATAATGCTATAGACACCTAGCTTAAGCCAATACCATTGATAATCAATAAAAATGGCGATACTCTCAAAGATTGTTGCAAGGATAATTAGGGTGGTAAAAATGTTGTGAATTTTGGGGAGCCTTCCACGAATTTGTGTAAAGTAAACAAAGATACCAGCCCCGATGGTCACCGAATTGTAGAAAAGAAAATCTATTTTCTTTGCCAAGTCGGGGTCGTCCGTAAACCACGGCCCTGCGATGTTCAAATAGCCCCAAAATGCGAAAGTCTTGATGACTGTATGCAGAGAATAAAGTCGAAAAGGTAAGTCTTTGATGACGAATAGACTCAGCGAAACCACCAAAAAAAGGCGAAAAATAACCAAGCCATTAAAAAAACTCTGACCCGCGTAATCATCCAATCTGGATTTATAATAAGACTCCTCGGAGTGTATTCTCAAATTACCATAATGCCCGCGCTTGCTGGTGAGCTTGATATAGACCGTTTTGGTTTGTTGCGGGCCTAGCTCAAAAGCAAATTTGGGTTCTTGATCAATCATTTTTCGCTCTTTTTCACGGGTAAGAATTTTTTGTTGCTTGTGCAAGAAACGCTGGTTTGTACTATCTGAGATATAAAAATCAAGCTGCTCAACCAAGGGATTCCCCCACACCAAAAACCAGTTTTTGGTGTGAGAATTGGTGTTTTTAAGTTTAAATCTTACCCAAAAGGCATCGTCGGTATAAGGGAAAATAAAGTGGTCTTTGGTAGACTTTTGGTAGTTTTTGGTGATTGCCTGCGCTAAACTCAGCCGTGCAGAGGAGTCTTTAAAAACCTCTATGGAAGGTGTAATATTGATAGGCAACTTTTGGTCAGATGATAAGATAATCTCTTGCGGGTAGCCTTCGTAGGTAATAAAACAAAAGAGCGCAAAAAGAATTATCCTTGACCACTTGTACTTATTCATAATCATTTTGTTTTCAATCGCCTTCTCTAATGCCACTCCGACGGCGCTTTCCCAAACCTTTCCTGAAATACTTTGGAGAAATACGGCAGGCTTTCAAAACCTACTCGGTACGCGATGTCTGATACCATTCCCGCCCGGCTTCGCAGCAATTCTGCCGCTTTTTCCAAGCGATAATTTCTCACAAACACCGTCACGGTTTGGCCAGTCAGGGCTTTTAGCTTACGCCTTAGCTGCACCGAGGTCATATTCATGGCCTCGGCAAAAGCCTCTACATCAAAACTACTGTCGGCGCTATTATGTTCTACGACTCCCAGTGCTTTTTCCAAAAACAGTTCATCCATTGAAGGCACCACTTCGGCCATTGGGAGTGACTCGCCCACTAAGGCCGTTTGGCTGTATTTTTGTTGTAAAACCAACCGCTGTTGTAGTAAGTTTTGGACCCGTATTTGGAGTTCATCCGTACTAAATGGCTTCGCCAAATAATCATCCGCGCCAAGCGCCAATCCTTCCAAACGATCTTCGAGCGTTGCTTTGGCGGTCAGCATCACCACTGGAATGTGGTTGATGCGCAAATCTGTTTTCAGCGCTTTGCAAAAACCCAGGCCATCGAGGCGCGGCATCATCAAATCACAAATCACAATATCGGGCACCAATTCAATGGCCTTTTTCAAGCCGTCTTCTCCATCCTGCGCCTCTTCTATCTGATAGCGGCCACCAAAAACACCGCGTACGTATTGGCGTAAGTCTGGGTTATCTTCAACAATCAATAAAATGGGCAAATCGGCCGTAGCAGCGGCGAGAGGCAATATTTTGGATTCTTCAACCAAAGACACAACGGGGCTTTTTTGACGTACTTGATTGGCCTCGGCATTGAGCACTCGGTCTCCCCAGTGGGCTTGGTCGCAGGGTAAGTTAACGACAAATACCGTCCCTTTTCCCAAAGTACTTTTTACCTCAATCGTCCCACGAAGCGCATTTACTAGCTCTTTCACCAACGCTAGCCCGATACCAGTACCCTCGTAATCCCGTCGTTGGCTATCGTCAACCTGATAAAAACGGTCAAAGATGCGGGGCAGCCGTTGGGGGTCAATACCGATGCCACTGTCGGCCACGGTGATGGTAATCAATGCCCCCCCAAAAGCTTCAGCAGATGATACATAAGCAATTTCGACGGTTACGCGGCCGTTTTCTGGCGTAAATTTAAAGGCGTTGGAAAGCAGATTCGTGACAATTTTTTCCAATTTATCCTCGTCAAAATAAGCCATTTGATATTCATGGCTCTGTGAGCGTTGAAACATAATCTTTCTGCTCTGGGCCAGCGACTCAAACGAGGCAAACAAATACTGAAAAAAATGCGGCAAATCGCCGTATTGAATCTGCGGCTCCATCTTACCCGCTTCGAGTTTCGACAAATCAAGCAGTTGATTAATCAGCGCTTGCAACCGGCCCAAATTTCGCTGCATGACCGGAATCATGGCTTCGGCGGGGTATTTTTTCTGAAAATCTGCCAACGGCCCCACCAAGAGCGTCAGCGGGGTTCGAAATTCGTGAGAGATATTGGCAAAAAAACGGGTTTTAAGCAAGTCCAACTCCGCCAAACGTTCGGCTTCCTTTTGTTCAAAAGACAAGCGTTGGGCGAGCTCCTCTTTCTTGGCGCGTTGACGAAAATACAAGAAATACCCCCCAATCAGCGCTACCAACAGTAGCAAGGAAATGACAAACACCCAGAAGCGCGAATTTTTGGCTTGCTGGTTGGCAAGCTCGGCCCGGAGCCTACTTTTTTCAACGTCAAACTTAATGGAGGCTTCCGAAGTAGCCACTCTCAAGTTATGACGCATGCTAGCCATCAACTCTTCATAGTATAATTTTTCATGACGAAAGGCACTCTTATAATCCCCCAAAAGCGTATCGGCCGCCATTCGATTTCGGTAGATAGACATCAGGATACTATGCCGGTCAACCGTGTCTTCATACATTTCAATGGTTTTGAGTGCTTTATTAAAATAGCTTAACACTTCTTCTGGGTTTTTCTTGAGCCCAGCCACCTGACACAAATTTCCGTACACCTTGGCAATGTCGTCTATTCCATGGGGTTTATAGCGCTGTCGATACAACAATTCTTTGTGAAAATAAGGCTCCGCTTCAATAGGGTTGGCAAATTCATTGAGGATAATTTCCCCGATATTGCCACTGATGGTACCGACTTTAAGGCTGTCTCTTTTCAGCCGAATCTGCGCCATCGCCAATTTATTGTACTTAATAGCCTTGTCGTACTGCTTCAGTCTGGCAAAACAATTTGCGTAATCTTTGTAAAAAGCAATCCGGTACTTGTCGATAGGATCTTTATAAATATACGATTCAGCCTCTTTAAAATACCCCATGGCTGTTTTATAATCACCCACTTCTACCTGATAATAAAGGCCCAGATGAGCAAGTAGTCGGTCGGCAAATTGGATGTTTTCGTACCCTATTTTTCGATATGTCAAATCTGCCGAAAGAAGATGCGTAATTCCCTTAACAGTATTAGTACGTTCGATGTATAAAATTGCCCCCAAAAAATGCTCAATATCCGCATTCAGGCGCTCCGTAAGCGCGTTTGGTTTTTGTGTGTTCAATCTTGCCTGAATAGCCTTGAGGTAAGGGTAAACGATTTTCAAGTTTCGTTCTATCCCCCTGAGATGGTACCGTGCTTTTAAAAATTCTGAATAGACCGCGAGCAATTCATCTCCGGTTTTATCAGCGTAGGTTCTGACAGAGCTGATTTCTTTAAAAGCCGTAGTGCTGTCCATATCTTCCCACACCGACACGTAGTATAGCTCTAGGCTATCCAAACGGGGCTGCCCTTTAAGGGTTAAAAACCTGTCAACTTTTTTTTGGCCAAGCGCCGCCCTTGAAGATAACCCGATGGTGAGCACAAAAAAAACAAAAAACCAAAGAAGGCGAGGATAATTATCTACCAAAAACGCAATAACCCAGTGACTGTCAGTGGCAGATTTATTCGTGTGTAGTGTGATAGAAAATAAACGCATAATGATCTAATCTTAACTATTTTGGGGTCGTTGCTCCGTCAAAATACCTCATAAAATATACCAACACTACGATAACAAACATCTATCTAAAAACACTTTTAGGAATACAAAAAAACTTTTAAAATTTACCTGAAAGCTAATCTTTATGATTCGTCAGAGTAAAAAAATGGCCTTTTTTAAGACATAACGACGCATAATTGACGCATAATTAAGGTAGCGCCAACGAATTGGCCAAAAATAGCCTATAAAGTCATAATACACAATAAACATACCCCAATTAGAATATCACTCTAAAACACCTAAAATTGCCTACTAACCCTCGAACTATCTTACAACGCACGCGAGAAAGGAGCTACTTAAAAGATTTTTAACGCCCTTGCCACTCCGACGGCGGCTTGCCGTATTTATCCTGAAACGATTTGGAGAAATAAGGTAAACTCTCAAAACCCACCTGATAGGCAATCTCCGACACAGTATGGGTACGCTGGAGCAGCAGTTGCGCCGCCCGTTGCAGGCGTATTGTGCGGATAAATTCAGTCGTAGAGGTATCGGTCAGCGCCTTCAATTTACGGTGCAAATTGGTCCTGCTCATGCCTATTTCCTTGCAAAATTCTTCGACATCAAAGCTACTATCACCCAAATGCGCCTCTACAATTTCGCGGGCTTTCTTAATGAATTGATTGTCCAGACTTTCGGGTATCCCAGCGGTTTGACTCGGAGCGAGCGGCCCCATGAGGCTGAATTTCTGCCGAAGAATAGCCCGCTGTTGAATTAAATTCCTGACCCGGACCAACAGTTCTTCTTTGTTAAACGGTTTTTGCAAGTAGTCATCCGCCCCTAGCTCGAAGCCTTCCAAGCGGTCAGACAAGGTGGCCTTGGCCGTCAGCAACACCACCGGGATATGGCTGGTGCGTTGGTCAGATTTTAGTCGTTGACATAAACCAAAGCCATCGAGCAGCGGCATCATCAGGTCGGTGACTACCACATCAGGTACCAGCTCAAAAGCCAAATCCAAGCCATTTTGACCGTTTATGGCTTGTACAATTTGATAATGTGGCTCAAATAAACCGTACAGGTATTGCCTTAAATCGGGATTATCTTCAACAATTAGCAACATCGGCTTGGTAGCATCCATAGCCAAACCAACTACCGGTGTGCGATCAGACGGCCACCGCTCCATGGAGGTGGTTGGGTAGGCAGGGGTGGTTGGAATCTTAAACTCCTTGTCTAGGCCATTTTTAGGTTTTGGCAACGGTAACTCCACCCGAAAGACCGTGCTTTGGTTCACTTCACTTTTGACCGTGATTTTTCCTTTGAACAAGTCCACTAGTTCTTTAACCAAAGCTAATCCGATGCCCGTTCCCTCGTAGTTGCGTTGGGCGGTATCGTCAACTTGATAAAAACGGTCAAATATTCGAGGCAGTCGCTCGGCATCAATCCCAATACCGTTATCCTCTACTTCCAACAAAAGCCAATCTTCGGCGTCAATGGTCTGATAAAACACCCGTATCTCAATCCGACCGTTGACAGGGGTAAATTTAAAGGCGTTTGAAAGGAGATTAGTGATGATTTTTTCGAGTTTGTCGGCATCAAAATACGTCTCAAAAGAACGTCGGCTTTGGCTCACATTGAAATGAATATTTTGGTGCTGGGCCAAGGACTCAAAAGAGGAAAAAATGTACCCAAAAAACGCCGCAATATCGCCGTACTGCGTTTCAACCTTAAACTCTCCCGCCTCTAATTTAGACAAATCAAGCAATTGATTGATAAGTGATTGCAGGCGTTTTACGTTGCGTTGCATCATCGGTATCATCCCTTCTTTCGGGTACTTTTGCCGGATTTCTTCCAATGGCCCAGTCAAAAGGCTGAGCGGCGTACGAAACTCGTGAGAAATATTGGTAAAAAACCGCGTTTTCAAACGATCTAATTCCTGTACCCTTAACGTTTGTTCTTTGGTAAAAGCCAATTCTTGGACCGACAGCGCCCGGTTGCGCTCATAATCAATGATAATTTTTCCCAAAAAATACCCGAATACCAAAAATTCAAGAATAAAAAACAGCAATGCTACCGGAGATATCCACGGGAAGCTCACCCAACCGACCAACCGCATTTGAACAAAAATATAGCTACCAATGCCGAGCAAATACGCCACCGAGTAATTCCAATTGATGGGGTATTTTTTGATAATGGCAAAAACGTACATGGCCAAAATAAACACTTGTGTGGCAATCATTAAGTAGGTGCTTGCCAAAATCCACTGCCAACGATACCCAAATAAGATAATGACCGCCAAAAGAATATTCACGACCATAATGAATTTTAGGACGCTTTCCACCCATTTAGGAAATCGCTTGCCCGGAAATATGACCCTAAACGCAACAATCAACCCCAGCGGCAGGATATGCGACGACAGAAAACTAACCATTAGCGCGGTCGAAGGGTTCGTAAAAAAATTACTCAAAATACCGTGCAGCCCCCAAAATGCAATCGAACGAACCACCAAAAGCACCGAATACTGCCGAAAATCCTTGTCTTTGACGGCAAACAACGCCAATAAAAACACGTAGAATAAACGAACCGCGATGGCCCCCGACATGAAGCCGTAGACATTGGTTTGAATCAAATCGTGGCGACTGTAGGCCTGTGTGGAGTAGAGATTGACCGAGGCAAAATGCGCCCGCTGCCCTTTTACGCGGATGTAAATGGTTTTAGTTTCGTGGAAGCCCAAATCAAACTCTACAAAAGGTCGGTTTTCGGCCATTAAAATCCGATTTTCGGTATTGACCATCCCCATTTTTTTAATCTGATAGGGACCGTTGGGAGAGGAAATATAAAAATCTACGGACTCGCCCATGGGGTTGTTCCACTCCAACACCCATTGCTTACGTACTGGATTGCGATTGGTCAATACTATTTTAAGCCACGAAGCCGCATCATTGAAAGGAAACAGAAGCCCGTATTTACGCGTTATTTCAAATTTTTGCTTTTGGATTTGCCCAAATGGAAGCTGTCCGGAACTATCTCTGTACAAACCCGCCGCAGGAGTAATTGGGTAGGTGTCGGTATTGGGAACAAGATCAAGCGTCTGAGCGCTTCCCCATAACGGTAGCAAAAAAACAAGAAAGGCGAGGTTTTTCATATACTTGTACTTGCCTCAAGCTTGCGCGTATTTTATTGTTTCACAAGTTGAGTTTAACGTCAAATATATGATTATTACTACTAAAACCACAGATAGGTCTACTGCATCGCGGGTTTATTATTTTTAATTATGTTTGCCGATGACCTCCAATGTCATTCTTCTATATCTTTTAATTAGGCACTTTTAGCAACCCTTCAACCAGAATAAAACTAAATCATTTCGTATGGTTCTCGTTTGCTATTTTCTTTAACGAACTTCGCTTCCGACGGGCCACTCCGATGATTTTGCCATTGGGCAACATCAACTCGCCACTCCGTACTAATCGACACTTACCCAAATAGTGTCCGTTCAAGAGGTTCGACTTATGAATCCTGATAAAACCCCGAGCTTCTAACAGCGAAGCATAACTACTCAACGACAGCGTGGTGAGAACCTCCTCTCCCGTGATTAAATGAAAAATGGTATAATTGCTCTGCGCACTCAAGTACACAATTTGCTTCAAGTCGATTGCTCGCTCTCCTCTCTTGGTTTGAAAGCGTGGCAAACGCACCACGCTTTCTCCTACCGATAATCCTACCGTGGCCGTCATTCTTCTACGAATTATTTCTGTGAATTATTCTCACTAGCTGTAGGAACAACCGTATCGCAACCGCCAATTACGGCCTCAAATACGCTTCCTGCAACGCCAAAACCAGGCAACAGCACTACTGACTGCCTCCCTCTATACTCCACTGTAGCGCCCGATACCTGATTCGTTGCCGTGATTCGGCCACCTGTTTTCAGCACCGTGCCACCCGTTATTGGCTCATTCACATTCAATACCGCAGGACCGCCACCGCCAGTACTTTGGCTTTCATAACACCCCAAATCAACAATTGCCAAGCCAGTTACAAAAGGGCGCACGTTGCCGTCCAAATCCAGATTCAACGTACTCGCCGCGTTGTCGCCCGCGTTGATTGCTGGCGAGCATACCTGCAAACGATAATCCCCTAAATTGACCGTGGGTGACAATCCCAGCGGGGTGGCCTTCACAAACAATGGATCTCGATTCATATTGCCAGTACCCGCAAATCCGCCTTGCACAATGCTATATCGGATGCTGATGCCCGACGTCGTTTGAGAACCGCTATTATCCCATAAGATACTGTTTTGTAAAGTCGCAGATGAATTGGTGTTGAAAATACCGCCAGATGTACTATTAGCACTTTGATTGGATGCAATCGTACAATGCGTCAGTATGGGTGCGCTGTAGTTGAGGTACAGACCACCCCCTACTCCCTTGTTGGACACAATCAGAAGGTTTTCCAAATGCGGCTGTCTTGCTCTTTCCATGTAGATGCCCCCCCCGAATGTAGCTTCGTTGCCTACGATAATGCTGTTCGTAATACTTACCTCACTGCTATCTCTGAGCAAAATACCGCCACCGCCAATTGCTCGATTGTTGGTAATCACACAATTTGTAATCAAACCTCGGCTCCGATTAAGCACCAGTACTCCGCCCCCCGAGGAAAGTAAGGTCGGGTTGGATAAGTCTGCCCCTTGCGTGGGCACAAAATAATCGGCGTAGCCTTTCTCAACCACAAAACCATCTAAACGGGTCTGCTCATTGGTATTGCTCAATACCACCACGTGGTTGACATTGTCGCTCAAGACCGACGTGCCAATTTCTCCGCTCAATATCGTCTTCTGCGTGCGCCAATTCCTTTGATTCAACTCACTTTCACTACCCGCAAACCCGCCATACACCTGCACCCCCGAAGGAATCTCAAAAACATCTTTGCGCAAAGTTCCGGGCTTATAGGTTCCTGCGGCCACCCACACATGAATATCTTCCTCTGTCAATGCCGCTGCCGCACTCAAACCTGCCTGTAAACTTGCAAAAGCTTTGCCCCAACTGCTGCCATCCTGACCTGGGGACGTGTTTGAACTATTCACGTAAATGATTTGGCCCACATTGAGTGCCACGATAGACACCCATGCCGTATCGGTTACGGCCGGACAACTGCCACCCGCCGCAGCTATCGTATAGGTAACAACGTAACTTTGAGGCGTAGAAGCGGCCAGATTAATTTCTCCCGTAGTAGGATTGAGCGATAGCCCAGAAGGGGTTGCACTGAAGGCTCCGCCCGTGGCTCCAGTAAGCGTAACGGTGGCTGTGCCAGAATTGGCAAAAGGAGAACCGACATACGCAATGGTGGCAGAACCCACGACTGCGCCGCTGTTGGTGCCCGTCACGGTGAATGCGTCGGCATCTTCATTGACGATGGTGCCTGTATTAGTGCTTATATTGCTGATTGCCATGAGATTATCAGGACGTTTGGTAATGATACCTGCGTTACTGAACGTCCCTGCGGCATTGAGAATGACGGGCGTAGACTCGATGTAGGCGCAGGATTGGTTGGTCACCGTTCCTCCCTGATTGGTGATACCCGAGCCTTCGGCGCTTTGGAGAACTATCCGGCTATCGGTGGTATTGGTCAGCGTACCCGTATTA
>VFQN01005818.1_pt1 | contig 14705 bp, 19 predicted proteins | sample 3512371 | NCBI WGS metagenome assembly VFQN01 (sample SAMN10412370, study PRJNA504923) | tailings metagenome | isolation source: Replicate 2 from Balatoc abandoned mine | place: Philippines: Itogon, Benguet | collected 2017-08-28
TCCTCCTGCAGGAGCTGCCGGCGGGAGGTGGCCTCTGTGGGAGTGGAGGGGGAGGCGGGGGAGGGCGGCTGGCTTGGTGGGGGATGCGGCGCCAGGGGCGAGGACGGCGGCTGGGGCGGCGACGGCGGCTGCGATGGCGGCGACGGCGGCGGCGGCGCCGGCGTGTCGTCCAACACCTGAACCATGGGTCGGCCCGGAGTGGTGAACCAACCGTTAACGCCCGTACGGAAGGCCTCCACGCCGCCAACGTCCCGTACGCTGGGCAGGTCCGCGGTGGTGTTTGCGATCACGTCCACCATGTCCGACATGGCCAGACTGCCGTACGCGTACGACTTGAGGAGATTACGTAACGAGTCGCGGAGCGCTGCTTCGCCGATGACGCCGCTAACCGCTGCGAGTACGGCAGCGGGCTTGGCGTACGTCAGCGAACCGTCGAGGACCGGGTCGTACGCTTTACCAACCGACGGCTTGACCATTGGGTCCTCGTCGACCCAACGGGACAGGGAGATCGGTCCGTCATGCGATCTGTGCCGCATTCCGAGCGGAGGTTGCACGTACCGGCGCAGTACGGCAGCGATGGGAAGGGACGGCGGCAGGGGCGTGGAAGGTAGTGGGGGCGGGGGTGGAGGGGGCGAGGGAGGTAGAGGGACAGGGGAGGCTGGAGGGGGAGAGGGGTTGGAGGGGGAGCCCTCAGGGTTCGCGGGTGACGAGGGTGGGGGGAGGGGAGCGGTGAGGGGAGGGCTTGGGGTGGTGGGGGGTGGCGGGGAGGAGGGCGCGAACGGGGAGGGAGGGGCGAAGGTGGTGGTTTCGGGTGACAGGTGTGCGGAGAGGACGAAGGCTGCGCAGTCCATCTCAAGGTAGGAGGCGACTCCCTCGTTGTATGGGACGTTGTTCTGCGGGGTCGAGAGGTGTGGGCAGGGAAGGGCACGTGTGTGTCTCAACCGGTTACCGTTATACGGGCCAGCGCAGCGGCTATGCATGGCTTCTGGTCTATAGCGCGTGAAAACGCAGATGATAGTAGCATATCCGTAGCACATATGGCACGGTACACCCGACCGGTGCGTGTACTCACCCAGTCCTTGCAGGTGGCTAGGTTGCCAAACCACTGGTGGGCCATCTCATGGCAGATGACGTCAACGGCCTGCGCAAAGGAGCACAAAGGCACACCTCATTCGACGTACGTAAAGGAGCACGCGCACGAGCAGGAGCCGGAGCCCATGCGTGTACCAGGTGCGAAGGGTTGGCGTGAGCTCCCTGAGCGCCACGGGGCTCCATGCAGCTCCATGCAGCTCCATGCATGCTGCATGCAGGTTCATGCAGCAAAGTGGGGCTCCACGCAGCCATGCTAAGCGCACATGCATGGCCGACCGTCACATTGTGGGTCTTCAGGATTCCGTTACCCGACTGCAGTACACCGTTACTGAGGCGCTTTACTAGGCCCGGAGGCTTTCAGCATCTCTGTAATTGTATTTTGAAAAATCTTTATTTAAAATTTCTGCTAAATAATATAAATAGGCACTATGTTTACCCACCTCGTACAGGTCCCACGCGCTGTCCTGCGACGGGTCGTACAGGAACCTGCGGGACACAACGCACACGGACATGCCGGAGCCGACATTATCACGTGCTGCCACTGCTGCTTCTGTTTCTGATAGGCAGCATTTCAACCCGTCTAAAACAAAGCCTTGACGTTGTAGGCAGCATACGCAGCAGCACGCAGTGATGAACGCCGCCCGGACACGGCAAGAGCGCGCGTAGCAAGAGCGTTCTCTTTTCCATGCCGTGACAACTCTTGGGGCATGGTGGGACACGTGTACAGAGCAGGTGGTTGCAGCCGGCGGCCGAGTCTCAACACGGGTGCAGGTACGTTACAGACGGACGGCTCGGCTTGTCGCGTTGGCTACGTAACACCCATTCTGAGCTAATAAGGCCACGCCATGTGCGGGTACGGTACCCGCGTGTGGGCCGGCGACCAAGGATGGCACCGGCAGTTCGTTACGGCACGCTGCAATAATACACACACCTGGGCGTGTCGAATGTTATCACACGCACACACCTGGGCGTGTCGAATGTGAGCAGCCCCCAGTTCTCCATGGAGTAGGTCTTGCCCGGCACCACCAGCAGGTCCATCTTGGGCAGCGGCAGCGGGTAGTCCGTGTACGCCAGGTAGTACCTGAACAGTCAAAACACGTTTCATGTGCAGTATTTAGGTGATGTATGCACTTGGTATGTACCCACATGCCCCGCTCAGGTCATCAGGGGGACAGCGGCAGGGGGTAGTCGGTGTAGGCTAGGCAGTACCTGCGATGGACGCAGCGTATACGCGTACACAACATGTAACGGTTGACAGCTTGTGTGCAAGGCAGTACCTGGAAACTGAAACCATCTGTAATCTTAGGCCTGCCGTACCGCACCTGAAGGCGTTAGCTGCGAACTGCAGCGGAGCCGCCGCGCGGCGAGCCAGGTCCAGGGTCGCGGGCGCCCACACCGTCACAGCGGTGCTGGTCTGGGTGGCCCTGCGGGGTAGCGCGCGAGCCGGCAAAGCGGTAAAGAATTTGGGATTGTGGTGCCTCCGGGAGGGCAAGGCTGGTTGCATCTGGATGTTGTACATTGACGCAACGGTGCTGGTCTGGGTGGCCCTGCGGGACAACGGCGAAGCGTGAGGCGGCATAGCCCATAAGCTTGGAAGGCTGCAGTGCGCGAGGAGAGAGGGAGGCTGCCTGTGGTCCAAGGTTACCGAGCGAGCGTGTACGAAGAGGCACGTGGGTACGGCACGCGCCGCCCAACCCACCCTGCCACGGCGTCCACGGTGACGGTGCCGCTGCTCTTGAGGTCGCCGGCGGCCAAGGCCAGGGTGTAGGTGGGCATGACGGGGGTGGTCTGGGGGTGGCACGGGGACACGGGCGGATACAAAGGAACGCATAATCTCATCAGTAGTAGATCATAAAAACTGACGCTGGTGGTCTGGGGTATGCGTGGAGCGCGGGGAAGCAATGCCAGGGGGTTGCGGGCCAAGCGTGGCACGCTTGGCTCATGCACGCAAGGGATGCGTGGCAAGTGACGGACGGGATGCGTGGCAAGTGACGGACGGAGATGATATCTAGGACGGCCTACAATAGATGGACATGCCCAGGGTGCCCTCCCTGAACTCGACTACGTTATAAAACATTTTTTCTACTTTCTACTAGCACTCTGCTTCGCAGCCCTACCCACCTGGAAGCGGTAGGTGGTGCGCCCCGACCGTGTAAGCATAGCTGGCCGTTCGACCCACAGTGCCCTAACAACACCTCCCTTTGAAGTACGGCAGGTTGACACCTAACAGACGTCCCAACACCCCTTTCCCCCCTGCCCACCTGGAAGCGGTAGGTGGTGCGGCCTGGCGCTGCGCTGCCGTCTAGCGCCGTGTCGTTGGCCACGGCGGCGGGAGGCATGTTGGAGAGCGCGGTGTAGGCGGAGGGCACCTCCAGGGACACCGCGAAACGGGCCTGCGGGGGAGGTAGGAGGGGCACGAGGGTGATTAGGAGCGCACTGGCAGCCGAGGGGCCATGGACAGGGCGGTGTAGGCGGATGGCACCTCCTTTGACACAGCGAACGAACCGGGCCTGCGGGGGAGGCAGGAGGGTAGGAGGGTGGCAAGGAGGGCAAAGGGCTGGTGCCCAGGAAATGGCGTGATCGCAGCTTAGGGGTTGTGGACTGCGCGGTGTAGGCGGAGGGCACCACTAGGGGCGAAGGCGGATGGAAGGAAAGTCGGACAGTGGCGCGAGGACGACACAGCACCACTAGCTCAGTAGGCTGGACACAAAATGCCGTTGTCACTGATCCTGCCTTCATAAGGCCCGCTTTGCTGGAGCCCGCCCCGCACCTTGTGTCTGGGCTCGTCCATGCACGGGAACACGAACCGCGTGTACCCCTGCCCCTCGCCCTCGTTCTCCAGCTGGGAGGCCACCAGGACGGAGGTGGCGGCCACGCCGTCAGCGTCCCATGCGGCGGCCTGTGGGGCAGGGGTGGGGGCAGGTGGGAAGGAGGGACAGGGCCTGATGTGGGGGCATACAGAAAGAACATGGGCCTGCAGGAAGGGTTGCCGCATCGTCAGCGTCCCTTGGGGCGGCCTTCTGGGGCGAAGGGGCAGAGGGGGCGTGGGGCATGGTGCTGGGCATGCCAGCAGATCCACATGCCTGCAGAGGCGGTTGCCGCACCGTGGGCGCTTGCTGCATTCGGTGTGGGCTGTCGCCTCTGGGGCCCGTTGTAACTAGGGGAGGGGTCCGCTGCTTGAAGTTAAGTGAGGCGCTTGTGGTGTGGGCTGCGCGCTGGTGGCACACGTGTGCACCTTCCCCGGCCACTCGACCACCCTGCACCAGGTTCAGTTCCCGTGCTATGGCCAACATCCAGCCGACGACCCATCGTCCCAAGGCCCCGCGCTGCCCGCTCTGGACACAGTGTGCATCACTCCGACTTGCAGCGACCCCATGCACCCCACCCCTCAATACTCCATGCACCCCGCCCCGCAATGCTCAAGGTTGAGCCCCGTCCGGAAGTGTTACATATCACATACTGGTCGAGTTGTTGCAAGAAGGAGTAAAACCAGAACCACACAACACCACGCACCTGGTACAGCCCGTGGCCCTGCATGGAGCTGAGCACGCTGCCAGTGTTAATCCCACATGCACACTAGTACACAATACAAATTAGAAGGGGTGGCAACCCCAGCACCAACACGCAACACCACGCACCTGGTACAGCCCGTGGCCCTGCATGGAGCTGAGCACGCTGCCAGTGTTAATCCCACATGCACACTAGTACACAATACAAATTAGAAGGGGTGGCAACCCCAGCACCAACACGCAACACCACGCACCTGGTACAGCCCGTGGCCCTGCATGGAGCTGAGCACGCTGCCAGTGTTAATCCCACATGCACACTAGTACACAATACAAATCAGAAGGGGTGGCAACCCCAGCACCAACACGCAACACCACGCACCTGGTACAACCCGTGGCCCTGCGTGGGGCTGAGCACGCTGCCGGTGTAGGTGATGGTGAGGCGCAGGGAGCTGCCAGCGGGGGCGAAGGTGCCCGCAGGCGCCAGGTCCAGCAGCGCCAGGGAGGCGGCACCAAGCGGAGCAGCTGGGGGGCCAGGAGGGCGGGAGGGGCGGGTAAACGGGTGGTGGTATTACATGGAAGTGGGTCTAGGGGAGCGCACATGGTGGGTACATGCCCACGTTGCCTTCGGGACTTGCGAGGTGTTACACTGGTGGTGAGCACGTGTGGCACAGGTCCGGCAGCGCCTGGGTGGAAGCGGTGCTGCCCAGGGGAGTAGCTGGGGTGCCGAAAGGTAGTAGCTTAAGGGCGGATGGGAAGGCAACGGGTGTGGTGCAGAGAAGTCCGACCAGCGCTGCGAGTACCGGTTGAGCGGGCCAGGCTGGATGCGGCAGCAGAGCAACGTGTGGCGTTGGTGCGCGGGATGCCACACCCAGCGAACATGTGAGCTGAGCAGGTTGCGCATCCAGACATCCCCTTTCAGATGGACGCGTAGATAGGGCGGCACACCCTGACACAGCGCAGCGCGCACCTCTACACACGGTTTGCCGGTATCACCCCAGCACCGCACCTGGCGACGCACCTATGGGCTTCCAGGCGGCGTCCCCGCAGCTGGCGGCGGCGCAGCCGTCTCCGGCGCCGCACAGGCATACGGCCGATGGCGAAGACGATGACGGCGAGCTGATGTTGAAGTCGATGCGGGAAACCGCTAGGCCGCTGGCGTCCGCGTTGAGGACGAGGCACTGCGTGTCCGCCTGCGGGCGAGGATGGGAGTAAACTTTAGTACCCCTGATGAGTGGCAAAATCTTTGCTACTCTGTGGTTTTGTCGCCCACAGACTGCTGTCCAATAGGGGTAGCATTGTGGTGACCCGCAGCTCACGTGCGGCCCTCCACTCCCATGTCGACGAATATCGCTCGCCCGCCCCTCCGCCACGTGCCTCCCCAACACCACTGCCGCACCGTGACGTTGAAGGTGGTTGTGACCACGCCGCTGAAGGTGGGGGTTGCTGTGCTGCCCGCCGCGGGCCGCGCAAAGGCAGCGTCGGGCAGCGAAAGGCTCAGCTCGTACAGCACGGGACGGACCCGTGGGTCGGCCGGCAGTACGACAGCCTGCGGGCGCCGTACGATGCATAAGATGTTTGTTACCCTTGTTGGGACTAGGGCTTACAGTAGGGCCGTTACTACTGGTACAATGCCGCGCTGCTGGCGAAGCTTTAGACGAGGCTAGGTGCAAGGCGTGATGCAGGAGTGCAGAGGACTGGCGAGGAGGTCCAGGGCAGGGAGGTGATGGGGCAGCATGCAGGAGGGGGCACGTGGCTTCGGACGCACATTGGCGTAGGCGCACAGCGACCGGAAGCCGTCCGGCGGCGGCGGCGGCGGCGACGGAGGCGACAGCGGCGGCGGCGCGTCAGGCGACGGCGGCTGGGGCGGCGACGATGGCGGTTGCAGGGGCGGCGGCGAGGTCGGTGGCGGCTGTGAGGGAGGCGCGGGAGGCGGCGGCGAGGGGGTGCGGCCGCCGCCGGCGGTCAAAGCCACCGGCACAGCGACCACTGCGCAGGGATGGAGGTGGGAGGGCGGGTTCAGTCAGGAAGGCGGATACCAGCACTTGGACCCAAGTCCCAAGTGTCCCAGCTGTAAGCACTTCGCAACCCCCATCCCTACCCTGCTGGGATGGGCTTTGGTGCGGCACGGTAGATGCCTGCACGCACGCGCACCAGCCTCCGACTTCTGTCTGCCCCGTCCCGTAAGCTCCTCACGTACAGCGTCATTCGGCGCCCCGTCCAGCCCAGCATCACACAGTTCGAGTCCATTCCCCGCAGCACCACCATACGTGGCAGCCCGATGGCGCCACGTGCTGCCTGCCAAGGCACTTTGGGGCGGCGGCCCCCTCCCCCTTGTGCCCTCACCTACGCCCACGATGGCCACCGCAATCCAAGCCAGCACAATGATCTTCCATTTGGAGCCAATCTTTTCTGCTAGGGTCATTTTGCCCGGCGGAATGGGCTCCCTGCGCCAGCAGCGAAGCCAAAGCAGGTGAGCGGAGCGCGGGCCGAGTAACACCGACACAGCAAGGAGTGTGGGACGAGTAACACCGACACAGCAAGGAGTGTGGGACGAGTGGGTGCAAGCACGCCCAAGCCCCAAAGGCCGACCACCGCCAGGGCATCACTGCCGAGCTTGACCCACATCAAGCTACAGCCCGCAAGGCCCGACCCACATCGCAGGCCCCTGTTCCGGAACATGCATCACCCGTGGGTGCTCAGGAACAAGACAGGTGGCTGAGCAGGCAGGTTCCAGCTGCTGGCTGGAAGCCACCTGGCCCGCTCGTCCACTCTAGCGCACTCCAAACACTATTTGTTGCTTTTCCCTCTGCGCGAACACACTCACTTGAAGATGGTGCTGCCCCCGGGGCCCAGCAACCTCGCCGCGTCAGCGTCATAGTAAGGGTCCCCACCCCCCGCCCCGGCGCCAGCTCCAGCTCCTGCAGCGCCGTACTGCGGCGCAGCTTCCCCGCTGTATCCAGCCGTACCCGCGCCGTACGCCTGCACGCCGTAGCCACCCTGCGAGTACCTCCCCTGCTGCTCGTACGGCTGGCTGTACCCCGTGTACTGCTGGGGCTGCTGCGCGTATGGCCCCACCCCAGCGGTCGCCTGGAGGTTCCATTGCTGCCCTGGAGCTGCTGCCGCTCCTAGTGGGCCCCTGCGGTGCGGTGTGGGCAAGTGCGGGTTTGGAAGTGCGTCTGTGCCTGCCCTGGGGCGGCTTCTGTTGAGACTTGTGCTTTGTTGCTAGGAAGCCGAGTGAGCGAGCCGTATGGGACCATGGCAGGAGGAAACGGCACCGCAGGGTGTCATGCGTTAGAAACAAGCGGTTCTAGCAGGCAAGGGAAGGGGCTCCTCCCTGCCCCAAACCCGCCAGGCTGCTATGTCAGACGCACGTGGACAGGCACCAAAAAGACATGTTTTGATGCCTCCTATATGATCGCGCAACGCAGCAGACATAGCGCAAGAAACGCGCCACTCGTGCGTGCCTAGAGCACCCAGACGCGTCATTGTACTGGTTGCCGCGCTCACCCCGGCCCTGATTGTCTTCCTGCTGTTGATAGCTCTACGTCAGCAAGCTCGACTTCTTGCTCCCTACAGCATGCAGCGATGCGCAAAGGTGAATAACCACAAGTCAATCAAACTGGCGGAAAATGCAACCAGCATGTATCTGCGCACCTGAACACAGCAAACATCGCGTCAGCACTTTGTTTATGGGCCAAGCAATGCACTTACCCAGGCGGTCTCCAGTTAGACCTGAGCATCCTTCCTCCTGTCGCTGCCCTTGGCTGCTTGCTGCCCTGCGTCGCGTGCCCCTAAACACTCAAGACCTAGTTGATGGCATATGGACACCTCCTGAGCTGCAACGTTGACGCAGAAGCACTTGTCTCCCCTGTCTCCGTCAGCTCCTTGCTCTATTACACCCAACCGAAGCCCTCCGCGCAATCGGGCCCGGCAGCTAGTGGGTTATTCCTATCATACGTGGAACAATATTCCGTTACGCAACTGCTTGCGCCGCTTGCGAGTTCTCAGCCAATCGTACATCGCATCCATTGTGCATGCATTGCATTAGCCGCACGTGGTTGACGGGTTGGGGGAACACCAAGCCGCTTTGCTCCAGTTGTAACAGACCTCTGCACCAGCACCCCGTATTGCAACCCCCGAAGTTCTGCATAATGCCACGTCTCTGCCACCACGTACTGCACGCACTTGCTTAGCCGTGCCCATACAGCAACCAAGTCGCTGCTTCCAGCCCTGCTTTGCAGATGGCAGTGGTGCTGTGCCGTACGGGCGCAGCTGTAGCAAGCACACTGCACACAAGCACACTGCACACACATCATAAATACGTATCATTTCAATTCGCAGCCTCATTCACTTGGGGCCACCGGACCTGACAGGATTTGCCATGGTCAACACGGGTTCCCCCATTCACCTCTGGACAGGCCCCCAATTCCGTCTCACCTCTGGCGCTCAAGTGTGCCACGCAAAAAACCACTCCACCACCGCAGGCCAGCCCCATCTACTTGCCATGGGCCTCTTCTCGTCCCCGGGCTCCACACCCTGCGTGCGGCTCTACCCTGCAACACCCTGCCTTCTCCTCGCCTACACTGTCCGGTCACGCTGCCCCGGCCAACACACACCTCGACCGTCCTGCCCACCTCCAGAAGCCCGAACCTCTTGAAGCTACTTACACGTTCAGGCCACAAACTCAAGCTGCCCCAGCCACAACGCCGACTCACCAGTTCACACGCCCCAGCCCAGCGCCTGGCGCCCAGCACTCACGCATTGCCGCGCTATGCCATACTAGGCAAAGTTGTAAAGGATGGCTTTCCCGTCGTCCCCGGAGCACAGCAGCCTGTCGTACGTCGCCTCCATGCAGCGTACGGCAGCGCGGTTGGCACCCAGTGCGAAGAGCGTACGGCCGGACTGTGGTACGGTTTGCGGGGCGGGTGGCGGGTGCATGACAGGTGGCCAGCAAGTCCGCGAATACCGTTACAGGCTGGCACAAGGAGCAGTCGATGGCGGGATGGTGCTTACATGTCCTATCAGTCTCCTTGCCTCAACCGTAGGTCGGCACCCTGCCCAACATGCCCCCCAGCATTTGCCCTTCGCATATCAGCGCTTGAAGCAGCTCCAGCTAGCCTCAAACCCCTTCTACCCACCGACTTTGGCTGCAAGGCCCGACCCACTTCTGCACGCCGGCTCCTCAGCTTTCAGCCCTTGCAACAAAACACCAGCACTCCAAACCGACAACCCCACGCCCAGCAACAACCTCCCTTCCCCACCTGGATGTCGATGAAGTGTATCGACCCGTCGCCGCAGCCCACCGCCGCTGTACCGCCCGCCACCGTCATGCTGTACGGGAAGTCGGTGAGCTGTGCCGTACTGGCCAGCGCGAAGCCCATGCGCGGGTCCAGCGCGCGGCACGTGCCGTCCGCGCCCGCGCTGACCACCATGCCCCCTGTCGCCCCGCCGCCCGCCACCAGGTCCCCCACCGCGCCCTTGCCGTGCTCGTTGACATGCAGCTGAACCTTTGCCACGTTGGTCCTACGGAAGAAAGGAGACACATGTAGATGCAATGAGTTCAAGCTTCAAACCTTGCTTGTCCAGGACTAACCACGTGCTCGGTGTATTGATAGCAGCACCCTATGCAGGGTTCCCATGCCTCAGCTGGTACAAACGGCGCACGCATAGCATGTCCAGGGTTAAACACGTGCTCGTTACCTTAATAGCAGCACCCCGTCCAGGGTTCTCATGCTTCAGGGTGTACGAATGAAACGCCGAAAGCTGTGGTGCGTCTATGTCCTGCTCCGGTGTCGGGCACAGGAGCGAGGAGCTAGCAGGAGGCAATTGATGCATCTGTACCGGTACACAAGTGTATTAAAGACACCCGCACCTGGCCCGCGCGTCCCACACCCGGACCACGCCGTCTTGCCCGCCAGACACGAAGCACCCGGCGTGCGGCCCGCCGCCGCCGCCGTCCGCGTCCGCCCCGCTGCCGCGCCCCCCGGCGGGGTCGAACCAGGCCAGCGCCGTCACGTGTCCGACGTGCACGTTCTTGATGCGCCACGACACTCCGCCGCTGCCCGTGTCCCACAGCAGGATGTGGCCGCTGCGGTCGCCTGGAAGCGGGTACGGTAGTGGGGAAGGAGGGCACGCGTGGGACGCTGGGAAACCGTGCAAGGCGGGAAAGTGGGATGTTGACCGTGTGTGAGGAGTGGGTTTGGCCGCTGTGGTCACCCGGGGGTGAAGGGGGGCTGGAACGGAGCTTCTGATAGGCGGCGAGGCCGTTGGTGGCGGGTATGGCTCGCGATTGCTGGATGGGAGCTAGGCGGATCCTTACCCCATGGCCGCAACAGCCTTTCCTAACCGAGGTGCATGTGCGCACGGTGCCATAGTGCCCATGCACAGTCTTCCACAGTGCCAGCCGAGAACTTCTAGCAGCACCAGGCTGCTCCTGTATACCATGCGTCCATGCTCGCTGCTGACCAGAGGTGATGCCCGCGCCAGTCCGTCCAACCAACAGGCCCAGGCCCCGCCCCCCAGCCCTCACCGGACACAATGCGGCCGCCCGGCCCGACCTCCGCTTCCAGCACGGGTGCCTCGTGGCCCTGGCACGTGGCGGGCAAGGAGGGCGGTGTTGCACGTGACACATGCCAAACAAGCAGGCGGGGTGTGTGGTCACACGTGGCAGGCAAGGCAGCAGACGGCGTGAACACATGAGGTTACAAGCACAGCAGCGACCATAGGCTTTCCTCTGGGATCCCAGAACCCGCATGTGCAAATTGCAGGGCAGATTATTAGCTGATTACCGCGGGCGGCTGTAATGGCGCTTTACCTGCTCTTGGCACGTCCTCCCACGTGACAAGCAGCCTGCCAGACATGGGTATCCTGGCCCTTACACCCTTTCCTCGCGCTCCACAACGCAAACCCTTGCCTCTCACTCACCTGCAGACAGCCGGTCTCGTGCGCGCGCGCACCCAGCTGCCACAGCCGTAGCGTCTTGTCGTACGACGCACTAACCACCAGCCCCGAGGACGGGTCGTACTTGACCTGCGGGCGCGGAGGGCGGTACTGGTATGGCTACTATGTCCGAACCGGCACAGCCTTGACATCACAGTGTGCAGCCGATGGTAGCACATCCGGAGCCGGGGTGGGGCCTATTGCCCAAGTCGCATAGGGTGGTGGCTTGGCGCAGCTCGCAGGGAACGTAGTGGGTTCAGGGAAGGTGCCAGCTCCAAGCTCACTTGTGGCACGGTGTTTTTGGTGTTTGTGATGCCGTTATTGCATGGACGGTGAGGCACGAAACGCCTGGGGCATGACTGGTGGCCTGAGACGGACCAACGTATACACGTGTCCGCAACACGGCATCGCCCCCTGAACCCCATGCACACTACAAGGTGTGCAGGTGCCCGCCCAGGCCCTGAGGCACCAACGGCTAAGCCGTTGCCCCCCGCAGCAGCACTGTGCAACCCACCTGCGAGATGGGCCCGAAGTGCGCCTCCATTACCATGCCACGTGTGCTGCCTGCCGGCCACATCCACAGCTTGGAGTCCATGCCCCCGGACACGATCTTGCCGTCGGGGCAGTAGGCCACGCACGTGACCCACCTGCGTGACAGGACGATGCACGTGTGCTGTGCAATTGCTTATTGGGCCTCCAGGTGCAGTTAATTGAGTTACATGAGCTCGGTTGTTGGCGTCGACCCTTTGCCCCGCTTGGTCCCTAGCCCCCCGCTCGCCTCCACCCATGGACTCACTCTGTGTGCCCACACGACTTGTTGTAGAGCGTCCGCTTTCGTATGCCCTTGACCGCATCAATGATATACAGCGCGTGGTCGGTTGAGCCAACCACCACCTCGCCACGTGCCCAATCCGCCGCGCTGCACGTGTTCGGCCGGTCGCTGAGGTCGCACAGCACGCCGGACGGGTCGGTGGGTCCAGACTGCCAGCCCACGGCCACACGTGCCGGGTAACGCGACGCCAACAATCCCGACGGCCGCCAGTCCCCGCCAGCCGCCGCAACCGCGGAGGCGGGCGCCGTACGGCCTGGAGGGGACGTACCTGCCGTACTGCCGTACGGGGATGCCCTGCCGTACTGTGACGGCGCTGCGGCGGTGCTCCGGGCTGCGGAAGCACTGGAGGAGGGTGGAACGGAGCTGCCTGTTGGTCGGCCGGGGGGCAGCCGGCCGGCGGCTGAGGGGCCGGGTCCAGGGCCGGCGCGGGAGGAGGGGTAGGAGGGCCCAGCACCTGAACGCAGCCTGGGGTTTGGCAACATGAGCATAGGCGCGCGAGGTGAGCGAGCTTTGAGAGGCAAAGCACCACGTAAAGGAGACGGTGAGAGTGTCTCACTATGTGAGCTTCTCCCGTGGCATTACCCATGTCGTGTAGCTGTGCTGGCCAGGCACACGTGGATGCATGTGGGTAGCCCAGAAAAGCGAAATTCCTTTGCCCACGTGACACCGCGCTCAGGCCCCAGTGGGGCGTGCCGCGCAGCGCAGCGTCTCACCCGCCGACAAGGTCATCAGAGGGGTCTTCAAGCGCTGCGTAGATGCTGCGCTGCTGGGCCGCCAGGCTCCCCCCGTCCATCCCTGGAGCACCAAGGCCCCGGCGCCCCGCAGGGCCCGCACCCCCGCCTGGGCCTCCTGGCCCTCCCCCCACATGCAAGCTGTGCAGCTGATCCCACGCCTTCTCAAAGTCATCCATGTACTTGTCGTTCATGACATGGGACCGAGCAGCGGAGTACTTACCCGCCGGCGGTGCGGCCGGCGGGCCTGTGGGGTGGAGGTCCAGGAGGGTAACAAGTAACCGTCGGAGAAGCGACCTTGGCCAAGCGCTCAGCGTCTCAGCGACGCAAGGAGCCTTTGACATGGACCGTAACGGACGTGCTTGTATAAGGTAGGTGTTACTGTCTGTGCTCAATGGTTATGTGGCCATACTGGCCAAAGCGCAACGGGAGCTGCTCCGTGGTGAAAGCGAAGTGCCGACGGGGCTCGCTGCACATCCCGCCTTTCCATTGAGAGATGTACACCAACGCATCTGCTGCACAAAACGTGGATTTTCCCTCACCTTTGGTGGAGCGGTAGGACATGTCGGCACGCAAATGTCCAGGACCCAGCACGAATGTCGCCCCGAGAGCCGCAAGTGCTCCCCTACTTTCTCAAGAATTGTTTCAACGCTCGGTACAAACCATTTCAAATGGAGCTGCTCAGCGCCATTGTGTTGGGTTGTGGCGGAGAGGTCGACCAGACACCAAAGCACGGCAGTCCAAGCGCAAGTAGGCAATTGGCAAAGAGGATACGTGCTGCAGCTGAGCCAAGCTACATAGTACAGCAGGTAAGTTGTTTGCGATGTAGTTGTCCAAAATCTGCGAACGGGAAGCACACCACAGCAACTGTCATGGTGGTACGACATCTGCGGCAGGCCAGGCCCACACGCCAGCGTTCACCTGGCCTTCACCATACCCTTGCTACTCTACTGGCTCGGCCACAATGTGCCTTTGCTACTTGCCTTCATGCTCACGGTCCGTTCACTAGTACACTCACGCCTGCCCCCGCGCAAGTGGTGTTGCACAAGGGCCCACAATCAAGCACCAAGCCAGGCCAAGCCTCCCCTGAGTGCCAGCGTGCGTCTTGCGGGACCGCGTGTCGTTCCGTGGGGACGAGGCCATGGTCCTACAGGGGAAGGGTACGGTCGTTATAAGGTTACGCGGCGGGTAGCTAGGTATGATACTGCGCGCTGCGCGCTCGCGGGTCTGCTCAGCGGGGTTTAGCCCGATGCAACACAGGGCGAGCTCGCAAACACACGAGCCATACAAGCAGCACCAGTCATGTCCATGGGTGTTAAGCGAGCTGTCTTTACCTTGGTGGTCGTCCTGCTGTCCGCGCGCGTGCTGCTTCTCAAGCGCCCGAAGTGGTCCTATGTTTCAAAGGTGGTCCTGCTCTACTGAATCAAGAGAGCACCAACCGGGTTCCACTCCCTCAGGGCCACATGTCCGCACTTTGGGCGGTCAGAACTTTTTCCCCCACAAAAAAATAAGGTCGTGCCATGGTGCGCTGGATAGGTCTTGAAACGAAGGTTTCGGCTGTCCCATGCAGAACCTTATTTTTTTGTGGGGGAAAACGGTACG
>VFQN01005819.1_pt1 | contig 14704 bp, 14 predicted proteins | sample 3512371 | NCBI WGS metagenome assembly VFQN01 (sample SAMN10412370, study PRJNA504923) | tailings metagenome | isolation source: Replicate 2 from Balatoc abandoned mine | place: Philippines: Itogon, Benguet | collected 2017-08-28
CCTGACGATGGCCCACGGCCACAGCCGAAATTACACCACCTTGACGGACGCGACCGCGCCGGTAGGCGTCACAGCCATGAATTCGTCTGCCAACGCCGGCACCGACACATGCGTCAAAGCTACAACAAAAAGCAGCCGCCCAAATCGCATTCTTCATTCCCCCAAAATTTCGCACTTACTTGTGCCTGTATATCTCAAACCCATTGCTTGGAATACGACAACCATTTCTCAAGATTGTTGATGCATCGACCAGATGCACCAACGGGAGAGAGCTTGATCATGTCGTCTGAATTCCTCGCCGAACAAGCGAAAAAATTCTCCCGCCTTCATAGTCTAGATGACGAAGGTCGTGCCCGAGATCGTAAAGAAGGTGCGGCGATCTTCCTGCGGCTGGACGATCGCGAGCGTTTGGAACTTGTTGCTTCAATGATCGAAGCCGGGGCATGCGATCTGTCCTTGAACAGGCCAATGATCAGTGGGGCGTTGCGCCATGCTTGGGACAGCGAGCCTTACATAGGTGCCGGCCGACGTGGATCTTATGTTAGCGCTGTTGCACGATGTCCGGGCGGGGAAGTATGGACGATGCAGGATTTCGCAGAAGACTGGGGTCCGGATCTGATGACGCCGGACGAAAATGATCAGCTCAACGCGATGGAATTTCCGCTAACCGTCTATCGCGGCGGCGTAGGTGATTTCGAGGAGCTCGCGGACGGTGTAAGTTGGACCGCAAATTACGAGATTGCGTCATTCTATGCAAACACCTGGCCCAAATCATGGGGAAATATGGGGCAGCCATTGATCTTATCGATGACAATCGAGCTGGAAGACGTCGCTGCATTTCTAAACGACCGTAAGGAAGAAGAATTGCTCATTCCCGAGGCGCGTTTCATGCACAAGTCGATGCGCATTGTGGGCCATGAACAGGCTTCGGCCGCACCTGCGTAAGGCGTAGCGGACGTCCAAATCTCATGGCTAATTTTAGCCAAACGAATCGCTGAGCCGCGTAATGCCTTTTGAGAATGCGTAGCGGACCACCATCTCAATGAAATGGACATTGTCGACGTCCCTGTAACTCAGTGCAGCCGACGCCTTCGACCCCTCGGGCCCGTTGATTATGAATGAACCGGAAAAGGTCGTCACCGTCACGTCGCCCCAAGCGTATTCAGCGGGCTCATCCCCCAAGAATTTCTTCCGGCGTAGTATGACAGAGGTGTCCTTTATGATCGCATTGCCGGCATGCAACGCGCGGCCGCTACGCAAATGCGATAAGATCCCGCTGACAATTTGTTCCATCAGCGCCTTCCATAAGCACCCGATAAACGCCTTGAAAATGCGACGATTGCTAAACTCGACCTTCGTGGTCTGACTGCCATCATTCCAAGAAATCAAATATTCGGTTCCAGTCGGGATACCATTGACCGAATTGTTAACTCCACCCCAGCGCACGCTTCGAACGTCTTCCAGAGCTGTTACTTTGCCATTCCATTCAAGTCCCGCGGGACTAATCGCCAGCCGGGTTTTGAAAATCTTGCCAACGTCAGCTGCATAGGAAATCTCGGCTTCACGCGCGCTGGCCTGTGTCTCGAGATCATCGAGGGCAATGCCATCTTTGGCAATTGCTGCCGCAACTTGTGGAAGAGCCGAGAAGCTAGAACCCACCATCTCGGAAATTTGGCGCGACTCGTTGATGAGATTATGCTTGTTGAAGAGATCGATCGAAAGGTCGCGAATCATAAACGCCAGATTTTCGCTATCTCTGTCTTCCCGTCCCCGCAAAGTAGCGCTCATTTGCATTGGGTAGGTCAGCTCCTCCCACGTAATTAACAACGCAGCTAGTGCATTGATGATTGGCGGAAGAGCATCGGGACGATCGCCAGCCAAGGTGCGGGCCTTTTCGATTAGCCTCTCAGCCGTTGCGACCTCTTTCGCCAAGAAGGGTTGGGCGCGAAGCGCGTAGTCGTCGACAATTTCATGCAGGAAACGCGGAAAGATATGTGCGCCAGCTGCATCCTTTGCCAACTCATACATGGCTTCCGCCATTTCCGCTGTAGGAGCTTGATTGAGAGCAGTGATAACGGCTCTTCGCCAAGCATGTTGTCTGGACTGAAACGCGTCGGCAGTGATCTGCTCATTTGATATCGCCGGCAGTCCGGCGATTTCGCGATCCTCGTTAATTTCGCGAACAATCTGATCAAGCTGGGCTTCTTCGACCGCCGATACGACTTTAGTAACAAATCGCCTAAGCTCCGACATGGACGTTGGCGGCACCTTCGACGCTACCATGATCAAGGCATTAGCCAGAGCCAATCCAGACAACGGGAGATTTTCTACCTCGCCAATACTGGTTGCCTCAACTGCCTTCATCGCAGTGCCAGGGGCGACACCGGGAAACCAACCAAATTCAGCTTCGACACGCCGCCTCGGATTGATCAACGTTGCACGGGCTTGCTGGCAGATTTCGGGATCGTGGTAGAGCGACTGATGGTCAGCTGCTTCCATGATACGATGGGCGTCGTCTCGGGTGCTTACGGCAAGTAATGCGAACGGATTCGCTGCCAAACTGGTATCACTGGACACGACGGCGCCCCTCTGATTCAAGGATATAACGACGCCCATTGACGTTCGCTTCGGCTAGCGGGCGCTGTGAAGCGCGAATCTGCCGGTTCGAGCATGCGCCGTTGTATTTTCTGACGGCTGTGTTGAAGTCGTCAACGTTCCGATTGAAGCGGTCAGAATCTACGCCTTGTAGACTTTCAATCTCCGATTTTTGCGCCGACAACCTAATGTCTTCCGCCATACAATATTGCATCTCAGCCATAGTGAGAGTTGCGCCGCCGGGAGAAGGCATCATCTCTTCGGAGGGAGCCGCAACTGCCACGTAATCCGATGCCGAGTCTCCGTCGTAAGGTGTATCTATGCCAGCGCCGCTTTCGACGCCATTGGTCGGCGCAGCCGATCTATCGGTCGCCATGTATTCGCCGGAAGCGTCAGTGGTATCATCTTCGCCGTCGGATGCAGTTGAGTAGTCTTGCGCCGTTTCGTCATAATCAGGTGAAGATACGTCATCTACTACGGCGCGCGTGCCAGCGAAGAAGCAAGATTTGATCGCGAGAATTAGCGCGATTGCAATGACCCATCCTCCGATCTTCTTAATCCCGCTATATATCGCGCCTCCATCTTGATCGACTGGTTCAGAAGGTGGTCCGGCCCGCGGAGTTGGGGTCTGCAGAGGACGGGGAGCTGCTGCAATTTTATCAGCCGAAGCGATCGCCGCGTCGGCATCCGTCGCGAACGATGAGAGGCCGTCGAAACCAGTGGATATAGGTGGCAACATCGTTAGAAACCTATGCGTCGCTTATCTTCAGGATGTCGAGATGGACACCGCGACAATGCGGTCCCGATTTCCTCGTCTCCCACGCGATCTTTGCGCGCTTTGGCGGCTAGGCGACCTGCTTCTCGCACGACGAACGCCGCATCGGACAGCGGTCGATCTGCCAGCCTTTGAGCGAGGCCCGGCACATCAGTGACGTTATTTGGAATATTTTCAAGCAGCGCTTCGAGCAGACCGGCCACCTCATCTGCGCCCGCATGATCAACGTGAATAACGTGATCAAAGCGGCCTCGCCGGAGGATCGCTGAATCGATCGCGTCGATCTGGTTCGTCATGCCTATCACGAGAACCCGATTAGCGCTCGCTTCTGGAATGCGCCTTAAAAACTCGGCAATCTCTTCAACATTGTGTTGATGCGCCCCGGAGTCTCGCCTGTTCAAAAAAGCATCCATTTCGTCAATAATGACAACTGCCGGGGCCGACTTCATCGCTTCAGAAAAAATTTCCGCTACCTTGCGTGAAGTCTCGTGGATGTAGGGACTAGCGACACTTGATGCTTCAATAGAATAGCTGGGCCAGCCGAGGTGCTCGACCAGGCGTTCAACCGCATAGGTTTTGCCGCAACCAGTCGGCCCCTCAAGGACAATGCCGCCTGGAAATCCGATGCCCATCGCAGCATAACGATCCTCGTCGGCGACGATGTCCACCACGTGCTCATTAAAGAACGCGGAGAGTTCGCGGCGGCCAGGTAGGGCGAATGGCCCCAATTGCTTTGCGCTGTCAGAATTATGAAGCCCCGTGGGCGGCTTGGTCGATGCCTTCCGGCTGCTTCCGAATGGCGTCTTTGGAGCTATTCCCGCAATACCTAAAAGACCCGAGATTTGCTCGTCCGTCGTCATTGGCATGATTTTCTGGAGAGCAACCACATCGTCAGCTGATATATCGACCCCTCCGGTTAGATATGCTCCGAATACTTGCGCTTTGCTTTTTCGCCTGGCGCTCTCCGATGCGATCAATACAAACGCCTCGAATTCTTCGACGAAAATTGCCTCCTCGATCGTTCCGGATACCCGTGACAATGCCCTAGCGAAGGCCATCGCAGCATTGGCAGATTGAGGTCGAGGCAGTTTCGATACCGACTCCGCAATACCTGTCGCCACTATGAAACGATAACCCCTCCCGCAATAGGTGAGATGGGACCATTCGAGTTCATCCTCTCCGATCAGCGATGAGGGATCTGCGACGAGGACTGCACGTCTGCCGTCCCTGGTCACATGGATCCACGCAACCTCGTCAAAAGTAAATGTCGCGCGGCCGAGCTGAACACCATCTGGCAATTGGAAGCCTTGAGGAAACGGAGATCCCTTCATCAGCCCCTCACAATGTTGGCCATGGCGAGCATTTCCTCTTCTCCAATTCGCGTAAAACGCATGTTGTCCAGCTGAATGAGGATATCGCGCAACTTATCGAAGTCTTGGCTTGCCAGGGCTGTCCGGCCTTTGTCTGTCAATCGTCCGTATTGAGCCTGATCGGCGAACTGCTCCGGGCTCTGAGCAAGCCACTGGAAGCGAGCAACAATAAACTCGTCCGAACGCCATAGGATGGCGATATTTTTGGAGCGAAGCTCAGACAAGTGAGATTCGAAGTCGTTTCCGTTGATGTCGATCGAATGCTGCGCCGTGCGCACCAAGGCATCGAATGCTTGCTCTTCATCCGGACGCGCGAGATCGCGGGCCAAGCCATCGAAGCTCTCGATGATACCGTTCAGATCTACTTGGCGAATCAACTTCAGATGATCACGGCGCAGGATTGAGATGTCCTTCCGAGCCGCCCTAATTTCATCAAGCGCCTGCTTGGTTTCCTCCGGTTCTGCCCGGTCGACGTCGATTGCTCCCGCCTTGGCAATCCTGTCACGGATTTGATTGATGCGAGGGTCGTCGATGTGAGCCGCAAAAGCGTCCAGTCTCTCAATGGTCGTCTCGGCCTCCACCGCGACAAGGCTCGCAGCTTGTCCGTAATCCAGCTGCGCGTCCTGACGCGCGTAGTAGTTGTGACCACTTGAGAACGAGCCGCCAATATCGGGCACCGAAATGTCGAGCCGAATGTTGCCTGCGTCAGTAATCTCGTATTCGCAATGAACCTCAGCGCCGGTTGCAATCATGCCTTCATCGAAGTCTGATCCGGAAACACGAAATGTGCCGATGAAGATATTATCTTCGATCGGTTCACGTATCGATCCCTCCCAAAGCTTGAAATTCAGTGCGCCCGGGCTTCCTGCTCGCAGGGTTTCGCCTGCGCGAAACTTAAGCACGCCCTTCTTCGGAAGCGGATCCCCTGCGCGCACGAGAGGCTCGAGGCCCCGCATTCCATTCCGACCCTCAATTACCTCAATGCTGATCGTGTGCGATGCTGGAATTGCATCGATGGAAGCCGCGGTCCGGCTAATCGTGATACGATCGGCTGGGATGCTCACTGGACCGCCATCGGCGTCGAAAACGAAGACACGAAAGGCATTCTGCCCTGGCTTCGACAGCGGGAGGTCAATCGAAGCACCATCCTTCAAAAATTGCCGACCGGACGACCAACCTGTGTCGAGACTGTCCACCTGGAATTCGCCGACCATGTCCCCGACTTTCCTCGCGACGATTTTAGCCGACGCATCAGGAGTCCTTGCGACATAGGCGAATTCGAGCCCGCTCGAGGAGAGGGAACTACGGGCAGATTTTCTGCCGCGACTTTCAGTTTCCCAATTGATCGATTCCGCGAAAATAGCTGCACCTTCTGCAACCGCCGTCATCGGGTTAACGTCCGTGGAGGCAGAAATGCCAAGCTCGAATGCAACTTTGTCGCGAAGCGGCTTATATTGTGTTGGACCTCCCACGAAGACTACCCGATCAACGTCGTGTGCGCTGATCCCGGCCTGATCCAGTGTTTCGCGCGCCGAATGAATGGCTTTCTGCAAAATGGGGTCGATGAGCGCATCGAGACGGGCACGGTCTAGGGGGATGTCAACATAGACTTCTTCTCCTGACCGATCCCGGACTCCAATCTCAGTCTCGGACAGCGCGATGACCGTATCTTCGGCGTGCGAAAGCTCGATCTTCGCTTTCTCTGCTGCCCAGGTCGCCATGCGGACCAAAGTGTTGAACATCGGATTGGTCGCGAAGTCGTCACCGATGTCGAAGCTATCCACCAGCCAAGGCTTCACCACCTCATCCATGAGCGCGCGATCGATGTCGCGTCCACCACACATTTCAACGCCACCGTGAGCGAGTAGGCTGACGCGTCCCTTCATGCTCTGCGCGATTGCGATATCGAGCGTTCCTCCGCCCAAATCGAACACGAGAAACGTGCCATCACGATTGCGCTGGCGCATGATGCTCATCACTGCGGCAACGGGCTCCTGCATGAGCGCGACGCGACCAATCCCAGCGCCCTCCGCGGCGGTCAATGTTGCGTCCTTCTGCATCTGATTAAATGCCGCCGGCACGGTAATTACCGTGCCCGTATCTCCGCTATTGCGCATTGACTCTGGCAGATACCCAAACAGGGTTCGTAAAATCTCGGCAGAGCATTCCTCGGGCGTCATTGTCTTATCAAGCGCCTTAAGTTTGATAGGCGTGCTGGTGCCCATCATGCGCTTAAAAAGGACCGCTGCGTTATCCGGATTACGAGCCGCATTATTGTAGGCGCGCGTGCCGACGAACTTATTGCCTCGTCGATCAAGGAATATTGCGGACGGAGTCACATCATGCTGCTCCGGGCTTTTGTAAAGAGACACGGATTCGCCGTCAAAACTCGCGATGGCGCTATTGGTAGTTCCTAGATCGATGCCAACGTAATTCATTCCATCACTTCCTAAGCATCATCGTGCCAGTCCGGCGCACGCCATCGGCACCCATGACAACGGGTTCCATCATTTGGTCGACGAACAGATCATCCTCAGGGCCAAAGTCGGCAATATTGAGCGCCGTGGCAGCCATGCCGGGCTCATACGGTTGCCCTTCAAGATCAACGATGCGCAATCCGAGTGGCCAGAGCGTGTCCTCCAACTTGCGCTGAAAATAGCGGATCTGATTGGATTGTCGCCCTGCCGATTTGATGTCCCGGGTATCTATCGATCGTTGAAACATGCGGCATAGTCGCCAGCTTTCGACTGCGAGGCCGATTAGCAAATCCTCGGTGTCAACTTGTCCGTCCACGTCCGCCCGCCCCTCAATTCGCATTCAATAGTTACTTAAACCGTGGCATTGTTTTAGGTTGGAACCATGCACTTCGCCAAGAGCATAGCTGCTAAATCTGAAGATTTTTATTTGGCGTAAGCGCCTTACGGGTGAACCATGGGTCATCGGTGCGCTCCACCGTCAGCTTCGCCGCGGGATATTGCGTCACGACGGCCATTGCTTCCTCAGCGTCAGCACGCAGCCATGTCTCGTGCGCGTCTGGGTGCAAGATCACTGGCATTCGATCGTGAATGTCCCAAAGTTCTTTCGTCGCATCGACCATTACGCCGGTATATGCGTTGCCCCATTCATCAGTGGGTCGCCAAAGTCCGGCCCATGCAGCAACCCGCTGGTCGGCGACGCTGATCCAGGTGCGGGTCATTTTACCAGGCTCGCCTTCAGCCTCAGCGAATGACGTGAATGGGATCAGGCATCGTTGAGAGGGATCGGTGAACCACTGCCGCCAGATCGTCCATAATTTGTCATCCCGAGCATTGTTCGTCGCAGTCGGCTTGTTGGGTTTTCCGGTCCGCTTGTTGACCGAGTGCCTCGGGAAACCCCAAGTCATCTGCTCGAGCACCCGCTCCCCGTGATCTTCGCGAACGACTATGCCGGGATACTGCGGATAGACGTCAGCGGGCGCATTGAAACCGTAGGTCGCAGGTGTGGCGAAAAGCGAAGCCATTTCCTGCACCGTCGATTTGTTGGTGTAGAGATTGCACATGCGAACAGACTGGCGCCGGGTCGAGGTCTGTCAACTGTTTAGATGTGGGAAGACGACGGAAGTTTTCAAACTTTCGAGTTACAGCGTGTCGCCTTCATGGTTCGGGCAGTTTGAGGTCAAACTCTGACCGCCACCATTCTCGGTTCTCGGGCGTGTTTGTTCCGCGGCTTCCCGGGCGATCCAAAGTTGGGTTGGATATTATGCTGATTGCCCTGCGCAGTCCCGACAACCACCGAAAGCACTTCTGCAGATCCTCCCATGTGATGGAATGCTTTTCGCCGTTAAGTTCCCAATGCAGTTGGGCTGGCTCCTCCCCATTTTCCGCTGAGATGCCGACCAAGCCGTGGCATAACCCATTTCGCATATCGAGGGGGCCTTGCAGCTGACATCGCACAATCGTGGCCAGCGAAGGGCACAATGAGCTGGCTGGCTGCGCCGCGATCACTGCGGTTTCCCACGTTCGCACGACGGCTGCAATGCCGTGAGCCCGTGGCGGCAGCGAGCCATGAAAGCGAATGACTTCGTCGCGGAAGGACTTTTCGAGCTTTGACCAAACCAACAGCAGCGATCCCAATGAAGCGCTGATCCTGTCATAGTTTACTTCCAATGTAGTGCGACCCCTGCTCTCGACATCGTCGGATCGCCATATTCCCCATGCCCTAATGTTTTGTAATCTGCGGAAGGCGCCACTTAACTTAGCGGCCGCTGTGTTCCCTATCGGCGGCGCCTTAGCTGGCGCTTCCATTCGATGATGTCGGGCATTGGCAACTGCCGCGTATGGTCAATGTTCACCAGTTCGAGCGTTGCGAGCGTCCGCTTTCGTTTCGCAAAATAGCACTGCAGGCACCGCATACGCCTACGCACCTCGGGTAGCCGATCGTTCCAGCCTTTGCGCTCGAACAGATACCAAAGCGCGTGCGGATCGAAGATGCCAACGTTCCCACACTGACAGGAAACCTGGACGGTGTGGTGTCTGCAGGCGACATCGAACAGGTCGCTGATGGGGTTAACTAGCTGCCGACTCATGACTCGACAAAAGAGAACAAAAAAGGAACAATGGGCAATAGAGATTCGAGTCGGAGTGTGGAAAAATGGATACGATCGACCGCAAATATCGCGGGCTGGACATGTGGGACGTCGATGACGTTGCACCCGAGATTAGAGACGAAGCGGCCGCTGCCGCGTTGGCGGTGCTCGATCTAGAAGGCGTGTCGCCCCTGCAAGCTCGTGTTGCGCAGTTCACGCTAGAAGCGATGGATGACAAAGGCGTCCTCGATCGCGATGATCCGTCGGACTTCGGCCTCAATATGGCGCACCTAAATGCTTGCCGAGAAGCTGAAGGCGCTGCCCGCCGAGTGATTGAACGGCTCGCGCCGAACCGCGCCGAACCCTATCTTATGCTCGGCGTTGCAGAATGGGCGCTAAGCGAATGGCAGACCAGCGATACAGATCCGACCAAGTTATGGCACCGGGTCACAACGGCAAGCCAGAGGCGGATCGCATCGCCGATTACCTGGAATGCAAGGCAGAGCGGTTCAACGATCGCGCAGGACGAACGGGCGACGTAGATCTACGCACTCGCGCCTCGACGCTGAATGCAGCCGCGTCAGATATTCGCGCGCGCTTGTTTGACGACTGACATGCACCGTGTTGATCGCGATTATCTCAGCACCTGTATCTATGTAGCCATCAAAACGATGCGTGCCGGGAAGAATGGAAAAGGGAAACATCCCGTCCCCGAATTGCGGGACGACTGGAATGTGCAGAAGCTCGTCAGCGCCGTGCTGAACCAGGTGGACAATGACAGCACGTTCGTTTGCCGTGCAGGCCCCGCCCCCACTGACATCGCCTTCGTCCCAACCTACTCGTCGAGGAAATTCGGCATCGACGAACCGTGGCCCGATGGTATCAAACCGCGATGATGTTCACACTCCTGCTTGCCGCTTCCATCGTCCCTGCGGGGCAGACCTTCGATTGCACCCCAACAGCGGTGTGGGACGGCGATGGACCAATATGGTGCGCGGAAGGTCCGCATATACGCCTCTCCGGTATCGCCACTCGCGAGATGGATGGGACATGTCGTCCAAGGCATCCTTGCCCCGCCGCCGATCCCATCGCGGCACGAGATCATCTTGTCGGATTGCTCGGCAACCGTGGCGGTGTGCGCCCCACGGGTCACGTAATCGTGCTCGGGCCAGTTATGCGATGCAGGTCAGCTGGTTCGGCCGGCGGCAATCGCACGGCCGCATTTTGCAGTTCGCCCCGATCGGGCGATATTTCCTGCGCGATGGTGCGAGACGGCTTTGCCGCGAAATGGGATCGGTATTGGCGAGATCATCGTTGCAACTAACACCGAGCATTTAACGCCCCGTGCCGAAGAGCGCCTTGTGGTCAAAGGCTCCAACGCAATTTTTGCCGGTCCAAAATATGGAAGCGATCACGCTGAGCTTTAAGTTTAGACGCCTTGCTCTACTTGATCTATTTTGCATGACGAAAAAATGCATCGACGATTTTCACCTATATAATGCCGAAAAAAAGCACTCTCGTCTTACCGAGCGTAACCATTAGACTGTGAGCACGGTCGGCACGGAAACCTAGCGGCATGGTCCCCGTGGTCATGAGACAGATTTCGTCAACGAAGGAACAAATGCCGTATGAGCATTGCCGATGACATCAAAAAGAACGCCAAAGATACGTTCGGATCAACTTGGACTGTGCGGAACGGAACTGTTGTCCCGAGTGCGGCAGACCTAAAACTGACGAACGATGCCGTCCGTTTCGAAACTGCCACGGTGCTGTATGCCGATCTCGATCAATCAACGGCCTTGGTTGAGGGCCATCGGTGGGATTTCGCAGGCGAGGTATACAAAACTTTCCTCTACGCGGCTTCGCGGCTCATCCGAAACCGCGGTGGGTCAATCGTGTCATATGACGGCGACCGCGTGATGGGCATCTTCATCGGCGATACACAGCGTAACAATGCGGTCAACTGCGCGCTTGAGATTAATTATGCTGTAAAAAACATTATTCAACCGCAGCTGAACACAAATTGGACAACCGACTTCACACTGCGTCACGTGGTCGGAATCGACACCTCTGAAATCCGTGCCGCAAGAACCGGCGTCCGCGGCGACAACGATCTTGTGTGGATTGGGAATGCTGCGAATTTGGCAGCCAAGCTTACAGCTCTCGATGCCGATCAGCCGACCTGGATAACGAAGCGCGTATTTGATTCATTGCGTGATAAGCAGAAGCTCGGACCGCAGGGTGAAGGCATCTGGCGACAATGGAGCTGGACGGAGCATGACGGCCAGACCATTTACTCTTCGACCTATTGGAAGGAAATCTCGTGACGACCCTCATCGACCGTTTCCGCGGTGACGCCGGACGAGACAACCTCATGGACGCAATGATGCAACAAGCGATCGTTTGCGGTAATCGAGAGCTGGCAGCCGAACTCATAGCGCGCGCTGAACTTGTCGAGGTCCCTGAGGGCGATGCAATTATCACCCAGGGAGGTAGCGACAACGATCTGTTCTTGATCATCGCTGGCTCGTTCAAAATTGTCGTCAACGGCCGTGATGTCGCGATGAGGGGGCGAGGAGACAACGTCGGTGAAATGGTCGTGGTCGAACCAACTCAGCTCCGATCGGCAGACGTTGTCGCCGCGGAACCCTCGCTGGTCGCCAAACTAAGCCATGCCGACACGACCGAACTCGCCTCGCGATATCCCGACATCTATCGTGTGATCGCCAGATCGCTCGCCCGACGCTTGCTCGAGCGAAACAAACTGGTCGGAAACCATCGCGAGAAAATCAGGGTCTTCGTCATTTCCTCCGCCGAGGCGCTGGAAGTCGCGCGGATCATTCAGAATGCAATGGCCCATGATGGCTTTCTGGTGACGCTTTGGACCGATGGCGTGTTCAAGGTCGCGAACTACCCACTGGAATCGCTTGAGAGCGCGGTCGATGAGTCCGACTTCGCCATCGCCGTTGCGCACAGCGACGATATGACACTTTTTCGAGGCAAAGACTGGCCAACCCCGCGGGACAACGTCGTTTTCGAGCTTGGCCTCTTCATGGGAAGGCTTGGACGAAAGCGAGCAATCCTCATGGAGCCTCGCGAAGACAAGATTAAATTGCCGAGCGATCTAAGCGGGATCACCACGATCCCTTACACTTATGAGCCGGGTAAAGACGCCGCTGCCCTAATGGCCCCTGCGTGCAATATCTTACGCGCGCATATCCACGAGTGGGGTCCGTTTAACGGCTAGAGCGGCTCCTGCCGATACATCCATTTCGGCAGGATCTGTCGTGCAGCGACCTAGTCATGCGGCATGCGTTCTGGTAATGTTCTAGTCACAATTCGGCCGTCGTTGCTTCACGATTCGCGGCCAACAGGGAGCTGAAAACGATGGCATGGAGTGAAGATCGCGCTCGGAAAAGGATTTCGGATTTCAAGGCGAACGTTCCGGAAGGCGACATTAAGGTCGAGGATTTCAGGTCTTTTCTGACCGAGGCTCGAGTGCAGAAGGGCGCCGCTCTGGACGGGTCGGTAAGGGCTGCACTGGTAGATATCCCTCAAAATCGGGCAATCACCACTAATGCTGTTCATGTTTACGCGAACCTCGTCGATTTCAACGATGTGCTTGTCGATGCAGGCCGGGAAACTGAGGCCAGCCACCGCCGTGCCCTGGAGTTTCTCCACGCCCATTACCGGGGCTGTGATGAACTCATCGATGAGTTTGAAATGCAGCGGGTCGATTTTCATGGATCTCGGCTTCATGCCGTCGTCCTTGCTCCAGATGGGGATGAAAACGAGGGCGAGCGTGTCAGGGTGGCGGTCACCTTCGCGGCGGCGTTTCGCGAGATGGTGGAGCGCCTTGGCGTCGATCATCCCAATTTCAAAACGGGTGTTTGTATCGGCATTGATAGTGGCCCCGCGGTCGCAATCGATTCTGGTCGAAGCGACGAACGCGAGCCGCTCTTCGTAGGCAGTCCGGCAAATCACGCAGCCAAACTTGCGGATGGGGATCAAGAGGGTCTGAACCTCAGCCCGCGGGCAGCGGCTGCTATGGGACAAAATCCGAGCCCGCTCGCCAAGAGCGTGATGATCACAGAAGATGCCGAATACGGCTACCTGCGTGACAACGTCATGACCGCGAATGTCGAACGGAGCGGAAACGAGCGGCTTGAGAAAGCCTATACTGCGGTTTTGGAAAGTCTCGACGCTCGAAAGAACGATGACGGCGGTGAGGCGGTATTCCGCTTTCATCACAAAGAACCGCCATTGAAAGACGTGATCTACGCCGACCATCCGCCAAGCAGCGCGATACGGATGGACCTGGCTTCGATTTTTGCCGATGTCGATAACTTCACCGCCTATATCGATAATGCGATCGCGACGGGTCAGATCGCTCAAGCTGTTGCCAACCTTCATGTTATCCGTGCAGAGTTGGGAGCAGTCCTCCGCGACGATTTCGGGGGGCGAAAGGTTCGCTACATTGGCGACTGCATTCATGGCCTGGTCGCGGAAGGCAACAGAGTCGAGACTGACCAGATGGCGACCATGAAAACAGCAGTCTCAGCGGCTGCCGGTTTGCGGTCGTCTTTCGAACTCTGCCGCGACATGCTGCCGGGCATTGATAATCTCGGTCTCGCAATAGGGATCGACTATGGCACCACGCCCATCTGCCGGCTCGGAATGCGGGGTGAGGCAAGCGTCCGTGTCGCTGCAAGCCGGGCCACTTGTGTTTCCGAGGCAGAGCAACGGGATTGCAGCGGTATCGAAACTGCGCTGGGCGAGCGTGCATATCAGGCTTCACCCGCGAACATCCGTGAGGCTTTTTCTGTCCAGCGCAAAGTCCAGAATTTGGACGCGAACACTGCCGAGATATTGCTGGGAACGATGCCTTCGCCGTATATCAATACCGGAGCGGAGCCAGATCCCATGCGGGCTCATGAGCCCGATGCGGCGCCCCCGATGCGAGCGCATGATTACAGGTGAAATCCGCTCTTCGCTATCTGGCTGATGCCGCTCCAGTTTGGTTTTTCGTTGATAAGCTTAGCAGCGATGCGCTGCTAGGCTCCGCACGTGTTAGTAAGACCCCGTGGGAGAAGAATGGACTTCGCCTGCATATCTTTGGCAATCCAAAGCCGAAAGCACGCGAAGAGGTTCCAGGCACCGATCTGCCGATCCGTTGTCCCGAGCGGCATATTCAAGGCGACCAGACATTCTGTCTCGGCCTGCGTTATATCGATGTGCGCTGCGCCGAAGATGCCGCCCAATGGTGGGAGCAATTGCGGCAATATTTGGCCTGCCAAGGTGTCGCGGCTCTAACTCGCATCTGGCCACCTGGTCATGCGCTCGATCATGGGGATGCAGGCAAGCATCACGAACGCGCGTTGAATCTGGCTACCGAAGCTG
>VFQN01005820.1_pt1 | contig 14703 bp, 21 predicted proteins | sample 3512371 | NCBI WGS metagenome assembly VFQN01 (sample SAMN10412370, study PRJNA504923) | tailings metagenome | isolation source: Replicate 2 from Balatoc abandoned mine | place: Philippines: Itogon, Benguet | collected 2017-08-28
ACTGTATGCTACACTCTGCCGGCACCGTGCCGCTGACGGTGATAGACCGTGACAGATCAACGCATGACGTGTGTGGCGGCGTGACCCATATGACCGCGTTACGAAACGAATGAAGCTGCATTGCAAGCAAGCACGTGTCTGAGGGGGGACCCCTGGACGATGAACAAGCACATGCATTGCAGGTTGTGGCGGGTCGGCACGAAAGAGGCCTGGGGTAAACAAGGTTACGGACACGTGGGGCATGATGTCCTCTACTGTCTGCGGCCGATCCCGCATACTCGCGCTAGAGCTGCACCACATTTTCCGTACGTGTCACGCACGGAGCAGCATGGCCGGAGATGCAGACTAGGCAGCCATGTAACAACACATCTGACACTCGCTCGGCACATATAGCCCTCTTGGTACTCCGCCATCACAGCGCCGTTGCCTCCACATCCAACCCTCAACCCGCCTACCAGTGTACATGTTGTACCGTATGATAGGTGTGATCGGGACCAGTGAGGATCGTTACACCACCTGAACTGTTAACACTGTACCAGACTGTACCAAATACAGCAGCCACGATCCATTGACAAAGCAGGAGATGTGCCGCTTGTCCTTAGTGCGCCTTCCTGTCCCACAAAAGGGGATAACGCAGGTGATAATAAATTGCCCTTTAATACAAGAAGTGGAAACACAATAAGGTAGCGTTCACGCTGTGTCATACTGTTGGACCACGTCCTTCGTGCGCAGGCAACCCCACCACAGCAGGTCATGCGCTCATGCCCCTTTATAGCAGACCACAGCAGCAAGATGGCACCTAATGACCTCACGTAGTAACTCCCAAGATTCCCAACAATCAAAAGACAAATTGTCTGCTACCACGCACACCCGACCCATTGCCATATTGAACAGGTCTGTCTGTCATCCACCAAGCCGGCATACCCAGCAAGCAGTCATAGCCCCGTAGCTTCTACAGCTATCCGCACTAGTACCGTAATGAATCCAGGAAGAAATCGCACGGTTGCAGTGCTGAAAGAGAGAAACACCACCAGGCACCGTCAGGCACCGCTGTGCGGTCAAACGCATAGGAGCCCATTCTGTACCCCGGCAGGAAAACTGCCCCGAGTACGATAGGGCCAAGGATCGCGCTTGTATCGTACACCGTACGGCTCGCGCTTCCCCAAGCCAAGATCACATCATAGCCAATTAGCTACTGTATTCAAGCTTTCCTGACCACTGCCAGTGTAGCAGCCGACAAGGCCACTATGGCCGCATGGGCAGCCCGACTGCGTACTGCGGGGGCATTTGCACCGGCGCCAGCGGCTGCTGCTGCGTAGTCGCGAACCCTAGCACTGGAATGCCCAGCACCGGAGCCTGCGAGAACTGCTGCTGCTGCTGCTGCTGCTGCCCCTGGAGCCCCTGCCCTTGCCCTTGCCCCTGCCCGCCCGGCGGCGCCACCGGCCCCAGGCTGGTAAAAGCACGCGGCGGGGGCAGCGGAAACATCGTAAGCGTGCCACTTACACTCCCCTGCTGCTGCTGCTGTTGCTGCTGCTGGGTGTGCTGGGTCTGCTGCTGGGCCTGCATCAGCACCTGCTCCAGGGCCGCCATGTAGTGGCTTAGCAGGTGGTCGCGCAGCATGGAGCGCTTGAGCAGCACGCGGCTGAGGCCCTCGCGGGGCAGGTCGCGAACCAGGCGGAAGCTGGCGGTGGCGTCCGCGCCTGGCGGGCCGGGGGCATAAGGCGTACTCGGTTACCGTATTCAGGTCGGCATGGACCTACAGTGTCAGGCTACTGCAGTCTGCCGATGGCGTTGGAAGGGCGCGGTGAGGTGCACGCTGGCGGGGTGCGTAAGTACTAGGCTGATTGACTAGGCGCTAGGATGGCGAATGCGCAGCTAGTTGATTGGCGGCACTGCTCGTGCTCTGATGCGTTGCGTTAATGCGCGAGGTCAGCGAGCCAGCAGCACCACGTAGCACTTCCACCGCACGGAGTAGTGGACGCACTCACCTCTTCGCTCAATGAGGTACACGGTCCCGGGCACCACCAGGTCGTGGAACTGGTGTGCAGGCTCCTGCTGCCCGCCCTGCGCGCCACTTGCTGCCCCGCCGGGCTGCATGTCCGGCTGCCCGCTTGGCACCCTGCCGGCCTGCGGGCCCTGGGCAGCCGGAGCGGCGGATGCACCCGGAGCACCCGCAGCACCGAACTGAGCAGCCGCCTGCCCCTCGCTCCCGCTTCCGAGGCGCCGTGGGAAGGCCGCCCCCTGCGGCCCAGAGCCCGACTGCGCCGGAGGCTGCTGTGGCGGCTGCGGCATGTACGGCCCCAAGGCGCCCGCCGCCACGCTCCCATGGCGGGCCGGCGCCGCCGGCCCCTGCCCCACCGGCACCCCCACCGCCATCGTCAGCGGCTGCGGCGGCGGCGGCGACGGCTGGCCGTACGGCACCAGCGCGGCGGCGGCGGCGGTCGCCGCAGCCGCCGTCGCCGCCGCCAGCGCCGCCGCTGCCGTACGGCCGTCCTGCTGTACCATGTCACGGAGGTCCTTGAAGAAGCCTAGCACGCCGCGCCGCCGGCCTGGGCCGGGGGTTGAGGGGACCTCCCCTGGTGGCGGCTGAGGGAAGTGAGGTGCCCACGTGGCACCGTTGGCGGGTGTGCCCCCAGATGTAGCCATGGGCGTGCTGTGGGTTACGGGCTCCAGCTGAGGCCGTCGTACGGCTGGGAGTGTGTTACTGGTGGTGGTAGTGGGGCCGCCGTAGGGATCGCCGGAGCCGCTGCTGCCGGCCGGTGCGCGCATGCCGGGATTGGGCGCCAGGGGCGGAAGCTGGTTCTGTTGGTGCTGCACCTGTTGGTAGGGGTTTTGCTGCTGTTGGTATGGGTGTTGCTGCTGGTGTGGGTTAAGGGCCACTGCGTGGGCGTTGAAAGCTGTGGCGGCGGCGTTGGTGGCTGCGATGGCGGCGGCTCTCAGCTGCGAGCCCAGGGCCGCCAGCTGGTCCAGCCGCCCACCTGCAGTAACCGAGAAACCGTGCGACCATAATGTTGCAGTGCTAAAATGCGTGCAAATATGCAAAGTCGGACAATTCAACAACTCCATCAAAACCCAGTTCCGTCCAACAACGGCACGACTTTGATCCAGGCTGGTCCACAATGAATGTATGCCAGCACTTCTGAGCTGTAAGCCCAGGGCCGCCAGCTAGTCCAGCCGTCCAGACGGTGACCGAGGAACCCGATTTGGGCGACATACCGTAGTTGCTGTTGCTGTGCTAACCGGAATCATGTGCAGTCATGCTAACACTTTTGATCCCAAGCTGCCATGTATGTCCACATAATGAATATGTGGTGCATGCAACGGCGACGGGAAAAGGGCGCGCAGGACGTACGTAAGGTTGTACGACTTACTTGGTTGTGCCACGGGCTGCGCGAAGGCCGCGGCGGTGGCGCGGCCGAGGGCGCCCCCCAGCAGCGACAGGCCCTCCGACACGGCCGGCCGGGCGTGGCCCGCCGCGGGGGGCCCGTGGGTGCCGAAGGCGGGCTCCGAGGAGGGCTGCACCTGCAGACGGAAATAAATACAGGTTCGCAGGGGAAGGGGTGTACATGAAACTTGCAAGGGTTGTGCTACCGGTAGCCACAGGGCCGCTCTCCATTACGTTGCAGCCCGTCCTGGTGTGTACCGCCTGGTACCGCCCACCTAAAGGCGTAACTGGCAAGAACGGTAGCAACGTGTCATGCTAGTGACTACTAGAGCCTCCATATAGCTACTGCCCGCATGAGGGCTCCCCTGGCTCACCCGGCACAGGGCGGCTGCCGCCAGGTGGTTGGCCAGGCCCAGCGCCCCGGACCGCCGCAACGCCTGCGGAACGGGATGCAACAGCTCTGTGATGTCGAATCGTCTTCGGTCTTCCAGCAAGTCCACCTGCCGGAACGCAAGCTGTACAACGGTAGGTACACATCTGCCACGGTTGCACGCCCTACACAGCATCGCACGCGCCCCCGCCGGGTGCCTCCCCGGCGCCCCCTACCTCCCTGCCTGCCCCCTTGCACCACGCCGTACGCAGCACTGCAGTACCTCCCTCTCCAACCCCTTCCTTCCCACCCTCCCAGCCCGCCCTACGCCAGGTGCAAGCGTTACCCACCCTGCACGCTAGGCTCTGCATAGCCACCTTCCTTCCTCCCTCCCTTTCTCCGTAGCTCCCTTCATTCCTCCCTTTGCTCACCTGCGCCAGCTCGCTCCGCGCCATGACCTCCTCCGAGGCGGCTGACAGCTGCCCCTAGCTCCCTCTCTGTACCTGCCCCTGCCCAGCACTATGTTCCCCCTTGCCCCCCGCCCCGCCAACACCACACCCCACACACCTGCGCCAGCTCGCTCCGTGCCATGACCTCCTCCGAGGCGGCCGACAGCTCCCCTGCCAGCCGCCGCAGCGACACCACGCTACAGCGACTCACGAGGTCGGCCTGGAGAGCGGACGGAATCAGGGTGAGGGCAACCTCTTAATTATGTTCTTATTTAACGTTTACATATTCTTGGCCGCCGGCCAGGCGCCGCAGAGATACCACGCTGCAGCAACTCACCAGGTCGGCCTGGGGAGATGTGCGGCCCGCATGGCATTTCTACCACTATGAAACAAGCAGTCGAAGCTATCACAGGGAGAGGGCTTACGGCCACGACGGCACGCGTGATGCTCTGCACGGTGTGCAAGCACGTTGTGCTGCCCCCGCCCCCGCACCTACATGGTATACGTAGCTGTCGACGTAGTGTGCGCACTGCGCCGCCACGTCCGGCGTGACCACCGGCGGCGTGGCCAGGCACGTGGCACGCAGGGGCGGCGGCGGGGAGCCGGGGGGTGCCAGCGCCGCCAGGCGGCCGGGCGAAGAGCCCAGCAGCAGCGCAAGCAGGGCGGCGGTGCCTGGGGAGGGGCGGGGATACAAGGCAATGTATACCGGTATGTCAACATGAAATATTCTACATCAATTTATCGCACTGTTGTGAAAGCAAATGCGGGCAGGGGATACGGGCGGCGTGACCACTGGCGGCGTGGCTAGGCAGGGGTGGCGGCGGGCTGCCGTGGGGTGCCAGGGCGGCCAGGCGACCTGGAGAAGAGCCCAACAGCAGCGCCAGCAGGGCCGCGGTACCTGGGGAACCGCGGGAACCGCGTGTGTAACTGCGGCTCGTCGCGCTACATGTGGGGTGGTGGCTCTGCGCGTTCGCAGAGCTGTCGGCGCGCCCAGGGCGCAGGACTTGCGTACGCTCCCCGCATTCGCATGTCGGTCCTCTCCCTCCTTCCCCTCACCCGCGCCCAGGGAGTGGCCGATGATGTGCAGCCCGTATCCGGGGTGTGTCGCCAGCGCCTGACGCAGGGCGCCCTCCTCCTCCGCCAGCAGCGCCTCAGCCGCCGCCAGCATGCCGTGGTGCGCGTAGCCTGCAGGAGGGAGTGGGGCAGCCCGCAACGTTGGGTAGCCGGCGGGTCAAAATGGCAGGTAGGGGGCCGGCCATGGTGACCGCGAAGAAAAGCGGAGGGCCTCCGCCGCTGCCACTAGTATGCGTGGCGCGCGTAGCCAGTCGACCAAAAGCCAGGCGGGGTTGGGCGGGAGACTGTGGCGTTGGTAGACAAGCGAGGCCCCCACGTGGCCCCTTCGCACGGTGTAAAGTGCGCGTGCATCCTACCTCCGCACAGCGGCCGCGAGTGGCCCGCCAGGCTGGTCATGAGGTCGCGCAGGTGGCCCGTTCCCCTCACCACCAGGCGCACACTGCGGCTGGCGTGGTGCACCGCAGCAAAGTAGGCGGGGCGGCCGGAGGAGGCAGAGGCCAAGGTGCCCGCCCGCTGGATGACAACGGAGCCGGGCTGTTGGAGGCAAAAAGAATGGAGGGGGTGGTGCATCAGCGGATGCATTCGAGGAGTAGTACGGTATGCAGGCCGGCCGGAGGAAGCAGAGGCCAAATCGCCAAAATGCCCGTCCGCTGAATGCCACGACGCCGGGCTGCGGGACGCAATTGCGGACAGGGGGTTTGCACTTCGTGCATAAAGGGAGGACGACGCAAGGCGCGCAGGATCCGCTGCGAGTCAGTGTAAGCCCCGGTATGACCAAGCATTCACCTGGCCGCGTGCCACCCTCGCACACCCCGGCCCCCTGCCTCCAGGTCCTCAGCGGTGTGCGCTCCCATGGGACCCACACACACTTGTAGCCGTGCCCTGTTGTTCCAGCGGACCGCGCGCCATACAATTCATGACACACGCACCTGCAGGCCCAGCTCTGCCTCCAGGTCCCGTGCGGTGTGCGCCCGCCGGGCCAACACACACACCTGCAGCCACGACCCTGCTGTTCCAGCACTCTCCACACACGCACCTGCAGCCCCAGCTCTGCCTCCAGGTCCTGTGCGGTGTGCGCCACGTAGGCAGCCTGCGCCCAGCGGGCCTCGTCCAGCGCGCGAAGCAGCGGGGAGCTGCGGGAGAGCGCAGGGCAAGAAGGAGTTGTAATTGTACCGTATCTACGTACTTGTATGGAAAAACAATCCGTATCTGCGCTCGGCAAGCATTTGTCAGCGGATGCAGCAGCGGGGAGCTGCGGGATAGATGGAGGGTTGTGCAAATCTGGTTGGCAGTACGTGCGGGGGTTGGTTGGTGGGGCAACCTGGGCGTGTACGACTATGTGTCCAGGAGTGACGCCTGCATTGCAAGGACACGCTGCGAAGTTCTGCTAGGTGCTAGGTGGTCCCCAAAGCACCCCGGCTCACAAGTCGGTCACCTCAACGCCGCTGGCTCCTGGTGCCACCGGCAGGGACTCGTGCTTGCGGGCCAGGGCCAGCCTGGGGAGGGGTTCGGGGGCGGGGGCGGCAGCGCGGAGAGGGAGACGGGTTTGAGCTGTAGGGGCACGGGTTTGGAGTGCAGCTGGGGCTGTGTCGAAATCAACAAAGGACGGCAAGCCCAGAGGTCCACAGACACGGTGTGCACGATGGTGCTTGCGCGCCGAGTGTGTGCTGCGCACAGAGTATGCGTACGGCATTTGTGGCGTGCTGCTGTGGCGTGCAAGCATGGGTGCCTGGGGTGGGTACCCCTGGGTGTCATGCACTCTTGCCCACCATCCAAACGCCAGGCCCTCGAAGGTGAGGCAGTCCATGTGGCGCCACGCGTTGCGGACGCTGGTGGCGGTAGCGCGGAACACGTCCTGTCGGCACAGGTGAGAGGAGGCAAAAGGATGGGGACGGCAGCATGAGGCCTCGGACACATGAGAAGGTTGCTCATGGAGTACTGTTAATGAGTTACGGGAGCATTTTAGCAGCTGCTGCTGCACCAGGCATGCTTAACGGTAGCAATGTGTGTGAAGAGCGTGGTGCCGCTGCTGGGCGGAAGGCCTGGTCTGTTCGTCCCACGCTGTCCTTGGCCCCTGCCTGTATCGCCGTTTGCTACCTCCGTGGGTGCGTCACTCAAGTGCTTTACGCTTTCTACTGCATGCGGTTGCTCACCATCCAGCTGTCCAAGTCTCCCCGACGCTGCTCCCCAGGGGTCTCGGTGAGGGGGAGGTCAAGCCACACCCCATCCTCTTCCAGGGCGTCACCCGCATGCTGCGCAGATGGCCCTGGCAGGATAGCATTATTTGGTAGAGCTGTTGCTCCACCAAGTCCTGTCCGAGTGGCCGCGTTGCGTTGAGTGGCCGCGTCGAGCTGTGAGCCCGCCTGGAGGACGCGCATGGCCTCCTGTTCACTGAAGGCCTCCATTTCGCCAACCGCAGCTGTATAGTAAGTACTCTTGTTATACAATATTACTTCAGAGCGTACCCATTTATGCAGGCTGGAGTACTCGCATAAGCAAAGACCACATGTGCGTCGCTTTGGTGCTCAAGCAACCCGGCAAAGCTCAAGGCGCAATATTATAGTTACACTATTGCAATATTGCAAGCGAGTAGTTTGGGTTTGCGAGGTGTGTTCATTGGGCAAGGTTAGGCATGCTCGTCCAAGATGTTGCGATGCTGCGATGCTGCAAAACACCCTGACATCAACTGGGGCTGTCTAACAAATAGAATATCGTATCACAACTTGTGCGTGTAGACCTGGATTGCCCTGGCAGAACGCAAGCACAACTGGAAAACCCTTGCCTGTCGCGCAACACCTGTGCCTAATACCTGTCCAACTGTATCCAAGACAAAGTAGCACATAGTTTGAGTATTGCCTGGAACAGCTGGCGTCATGAATGCTGCTGCTGTGGGCCGACCTGCAGTTCAAACGTGTGGCGTGGCGACGTCGCGTTCCCTTCACCTGGTACGTGCCCGCAGGCTGTTCGCCCCACACTGACAGCTTCTACTCGTCCCCAGAAATCCACCTGTGGTAGGCACTGGTGCACCTGCAGGGCAGATCACAGCGAACAGCGGCCGTGCCTGGTTCCATGCGCCACCCTGCCCTCCCTGCAAGTTGTGTGTTATCCACACTGGACCGTGGCTGTGTCCTGGGCAACACACTCCTTGTGCACCCATCCCAGTTCCAGCCTTGCCTCAGACGCTCCCCCAGCAGTGGCGGTGTGCTTTTGCTCCCCAAATCCTCATACGGGGCATGCGCCTGTACCCGTACGCGTCAGGGCACAACCATACTGTGCCACTGTTGCAACATGACTGGCTGCAGATGCCTGTCCGCGGCAGCACTAAGCCTCTGCTCTCAGCAACGACCGTCCCCCACTACGGCTGCAGTACTGTCGGGAGAGGAGTCCCATGCCGAGCAGCGTCCGGAGGCGCCAGCGGTGCTGCAGCGCCGGTAGTGACTAGCAGTCCCGCCCAGACCAACCCACGGCAACAGCAGCAAATTGACATCGACGACTTCGCCACAGATAAGCGGCCCATCATCCTCTTCGACGGGGTATGCAACCTGTGAGTAGCACAACAAGCCTATGGCTCTCCTTGGCCGCTAACGGCTGCGAAGCGGACACCGCTGCTTGCCCTGGGCTATTGCACACAGGCCTCCTACACGTGTACCAATACACGCCGCACCGCAGCGTTGCCAACGCTTCTTGCACGCAGTGCAGCAGCTGCGAGCTGCCATCAAGACAGGGCAACCGAAGAACTCCGAATCACAAGCTGCTTGTGCATTTTCAAGCGCTACTGCAGCTGCAGTATTGCTGCTGCGGCTGCATGAAAGGCGTCAACCCCGTGCTGGACCAGGACCCCCCAGCGCCCCAGGCATCAAGGCCAGAACCTCTGCTCACACCCGAACACAAACTGATGCTATTGCTATTGCTGCTGTTTCCGTGCTGCTGCAGCTGCAACAACGGCGTCAACTTTATGCTGGACCAGGACCCCAAGGCCGTGTTCCGGCTGGCGGCGCTGCAGAGCCCCGCGGGCCGGCGCCTGCTGCGCCGCTGCGGCCGCTCCCCAGACGACATATCCTCCATAGGTGGGGCACCTGGGGTGCTACGAATGCAGACGCCAAGACGAAACCGGCGTTCCTCCAGCCCTGCCAGCCGCGCGTCCTACGTACCGTTCGCTTATGCACCCCAAGCGCCCATCCAAGCCTGATCACAACCTCCTCTCCTTACCTTTCCGTACTTTTTTACGTTCATGCCGTACTCTGCCGTACGGTACCTCTGTACAGTGCTGGTGGAGCGCGAGCGGCACTACATCCGCTCCGAGGCCATCCTGCGCCACGTGCCATGTTGCTCTCACGTCCCAAACTTGCGATGTGCACTCTAGGGAGCCTAACCTAAACACCTTTCGGCCTCTAATCCTCGCCTTGACTCTGTACATCAATAATATCATCGCGCCGCGTATAACCGTGCCGTACAGTGCTGGTGGAGCGCGAGCGGCACTATATCCGCTCCGAGGCCATCCTGCGCATCGGCCGGCTGCTCAACGGCCCGCTGCCGCTGCCGCTGCTGGCGGCGGCGGGCTTCCCGGTGCCGCTGCCGTTCCGGGACGCCTTCTATGACCAAGTCGCCAACAACAGGTGTGTTCAGAGGGCGGTGTCTTGCGTACGGTACGCTATGGCTGGGGCTGGGGCTGGGGCTGGGGAAGACAGGCAACAGGTTTTGTGCGGCAGGTGCGATTCCCCGGACGTGCTCAGTCAGTGAGTCAGCCGGTTATTACAGGCTGCATGCTTATCGGTGCCGCTGCCGCTGCGGGAAGCGTTCTACGACCAAGTCGCCAACAACGGTTGCTGCAGGGGAGTTCGGTGTGTGCTAGATGTCTGGTGTGGGCTGGGGCTGGGGCTGGCAGGTCGCCAACAACAGGTGCGGTATGGGAGTTCGGTGTGCAGCGTGTCTTAAGGTGTGCTCAAGGTGCGGTAGCCTGGAGGTTGTCCTTGCGTTAGGCATGCTGTGGCTGGGGGCCCCAGACAGGAGCAGCAGCCCTGTCTGAGCTGCAAGGGCAACAAAGAGTGGCGTTGCTAGGCCTGAACCAACTGGAAGTACCTAGGGGATATCCTCCGCCTTAACGCAACCGCCCGTTCTGCTGCCCCTGATCCCTGTGCAGGTATTCGTTCTTTGGGCGCACAGACCAGTGCCGCCTCCGCGACGCGGGCAAGTACAAGGACCGCTTCATCGTCGACTGAACATATGTATGATTGTATCTTTCGTTATATGACACGGTGGCGTTGCTGTTGTTTGGTGTTGGGCAGGGAAGGAGGCAGGAGTGCTGAGCCTGCTGGCCCCTTGTTTGGGAAAGTACTAGCATGCGTGTGAAGAGCGGAGAGGAGTGATAGTCTGCAGCGTGGAGTCTGGTGTGTTAATGTGAGCAGTTGCATACACCCAGTGTGTGTGCATGGGGCGCTTCCATACTTTGGTGCATTTTCGGCCAGGGGGCTGAAGCGGAGTGGTACCTAGAAGCCAAGCTGGCGTGCAACTGAAGGTTGGAAACATTTCTGAGTGCATTATCGCTTAGCAATGCTGCATAGGCACGTGTTAAACTGTTGTTTTACGACGCCTGTTATCGGCATGCCCTTGTGGCGTGTGAGGTGTGGCAGCTGGCGCTGCACTGCGGTCACGTATACTCCGTATTGCAGCTGTGTTGTGCCAAGGGGGCCTGGAATTACTGGCATGCATATGGGGGCCCGGACTTTTGGCGGAACCGACGTGGTTGCTCTGTTAGTGCTTTGCCAGGTAATCCTTTGGGGGACATGCTGAATGATGGCCTGTGGCCACGCACGAGTCCCGCAATGAAGACAGACTGCTGGTATCTGTACGGCTTTCTGTCGCCCTCAGGGCTGATCTTCCCTGCCTGCCATAGCGCAGGCTAGGCGCCTGGACGTGCGCGTAGTCATCCGGCATGAGAGGACTGGTAGTCACACCGTGAAATCTAGCACGGATTGCACGGAACGGATGCGGTCGAGAGCCCCGAGCTGGCCGTAGCTGATATCGATCGTACACTAACCGCCTCTCCTCTGCTGAGCAGGAGCGCAACCCCGCAAAAGGCACTTTCTACAGCTACGTTTCCCATACGCTTCACTACTAACTAAAGCACAAATCATTTGCGTATCCAAGTTTGCCGGCGGGCTTTACAGGGCCCGACCGAAGCAATATGCTGAACGCAGTCAGTCGCCATGTCGGCTACGCCCCAGTTCCTGCAGCAGAGAGCAGCCCTCCTAGTGCTGCAGCCAAAGTAGCAGCGGAGCGATGGGGCGTTGCGAAGACATACGCTGCGTGTTTGCTATGGCTAGTATGCTCATCAACAATCATCATCATCAACAAGTATATTATGGTTAGTCGCCAGGCACCTCGCGCACAGTAGCCATCTCCCGGCCAGGGCGGGAAATGTCTCCTGGCTGCAAGCGCGCATTTTGCAAATAGCTCTATTAGCATTATCCGTTACTGATTACTTCACACGTCCGGACTCTTGGATCTGGAGACTTACGAAAGGGTGTTGCTGTGCGACGAGGTCGAGGCAGACACATGCCCGTGCCCCTGACTGGGTAGACACGTTTCCAGGGGCCCTCCCAAACCCACTGGCGCTGAGTGTCAACGTCCTCAACCCTCATGTTGCCTAGCCCTGCATAGCAGCGAAGGTGGTCTAACCACTAAGCCCCCATCCCCTGCACACGCCCCTTACACCCCGTGCCTCACCCAGCTCCTCCGCCCCTGCCCTGCCCCTACCTCTACTCCTCTTGGTTACCCCTCTGTACACACGCTGAGTACCTTCTAAACACATGCGGATTCCTTTCTGTACGCGGAGTACCCTCTGCACACAGGAGTCCCCGGGTTGTTGCCCACATTCTCACCCCAAATCACCCACCAACATCCCCTCTGCCGCCCCCCAGGTTGAATCGGGCTTCCAGCACCCCATGGCGGTAGCGGCCATGGGCATGGGCTTGGCCTCCCACACACCCATGTTGTTCTGCCCCCCTGCTGTCTGCCCGGCTCCCGACACACACCAGGTTGACCTGGGCTTCCAGTACCCCATGGCTGTGGCGGCCATCGACCCACACGCACATGCTGCTTTCGAATACACACTCATGTCGCCATGCCCCTCCCCACACACCCCAGGTGGACCTCGGGTTTCAGTACCCCATGGCTGTGGCGGCCATGGGCATGGGCTTCGCCTCCGTGGCGTGCTTCATAGCCTGCGACCTGGCAAAAGCGGTGCCGCCAGCACACCAGGTAGGTAGTGACCATGCTAGTACCGATGAGGGTGGCCTGCAGCGCGGCAGCTGCGCTGGCGAGTGGGGGGTTAACCGCACAGCGACAAAGTGCTGTGTGGGGCGTGCAGGGGCGGGCAATGCGTTGTGGCGGTGCCCGGAGAACGGCAGCATAGAGCGGGGTTGGCCAACACACATGGCAGGGGTGTGGGCGGCAACCCGAGGCGCGAGCAGCACGGACGCAGTGAGCCGAGCTGCCAAAAGAGCGCAGCGCAGCGCTGAACTGACACATAGACATGGCCCCCTTGATCTGGGAGCGGCGCCTGGGCTAACCCACGTGCCCCACGTGCCAGGGGCTGACGCGGCTCACAGTGGAAGGGCTGTTGGGGAGGGGTATGACGCAATGGGAGGGCCACGGATGGAGTAGGACTGTCTGGCAGGGACGCCACGCGGAAGGTATGAGTACGGTGGCACAGGGGTGTGCGGGCAGCAGCGCGTGGGCAAGCCTCTGCGCGTGCAGTGGGGGCCACGGGGCGCACACACCACCGACCGGCCACCTTGGCCAGCGTGGGGCCAGCGTGCCTAGGGGCCCACTGTGCCCCTGGTGCACCTTCACCTCCAGGGGAGGGAGGCCTCCTGCGCCATCTCCATGCATGGCAAAGAGGGTGCCGCGTGGGTTGTGCCGAGGGGTGTACGCCACGGCCATCCAGCTGCATGCACCCGACGGCCGATGGGCTCGTACGCACCTTGCCATGACACCCGCTCCCCACCCCCTTCGCAGCTACAGCAGCCCCGTTGTCCCGGGTTGGCACCTTACCAAGCGACCCACGCCCCCATTCCCGTCGCAGGTTGACACCAAGTTCTACTGGACGCGCATCTTCCCCGTAGGCGCGTGCCAGGTGAGTAGTCGTTGGTGTTTGACGGTCCCGGTGGCGGCTCCGCACGGAAAAGCAGGGATGGCTCCTGTACTTATAACGGCTTAGACCACACCCTGCGCCATGTACCTACCATACCATGCGTTCCCGAGGGCCTGACGCTGTGCCAATTACCTTGCCGGTATGTTCACGGCGTTTTTCTGAACGCTAACCCCCCTGTACACACTGTTCCTTCGGGCCTCACGATGTGTCCACCTGGAAAACACGATGTACTTCCACCTCATCATGAACCGCCTTCATGTGTTCCCCAGGGCCTGACGCTCTGCCTTATAACCCTACCCTTGTGCTCACAACGTACGTATTCCTGGACGCAACCAACCCCCTCTATCAGCAACTCCAGTCAGTGACTTGATTCCCCCACCTGCTGCACCAGGGCCTCACGCTGTACCTGGGCAACCTGATGTACTTCCACCTCACCGCCGTGTGCGACCATAACCACACCACCACTCTTAACTCTTATTGTTGTTTATCTATATAATGTATGTAACATTTGTATGATCTGTTTCCCGCTCTCGACAGGGCCTCACGCTGTACCTGGGCAACCTGATGTACTTCTACCTCACCGTGGCCTTCATCGAGATGAGCCGCGCTTCGCTGCCGGTGACCACCATGGTGGCGCTGTGGCTGGCCAAGCTGGAAACGCCCACGGCAGCAGTCATCCGCGCAGTGTGCCTCACAGCGGTGGGCTGCGCTGTAGCCGCGTACGGCGAGGTGGGTAGCAAGTTATCTTTCAAGTTATACATGGATTTAGATAGTATAAGTCCATAGCAAGTTGGCTGCACCATTGCCGCGTACGGAGAGGTGGGTGCGTGTGTCTGTGTACGATCCCGGCTGCCCCTGCCTTTGTGACGGCCGGCAAACAAAGCTGACATCTGGCATATAACGACTATTTGCTCCCTGCTGCCTTTTTATTATTCAAAGGTCCACCTCAATTTCATCGGCGGCATGCTGGCCGTGTCCAACCTGACCATGGAGAGTGTGCGGCTGGTGATGACGCAGTACCTGCTGGTGGGGTGCGACATGCACCCGCTGCAGGTGGGTGGGTATGAATTGGAAAAAGGGGGATCAAGTACTCGTAATGCAAGGATGGGGCAACGGGGCAGGGGGTTCGCCGTGGAGAGACATGGAGACAGACGAAGGGGGGCCCGGGGGGTTCGCGGGTCGCGAAATGCACCCGCTGCAGGTGAGGATGGTGGGGGGGGGGTGGGGGGGGGGGCGGGCCGGCCAACGGGGAGGAGCAAAGGAACGGGTG
>VFQN01005821.1_pt1 | contig 14702 bp, 19 predicted proteins | sample 3512371 | NCBI WGS metagenome assembly VFQN01 (sample SAMN10412370, study PRJNA504923) | tailings metagenome | isolation source: Replicate 2 from Balatoc abandoned mine | place: Philippines: Itogon, Benguet | collected 2017-08-28
GCTGGCAGAGGCTTCGATGGGGAAAAGGACTGGCCAACAGCCCTGCATAGGCCAGAGGGACAGCGGGAGGCGTCAGCTCGCACAAGACCGATCGGCAAAGGGCGGTAGGCTGTCAGTACACTTTCGGCAAGGTCAGCACCGGCATACTGGGAGAAGGGACTTTTCCAGCGCCGGTGGACACGTAGGTGTTCGCAGCCGTGGAGTACTTTACGCGACAATGGATGGCAACTTGACCAGGCCTATGATGCAGTATGCATGCGTTGTAGCAATACATGCGCTTATCGCAAGTGTTCCGAGACCGATCCGCCATGGTCCGCTGTTAACTCATAGTTGGACGAAACCCTAGTGCCTCGACAAGGTCAAGCCTCTGCTGTCCTTCATGGAAACAACCATGTGGCTTACAAGAGTGTGAAAGACCTCTCGCTACATAACCTAGGACGGGGTGATGACGCGGCACTCACCATGGTCAAAGTAACAGTTGCGCCCGCGGTAGCGCAGGAACCAGGACGTCGGTAGCACGCTAGCGCATGTCTCGACAGCGCTGGGAGTCGCGCTTCCCCGCTCTCCAGTGAACAAGCCAGAGCGCGCTACTTCAACCCGCCAAGGTTCTCCCGCTTTGGCGTTTGGCTGCCCTAAGACCTCTTGCACTCGAGCCATGTAGCTCAGGTCAGTGTTGATGGCTGAGGTGGAAACAGTCCTGGGTGCCTGGAAATAGCGGTGAGTGGCGATCCTTACAGCACAAAAACTCTCTGGGCGCAGCAGACGAAGCACCACACCAAAGTATATGTCCACAACGCTTTATGTGTAGCACTATAAGTGCCAGGGTGAGCTTTTTACGCTTTTGGCCTGGCTCTACCTTGTACAACAGTCCAGATTCCGAGGTCAAGGCGCGAAAGATTAGCTTGCTCATCCTGGAAGGGCTGGCGAAGATTTCATGCTGACCTGAGTCGTATCCTTGTCTTCAGATACTAGTCGCGCGGACAGGCCATAAAAGGGCTGGCACGTGCTGGGCACGGAAGCTCCCAGGATGGCCGTGCCCGGGCTTGCGCGTCCACAAGCAAGATGCAGAGCATTCGCACCTTGCATCTCACTGACATACTTGCCATCCACGGTTGCAATGCATGTGCCAGCAACGTGGACAGACCTGCTGTCGTCCTGCCAATCGGTGGATATGGGTGGATGTGTGGATCGGTGGATGGGGTGGTCACGTGGAACGCGCGTGACGCGCGAAGGGTTGGCGGAGACGGTCCAACTGGGTGTATGATGGGTGTCAGGGTGGTAAGTAGGGGCCCGCAGGTCACAGGGGGTGGGTCAATTGGCGTCTGGGCTGTAAGGTGGGGCCTGAAGGTCACGTGCACGCACAGTCCCTCCTCCACGTACGCAGCTGCCTAGACCCTAATCAAGACGACTTGGGGTAGAGGTCTGGGGGCACCCAAGGGCAGATGCGGGCCCGCCTGTTACCATACGACGGAGGAGACGAGGGGTTGACAAGGACGACGTTGCCGCGGGCCACAAGCCTTCCTTTTGGAGACGGCGGCACGCCTTTGCAAGATTGCCAAGCAGACGGCTGGCGGGACCAGCCCCACCTGCGTTGGGCATATATTGCCGATACCCCTCAGGGCAATGTAAGCCCTTCGGGGCAAGAGCCAATACATTAACATCTCGGGCCTCAAGGGCAACGATCCCTTTGGGCCCGGGAGGTAAGTGGCTGGGGCGCATGAGGGGGTCTCAAAGCTGGGACCTGCGAGCGCACGAGCACGGCGTGGCACGAGCACGGCATGGTTTTTGGGATTGCAGGTCTGCAGCGCGTTGGCCTGTTTTTTCTTGCTGTTGGTGCTTGGCCTGCCCTGCGACTGGCTGTGTCATAATTTGGCGTGGCCCTGGCCCGTGCTGCCCTGCCGCACGTGCAACGCCTGCAGAAGCTGCCCGTCCGTTCGCACCCGTTGACCCGTACCGTACATTGAGCTCAACAACGGCCCGGCTTTACGTTTAGACTACCCATGGTGACCAATATTACGGTGCTGTCGACCTCCGACTGCTTCACCCAGGCTCCCACGGCGCAACGGGTTGGAGCATGGTGCTTGCTTACCGGTAGCCTGGTGCAGGCACGTGCCAGTCAGGGGCTAGGGGCCTGGTGCCAGTCGTGCGTCATGCTTCGGCTGCTTGCGTGCAGATCACATGAAGCTCTGCGCTCTCTCCTGACCTACAATTGCATCATTACGTGTGCATGGTGAAAGAACTGCTGTCTCCCAGAAAACCTGCAGCCTCGCAGTCCGGTTGGCCCGTCGCCGTCGTTGCCATCTAGGCTTACGTCTGGGCTAACACGCAAAAGGGTCGCGCTTCTGCCCGGAGCCGTCCCCAAAAACAAATGGCGAGGTTGCAAATTCACAGTGTACAAAGGTCGCTCGTCAAGTTGGTATTTGGGCGGGACTTCAGCTGCTGTGAGCCACACGAATTATTGCGCGGGGTGCTGGTGGCAGCCACCTCAACCCACACGCCGCTAATACACACGCACCCATTAACCCCACACGCACGCACATGCAGATGCGCAGAGCGCTGGGGGGGGCGGTGCGGGCTATCCGCGTGAGCGGCATGAGGTTGATACGTGGCTGGGGGCTTGGCTGGGTAAAAAGGGGGAGACGGCGGAATGGGCCATGGGTGGCGGGGGCACGTGGTGGGGTATGGGGCATGCAGCACCAGGGCGCTGGTGGGCTGGCGGCCTCTTGCCAAGAGCCCCACAAGTCAACCTACCGTACGGGGCACCGACGGCACCCCGCATGGGAGGTCTCTGGACGTCTCGCCGAGTCAACGGCTAACCCCAGGGAACCAAAGAAACCGAAGGTGCCCTTGCAGCTACTGACTTGGAGCCCACCCCACACACGGGCGGACATGACATGTACGTACGATGTATGTTCCGAAATCCGCACGCTACACTGCTACACCTGGCTACACACGCGCGGATGGGCTCCACATGGGCCGAACGCGGTCCAGGGCCGTCCCAGGCCACCAGGGACGGGGGACCCCCCATCGTGAATGAAAGCAGTTCCGCTTTCAGTCCAGTGCACGTACTGCCTTTCAGTTTTGGTCCCTTTCCAGAGCCCAGCCCCGTCCTAACCGGGAAGCAGGGCTGGTCCCGGCGATCAGGGACACGGGGTTCCCACCCCTCTCACTGTACGGTACGCTGTAGTTGCGCCTGCACGTGTGGCTTGTGGCACCCAGTGCGCACAGGCTGACATTGAAACGCACCGAAGGGTGAAAGAGTCACGCACCGGCAACCTACGCTTGTGCTAGAGGCACCTGCGGTTCACCATGCGTACTGTTGTACCGGTATGTCGTGCTGTCCAGCACACAGCTACACAATGCACGCAAGACCGGCTCACACCGGTATCACCGTACGGCCCAACCCCGGTCACAGCAACGCTTCGGGCGTCAGGCCTGCACGTGAAGCCCTTCGTTGCCCGCCCACCACCATTGGGACCCAGCAAGCAGCAACCGAGGCAGGTGCCTGATGCAGGGCTACTTAAACACGTGCTGCTTTACAACACGGCACTTCTTGCTCACCACACATACGGCACAGAACGCACCGCGGTGGCCTTCACAAGCACCATAGTTCGGGTCAGTCTAGGTCAGTCACTCGTCCTCCGAGGGCCGCCGTACATTTCTAGCTATGTGGCGCAGTCCATCTCCGCGTCATAGCCAACCAGCCAACAGAAATGATGCGCAATGCAGTTAGGCTGTACGGCACTTACCAGGCAGTTACGGTCCTAGCTAGGCAAGAGGTATCCACAGCAGGTATGTAAATTGGGCGCTCCATGACGTGTGCACATCCACATCAGAAGCAACCACACAGTGATAATCTAATCAGCAAGGCATGTGCCATCCCCTCCCATTGTTTCGCACGCACCCCCAGCCAGCCAGCCTCACAACCCTGTCCACACCAAACCACCTCCCTGCCCTCTCCCGCCCGAGTGCTATATCGCCGCCCTCTCCAGCCCTGCCGTTGCGTGCTCCCCCATACTTGAACGTGAGCTCCACCGGCAAATGCAATTCTGCTGTACACTAGCTACCCGTAACTAACCCTGCTACACAAAACGCCACCCTCCGCCTGCGCTGAAACTGACACCATTACCACTACCCCTGTGTATTAACACCTAGCGCACACGGAGCCGCCTACGATGCTGCCAACGCGTGTGTTAACTCAGCACCCAAAGCCGCGCACCATGCTGCGGCAGTAGGGGCAGCTGGGCGGGCGGATCTCCACCATGCGGGTGGGGGCGTGTGTATTAGCTCCGTGCGTGTATTAGCACCCAAAGCCGCGCACTATGCTGCGGCAGTAGGGGCAACTGGGCGGGTGGATCTCCACCATGCGGGTCACCTCGCGCTGTGGGGCGGGGGAAAGGCAGGGGGGTGGGTCACCGCTCACCGGCCTGCTGCTTCCTTGGTTGGTGGCGAGTGGGCGGAGGAAGTGCGTGGACTAGCAAGCCAAGACATGTGCGTTGACGCAATGACGGGGCCCATGACCGGTAGTCCTTTCGGGCTTGGTGCACAAACTCGATGACAGCAAACCAGTCGCGAATGCACTGATAGGAATCACCGGTAACCCGCCAACGCGGACTGCGCGCACAGTGCGTGCCGAGGAATCCGAGGGAGGCATGGGTTGGGCTCTAGTGCACCACACTACGGCACTGACGCCGCTGTGCTCCCCGAAGACCGCACTCACCGAGCAGTCAGCTGCACGTGAGGAGCGAGGGTGTGGTCCCGTTGCCAGCGGGGCACGGCAGGGCCGCGATGAAGCACCGATGCAGAAGCATGCAAGGGCGTAGGAAGGGCATGCAAGGGCGCAGGAAGGGCATGCAAGGACACGAAGGGCAGGGCGAAGGTTAGTACCATGGCACTTGTTGCATACAACGCAGGTGCGAGCAGGTGCAGGTGCAACTGTACCGGGCCACACGCCAGAACTGGTGCAATCCGTGCCTGTGGCCGTGTGCCCTGACTTCGCTTGCACACGGTGCGGCAACTGGCAGGGGCTCAGCGCTCAGGCGCACTACCGACCAGGTACCACCCACGACCCACCCGTCGTGCCAGGCACATACATGTAAAGCCGATCAAACCTGGCGGGGCGAGTTGACGGCGACAGCAGACGGTTTCATTCATCCGGCACTCGGTAACGGTACGAGGACTCACCGCACAGCATGTGGGCGCAGGGCCTGAGGCGCAGCACAGCCGGCCGCTCGAAGCAGATGCCGCACAGGTCGTCGCTGGTGTCGGAGCCCACCGCGCCGTCGCCGCCGCCGCCGCCGCCGCCACGTGTCGACTTCACAGACCCCGCGCCCTTGAGCGACCCGCCGCCGCCGCCACCGCCGCGCAGGCTGCCCGGTGCACCAATGGCGTTTTGGCCGCTGGGCATGCCGCTGTCGGCGCCGCCGCTGGGCTCTGCAGCACCGCCGGCCCCCAGCGGCGGCGCCGCAACGCCGCCGCTGCGAAAGCGGTTCAGTGCGGCGGCGATGGAGGAGACGAAGGACCGGGGGCTGCCGCCGCCAGGCTCCTGCACCGTCCCCACGGCGCCAGCGGCGGCGCTGGGCTGCTTCTGCAGCGGCTGTGCGGCGCGGCCGCCGCCGCCGCCGGCAGCGTCACTGGCATGGGACACGCCGTGCCCCAGCGACCGCCACTCGCCGCTGAGCCTCGATACGGTGTCCGGTGCCGTACCATTGGCGTGCAGGGTGCCCGGCTCGGAGGACAGGAGCGGCTGTGATGCGCTTGACAGCCGTGGACTGCCGCCGCCGCCAACGCCGTTGTTTGAGATGCGCGGGCGTGGCAGCGGCGGCGGCCGTGTGAGGCCATGGCTCGTCGGGTCCTCGCTCAACTCATCCACGGGATGCAGCGCTCCCAAACCCGCATTACTAATGGCGGCGCCGCCGCCACGACTTGGACGCGGCGGGGAGTGGCCGGCGGGCGCAGACGTCGTGTCCAGCGCCCTGCCGTCAGAGCCCGATGCGCTCCTTCGTGACAGATGGGACAGCTGTACGGCAGGCATGGCGAACGGCGATATCTTGATGGGCGGAAGGGTGGCAGCGGTGGCGGCGGCGGCAACGGTGGAACTCTTGAGCGGTGAGTGCAGTCGGGCGGGCGACTGCGGTGTGGGTGAGATCCTGGCAATCACGGCTGAGGCGCCCACCGCGTATTGCGGCACAGCAGGTCCAGCAGCAGTCTGTATTGGTGCCGGCGCCGCCAAGGCCCCTACTGCGTTCAGGGGCCCGCTACTGCGGGCTATGTTCTTCTCAGCTGTGTCTACGGTTGACGAGGCAGACACGGTGCCAAGGCCGGCGCTGTACGTTGCCAGTTGCTGCTGCAACGCGCCGCCCCCCGCCTGCAGCTGCGGTGAGCCGCTGTCGGGCGCCGCCGCCGCCTCACCTGCAAAGCCCACCGCCCCGCGAGCATCCAGGAACGGCCAAACCATAGCAGGGCGTGTCGTACCTGCCGCACTAGCGCCGTTGGCACTGCCGTACACTCCGCCGCTGTAACTGCTGTGCCCCAGCGGCGCGCCGGCCGTCAGCTTAATTGCCGCTGCCGCCGCCGCCCCTGTCGTACGAGGCGAGGAGCCGCCAGAGTCGCCTGGCACAGGGGAGGCACCGCTGGGCGACGGCGACCAGCCGTTACTTGGCCGTGTGCCCACGTGGTGGGGTACGGGGTAGCCTGGTGCGGAACCCAACGTTTGGAGGGGGCTGGGTTGGTTGTGAGGCCGTTGTCCACGAGGTCGCTGCTCGTCTGCGCTGGTACGGCTGCTTGCTTGCGGCAGCTGCTGCGGCCAGCCAGCGACGGCGCCGCCAGGGGTGGCCGGTACCGAAGCCGTGTTGTACAGTGAGCCGCCAGCCGTACCGTGCGGCGGCGCCGCCTCTGCTCCTCCATGCGTAGTTGCCATGGTGCCGTACATGCTGAACCCGCCGTACCCGCTGGCGCCCTGTACGGTGTACTGGCTGGCGGCATAGTCAACGCCGTTGTCGCTGTCGCCGTACAGGCTGGGCCGTTGCTGCAGGTCCCCGCGTGCCGTACTCCCAGGCGGCGGCGGCACGCGGCCGTACCCGCTGTACCCACTGTACCGCCTGAAGTCGCCGCCACCCGCAAGCGCGCCATCCGGCCCCAGCGCGCCGCCGCCACCCCGCAGCCGCTGCTGCAAGCTCCTAACCGACCTCAACGACTGCTTCCGCATGATGCTGATCACACTGCCGATTGAGCTGACTAACGAGTTCTGCCGAGACGCCGTCGGCGGTGGCACCGCTGCGCCCCCTGCGCCGCCGTCACCGCCCTCAGCCGCTGCCGCCACTGCCGCCCCGCCGCCACCGTCGGCGACCGCTGCGCTGTGGTCGGCGGCGCCGCCGCTGAGCAGCAGCGGCCCGCTGCGGCTCCTCAGCGCCGCCGCCACCGACGCCTCCGCCGCCGCCTGGCGGCGCGCCTCGGCCTCCGCCTCCGCGTCATTGATCTGGGCCAGCAGCGCCGTCTGATACATGGGGATAAATTGAAATTACATGCACACATTTTAGCTTTGTCTAAGGGTTGCAGGGGACCAGGGTAGGACCAGGTTGCAAGACCGAATGGGGGTGCCCGCAGGCTCCATGCCGTACTGGTGCGGACCACAGATCGGTGCCGTACACACCTGCAGCGCCGCCGCCGCCAGCGCCTTGAGCTTGGGCACGCCGTACACTCGGAGCTCCTCGCCGTCGGTGAAGATGGCGGTCAGGGGCGTCCACGGCATCAGCATCTGGGAGGACGCGTAAAATGCGAGGAACCGTGTAAGGCGTCAGGGAAAGGAAACGCATCAGCATCTGGAAGGTCGGGTGGGGTGGCGTGCGGGCCAAGTGACCGGAGTCCACGGCATCAGCATCTGGGGGGACGCGACGCGGTTGGGGGTTGGAGAGGGCGCAACAGCGTTGAAAAGACTTGCGCAGGCTTGTGGTGGGGCAGGGTAGACGGCATACGAGCTGGGATCTAATGCGCTCGCGCCGCAGCCCGACTGGCAGCCGACAACAGAGAAGCTGCCCTGTACTACACCTAGCAAGGAGGGTTGGAAGTCAACGTGGGGGCCAACACTGTGCCTCAAAGCAGCAGCCGCGCTCGCTACCTCGACGGCCCATGCCATACCTCACCACCCCACGGCCAGCTGGTCGGCCTGGTCCGGGATTCCCCTTCACGGCCCACGCACAGGCCAACCTTGAAATCAACCCACCCAGCCACCGACTTACCATTGGCCAGCCCCGTGTTCCCCCGCTCCTCCGCCAGCTGCATTGGTGCCCCTACCTTGACATTAATTCACCGACCACCCTCCACACCGACTAGAATCGTAGACCCATGCCCCCACCTTGGCCAGCCCCGTGTTGCCCCGCTCCTCCGCCAGCTGGTACGGCCGGCAGTGCCGCATGTCGGTGTGCAGCCGCGGGTCCACGCCGCCAGAGTCACGCAGCACCTCGGCCTGGAGCAAGGGAAAGGGGGGGAGGGGCAGGGGAAGGTGAAATGTCGACGGCTTGTACTGCACCACGTTCCGGGAAGCAGCCGAGGATGTACGCCGCCAGAGTCGCGCAGCGCCTCGGCCTGGAGCAGGAGGCCAGGAGTGAGGAGGACAGTACGGGTATTTGAAGGTCCCCCACGGGTTTTCCGTATGCGGTGTCTGCAGTGGGGCGGAGGCGGGGATGCTAGCGGCGGCCGGGGCCTATACACCAGGAAGAAACGGCAAACGCGGTGTGCCGCAATACGGCCTCGCACGTGGCTCTTTGACACCCATGGTCCTTGCATTCAACAAAAGCAATATCAGGAAAAGGCCACTCACGTAGTGCCGCAGAACGGCCTTGCACATGTCCTCGTCGCCCCTCCGCGCCGCCAGGTGCAGCGCCGTGCTGCCGCGCCGCCCGCTGACCCAGTCGCTGCCCTCGGACCACGTACGGCACGCGATGTTGGCGCCGCCCGCCATCAGCGCCGCCAGCGCGCAGGGCTTGTTGGCGGCGGCGGCGTAGTGCAGCGGCGTGTAGCCGCAGAAGTTGCCCAGGTCCACCAGCCTGCGCGGGTGTGTGGGGTGTGGGTTAGCAACCATCAGCAGGTGGTGAAGGGGGTTCGGGGTGTGCAGCACGGGGGGCGGTGCAGCGGCGTGTAGCCGCAGAAGTTGCCCAGGTCCACCAGCCTGCGTGGGTGCGGGTGCGGGTTAGCAACCATCACCGGCATCAGGTGGTCAGCGGGGGTGGAATGTGCGGCGGCGTGTAGCCGCACACAACCGACTTTCCGGCACAGGACAACCTGCGTGCGAGTGAGCCCACCAGCCTCTGCGTGAGGGTTTGGGTGTGGCGCGTTGCTATGCAAACCAACCTGGGCAGGCATCGCACTGTGCAGGCGCACGTGCACGGGTCCCGCAGGCCCCTGCACGCCTCACGGTGCCTTTACCCATGCCGCACCAGCACCTGCCGCCCGCGCCTCGGCAATCAAGCTGCACCAGCACCCTGCAGCCCGCCCGAGGTATCCACACCGTAGCACGCCCCGTTTACTTAGCCCCCTTGTCCACCCACAGTCACACCCACACCCATGCCCACGCGTTGTACGCGTACCTACACCCGCGCCCACAGCAACGCCCAGGCCGTGCCCCCCTTCCCCACCCCCTCCCCACCTCAGCACCTGCCGTATGGTGTTATATGACGACTACCGAAAGTGTCTTGCAAGTTCCTTCTATACCGCCAAACATTTCACCTATGATTACCGGTGTACTACGTCGCGGCTACCCCTCACGCACCTCATGAGCACCTGCCGCATGCCTGCCGGCGGCCTTGCCGAGGAGGGGTGCGACAGGATGGCTTCTATGGCGGGACCCTGCGGTAAACGCACACAGGCAGATGCACACATTACCCTAGCGGTTTGAATATAAGCGCAGTCATTCAACTAAGATTCCGTCCGAGTTGGGTGCGACAGGCAGGATGGCCTCGATGGCGGGGCCCTGGGGGGGGCAGCAAACGTGCGGAGAAGCAAATGGAGCATCTCAGTCTGTGTGGTGCAGCTATCTGGCCTTTTTGCATAGGCTGATTGGGGTTCCGTCTAGATATGCCCAAGGTCCACGCGCCGCCCCTGCGCACGGCTCATGCTCACCTCCAACCATTGCCATGGCCATGCGCCATGGCCATGGCCCCCACACACGACAGCTGCGCCATGGGGTCTCCCTTGCTTGCTTCCCACTCCACCACTCTCAGCCTGCACCGGTTCCCGCCCCTGGCCCAACGCCGCCCTGCCGCTGCCCCGGAATTTCCCTTGTTCCCACCCGACCACTCTCCACCACTCCCCGCCCCCGGCCCAACCTGGCCCAACAGCTGAAGACCATATAAAAACGGACCTGCCTACCAACCCCCAACCTCCAACCTCCAACCTCGTTCGCTGCCGCCACGGCAATAACCCTTACTGTCTAGTGCTCACTGCCGCCACAGGCTACTACCCTCTCCCCCGCTACCCCGCTACAGCCCCACGCGTTCCCCGTGTACCCCCTACTACCCCACCCCACTGCCTAGTCCTCACTGCAGCCCTGGGGCTCACCCCGCCCACCCCACCTTGTCCAGCAGGGCTGCATGGTGCATGGTGGCCTACCATCCTCACCGGCTTCAGGCAAGGCAGTGACCCCGCATTCGGTCACTGGCTGCCGCCCTGCAGTCACCCCGCCCACCGCACCTTGTCCAGCACCGCAGTTACCCACTTTGTCCCCTGCACACCACAGATGTGTACTGGCATTGCTCCTGCCCTCCGCTTACCCCCACCTTGTCCAGCAGGGCTGCGTAGTGCAGCGCCGTGCAGTACCCGCGGTCCCGCGACCAGGGGGTGGCACCCTGCGAAGGAGGGTTGGGAGCAGCACACCAGGCAGGCAAAGCAGATTACGCGCCAGCTGCAGTAAGACACGTGCTGCAAATCACAGGTGCTCCCACCACCCCAGGATGTGCTCCTAGCTGCAGGCCTTTCCAGCCGCTGTCCGGACGGGTTCGCCCGGCATGCTGCGCGTTCCAGTAACGACCACCGCGGCCTGTTGACGAGGGCAACGCGCAATGTGCCGCCAATAGCAGCAGTCGTGCGCCCCAGCTGCGCCGCCACCATGAGCGGCACACACCTCCGCCAGGCCACCCGCAATGCCGCCGCGGCTCCCCGCCGCCCCAGCACAGGGCGTGGACAAGCGGCCCCAGCGCGCTGTGCAACGAAGACAGCACTGTTTACACCAAGACGGTATCATGCAGCCCCAACCAGCCGACCCATGAGCTCCCCGCCCATCCCTAACCCAACCCCAGGGTCCCGGCCTCACTCACCGCGTCCATGAGGAAGCGCACGCACGCCGCTGCGCCGCCACCATGAGCGGCACACACATCCACCAGCACCACCTAACACACGCTTAACCCACACCCCCGCCCTCACCGCGTCCATGAGGAACCTAACGCACGCCGTGTGCCCCCGCTGCGCCGCCACCATGAGCGGCGTCTGGCCCAGCACGTTGGCCACGTTGAGGTGCTGCGCCAGGCTGCACATGCCGTTGCCGCTGGCGGCGCCGCCGCCGCCGCCGCTGCCCAGCGCGCCACCGCCGCCGCCTGCAGCCATGCCCCGCAGACCGTCGGAGAGGCGCTGGAAGGGGTTGGCCCAGCGGTCAGCCTGGTTGGCCTGGGGAGGAGCGGGGAGGCAGGGGTGGGTGAATGCGAGGTTTGGTGTGGCGGTAGGGCCGGCCAGGAGCGGGGGGCACGGCAGGGCCCCTCGTCCAGAGTACAGATCAAGAAGCAAGCAAGGCATCCTTAGCAACAATATCTCACGGTGTACTGTGTATGGATGCAGTGGCCCAGCTGGCAGCAGATGGTAGCGAGCGCCAGGGCAAGCGCTGAGGCAGAGGGGTGACGCGGCCCGGCACCGGCGCTGGGCTGTCTACGAAACGGCAACAGCGCGGTGCAGGGCGGGCAAAGCCGCCCGCGCACTGGACTCATGTATTGGTATTACCACTTCTGCAAGACGTGCAAGTGCTACCTGGGCGAAAATATCAGCCAAGCGGGCTGCCCCCAACCGCACCTGCTCTCGCTGAATTGATGTGTCCGGCCACACCGCCTGAAGCCGCGCCAGCAGCGCTTGCAGCATCTCCAAACTGCCGCATTTTGCTGCTATATGCCACAGTGTATTGCCACGAGCAAAAGGTGTCCGCGCCACGGCCAAGGGGTCGTCGTCCATGAATGCAAGGGCCGCTGACACGTTCCCGCTCTTCAGCGCAGCTTCGAAAGAGCCCCCACATAGCCCGCATGCTGCCACCATTATATAGCAGTTTGCAAGTCGCTCAAGGCGACTGCGTAAGCGTTCCGCTCCAGGTGCCGGCAGCGAGCGCGTAGGACGACAGCCCTAACCAACACCGTTAACTGGCGTCCTTCTCGCGTTCATGCCGTAGGAGACTGCAACCTAGGAACCTCATCACTTCCCGTCGCGGAGCTCTTAGCTAATCGAGGTGACGAGTTACCCGTCCTAAGATGGACTACGTCTAAAAATTGAAGGGCCGACAGTGCGATTGGTCCGGGAAATGTTAATTACTAACAACCCACACTGTTGTGCTGTACAGGGGTATCTTGTACTTGGAGAGGTCCGTCGGTGGGAAATACGGAGTGTGGTAAGATTCCGCTTGTAGTTGCAACCGGCGGGCAACGATTAGGCATTTTGCGCACAACGCACTGCCGCGGACATTTACATTAGATGCCCAAAACTTTGAGTTGCAGCAGGCGTATTGTCTGCTTCTGCCGGCAGGTCCCGTGGCCTCGACGTGCTGCTAACACGTGCTAGCGTTCCACCACCAGCAACATGAAAGGGGCGCTCCCGTGGCTACAGCTTCCATGACACTCGTACTTCGTTCTCCTTCATAATGAAGGTTTGGCATGGGCGTGCGCCTGCACCGGGCCTGGTCCTTGCTGCCCCGCTCAAGCCCCACGTGACAAGCCCCCCGGAACCACCCCGTTGCCCACAGGCCATTGCCCCTGTAGCCCTCCCTGCCCCCCTCGTACCAATCCTTGCACTCAGCAATGCTGACAAGCGGCATGGCAGGGTCACATCCCGTACGAGGCCTGCGCAGGCTTGCACGACATACCGGTGCCCTTCTTCCGTGCCAGGCTCGCCTTGCATTGAGTGGATCCTCCGACGCCATGCCTCACCCGTTTTTGCACAACCCTTGTTTCCGCCATTTGTAACTGTACCACTCCACGGTTACGATCGCCCCAGCAGGCCGCAGCCACGCCTGCACATCCTGCCACGTGCCATGCCGCCACATGCCACGTCACCACGTGCCGTGTGCCACGCCACCACGTGCCCCCGCTACCCACGGCCAACTCCACCGTCTACCCCTCTACCCAAGCCCCCCAGCCACGCCACCAGCACCCTGCCGCTCCCTCTTCCCCGTGTACCCCCGTGGTGCGTGTGTGTGGGTTGAGGGGTGCGTGTGTATTAGCGGGATGTGGGTTCAGGTGCCGCCACCAGCACCCTGCCGCTCCCACTTCCCCGTGTACCCCCGCGCCGCCCCCTGCCGGACCCTGCGTACATCCTCCCCCGCCCCCGCCAGCGCCCCCCGCTCCACTAGCCACTGCAGCGCACACAGCGGCGCCCCTGTCCTCACAGCCGCCGCCAGCACCCCCTCTCCCATCAGCACCCCAGCCGCAGCAGACACTCCAGCGTCCCCCTGTCCCCATTCCCAGTTGCTACACCGTACCACTCGCTACACAGTGTACTAGCTGCGAGTGCGCCCAAGCCCCCCATCATCCCCACCAGCGCCTCCAGCGTTGTTGCCTCACAGCCTGCAGCGGCGGCCTTCATCACCACAGAAAAAACACCCGCATCCCTAGGCACCACCACCTCGTGAGGGCACCCCGCAGGCAGCTGCCCTCACAGCGCACCTCACACTGCCCAGGGGTGCTCCGGCTCCGCCGCCGAGTCCAGGGGATGCTCACCCGCAAGCGGCATCACCGGCCAGCAGCCCGCCGCCGCCAGCAGCCGCACCGCCTCCACCAGCTGCGCGCACAGCGCGGAGAGGCCACACGTCTATGAATGTGGACAGCAGGTACCCCAGGCGGGGGCAGCCGGCCTGCAGCAGCCACCGCACCATGGGCAGGTCACCCCGCTGGGAGGCCAACGCGAACAACTCCGCGTGCAGGGGGCAACCTGCCTCAGCGCGCAGCCATGCGGACGTGCGCACCTCCCACATATCCACGGCAGCAGCAAGCGAGCGCGCCATTTCGCGCGTCCCCTACGACCCCACCCATCTCAGGACACCTACTAACAACCAGGCGCAAAAGAAGAGAAGACAGCGAGGGCAGGGACGCTGCACTTCCGTACACTGCACCAGCGTCCCGATGCTACTCTGAGGCTTGGTTTTCTGCTGGCCAGGTTTGTGCAGGTGCACCTGCCAACTCGATCGGCAAACGTACGACAGCGCACATACCGGTATCCGTCAGATAGGTACGAGCACTGCCAGCCACACATGCACGCACGAACGCTTCACCGTCCTTGTTTGCACGACTGGTGCACCTGCTCAACAGACATGCTAGCATCTCGTGCTGTCCTCCACTGAAGGCTGTCAAACCTCGTTAGCGTCCCGCACCATCGTCCACTGCATGACCTGAGACCCACTGCGCCCAGGCACCAGCGTTTCCGTGCTTCCCTGACACCTCACACGGTTTCCTCGCGTTTTACGC
>VFQN01005822.1_pt1 | contig 14702 bp, 13 predicted proteins | sample 3512371 | NCBI WGS metagenome assembly VFQN01 (sample SAMN10412370, study PRJNA504923) | tailings metagenome | isolation source: Replicate 2 from Balatoc abandoned mine | place: Philippines: Itogon, Benguet | collected 2017-08-28
CCTATCGCATCTGGTGTCCCGTGCCGGCGGCCCCCATGGCCTCGACCTTGAGGTCCACGTCGATGCTTCCCGCCTTCTCGAAGACGAGCGTCACGGGAACCTTGGCGTCCTTCGCCAGCGGCGCCTTCAGCTCCATGAACATGATGTGATAGCCGCCGGGCTTCAACGTCACCGTGGCGCCCGCCGGGATTTCCAGGCCCTTCTCGAGTTCGCGCATGCGCATGACCTGGCCGTCCATCTTCATCTCGTGGATCTCGACCTTGAGCGATGCGGGGCTGCGGGCGGCGATCAGACGGTCGGCCGTCGTTCCCTTGTTGGTGATCGTCATGAACCCGCCGCCGCTCTTCGCGGTGGCCGGCGTGGCGCGGGTCCACGGGGTCGCGATCTCCAGCGAACCCAGCTTGTAGTCGTGAGCCGTTGCCGATCCTGCCCAGGACAGGACCAGTAGCGCGCAGATCGCAGTTCGACGTCCAAACATCCGATTTCTCCTGTTGACGAAATTCTGCCGCAGCGCGGCGAGGAAGATCGCTCTCCCGCCGCTCCACGAAGGCCCGCGGCGAAGCCTTCTTGGTCCCCCGCTCCGGCTCAGAAGCGCGCCTGGATGCCGGCGTAGACCGACGCCCCGTCACCCGGATTGTAGAGTGGGCTCGCCGCCGTGGCGGTGTTGATCACGCCGACGTTCGACACGTACATCTGGTTGGTGAGGTTGCGGGCGTCGACGAAGAACTCGAAGCCCTTCAGACCGGTATAACCGGCCTTCAGGCCGAGCAACGCGTAGGCCGGCGCCATGAAGGCCGGATTGTTGACGTTGTCGACGTAGTAGCCCTGCGGGACCCATTCGACGTTCGGCCCGATGTAGAAGCCGCCCGGCGAATCGTAGCGGGCCTCGGCGCGCAGGTAGTAGGGCGGCGCACCGGGCAGCTGGTTGTTGCCGTAGGTCGGATTGTTGTCGAAGCGGTAGTCGCCCACCGTCAGCGCCATGCGGCCTGTGATCCGGTCGTTGCGTTCGCTGCGCCATGCCGTGCCGTTGAGCCCGAGCTCGATGCCCTGATGAATCGAGTTAGGAATGTTGACCGCGATGGCCGAGCCGCCGAAGCCCGGCACGACGAGCAGCTGCAACTCGTTCCTGACCCACGAGCGGTAGATCGAGAGATCCCATCCGACATTCTCGCCCAGCTTGCCGCGCGTGCCGATCTCGGCCGTCCAGGAGGTCTGCGGCGCCAGCGGGTAGAAGCCCGGCGCCACGCTGGGATTCAACTCCGACCAGGTCGGCGGCTCCGAGGCGCGGGAGACGTTGGCGAAGACCTGCAGATCCTTGCGCGGTTCCCAGAGAACGCCGATCTTCGGGTTGACCTCGAAGTAGGCGGCGGCGCCGGAGTCGTTGCCGTTGACGAGGTAGTTGTCCGTCAGCGTCCGGTTGGCCCAGTTGAACTGGACGCCGGTGACGATCGAGACCTCGGGAGTCGCGTAAAACCAGTTCTCGCCGTAGATCTCCACGCTGCTCGAGAACTCGGTGTTGTCGTTCGTCAGTGCGCCCGGCACACCGAAGTTGTTGCGGAACTGCCTGTTGCGGTTGGTGCCGCCGAAATAGTTCAGGCCGACGACGAAGTCGTTGCGATGGCCGAAGAGCTGGCGCGAGCCCTTGTATTGGCCGGTCACGCCCCAATCCAGGAGGTTGTTGTCGATGACCGCGAAGGTCAGCGGATGGAACAGCGACTTCGCCTTGAGGTAGGCCTGCAGCGTGAGGGCGTCGTCGCCAATGTCCACCACCGTCGTATTGGCGAAGCGGAAGGAGTCCACGTCGCGACGCGCGTTCTGAAGGATATTGGCGAGCGGCGCCTGCCGCGGATCCGTGAGGTACTGCTGCTGGGTCAGCGAGCTCGGGATCTGATTGCGGATCTGGTTGGCCGAGAAGAAGAATCGCGTCTCGGCGTTGGATCCGATCTGCGCTCCGACGTTGCCGTTGAGCCGCTGCAGGCTCTGGTTGGTGTGCTCGCGAAAGCCGTTGCCGCTCAGGTTGGTGAAGGACAGCCAGGCATCCCAGGGACCGTCGCTGAAACCGGCCGCCGCCTGCTGACCGAAGGTCTGGTAGCTGCCGCCATAGACGCGGGCGGCGAGGCCCGGGTTGCTGCGGCCGGTCGGCGAGACGAAGTTGATCGCGCCGCCAAGGGTCATGGCGCCGTAGCGCAGGGCGTTGGCGCCCTTGTAGACTTCGACATATTGCTGCGCGAGCGGATCGATCTCGTGGAAGTCGCCGCCGCCGTCGGCCTGGTTGATGACCGTCCCGTCCTGCAGGAGACGCACGCCACGCAGGTGGAAGTTGCGCGACAGGCCCGAGCCGCGGATGACGAGCTTCGAATCCTCCTGGCCGTACTTGCTCTGCACCCAGACGCCCGGCGTGTAGTCGAGCATGTCCTTCATGGTGGTGGCGCGGCCGTCGAGATAACGCGAGGCCGGCACGACCTCGACACCGCCGGGCGTCTTGTTGATCTCCTCCTCCGCCTGCGCGGCCGACGGTACGGTGAGCGATGGCGTGGGCGCGGTGACGGTAATGGCCGGCATGGCGGGCGCCTGGGTCTGCGCCACTTCCTCGGCACGAACGATCGTGGGCACGAAGACGAGCCCTAGTGAGGCGACGACGGTCGCCCGGAAAGTCGGAGACATGATGCTTCCTTGAATGGCTGACGCGAAGCAGCGCGCATGACGGGGCATGCACGATGCAGAACGGTAGGTCAGACGGTCGGAAGCGGAGGTGCCCTGGGCTGGTTGGGCCCGTCGCGGATGGCGCCGGTCGACGGATGATGCTGCGCCGCGTGAACCCGCTGCCTGGTCTCCGTGGCCTCGAGTTCGATCGAGATGCCGGAAGGCAGCGCCTGCGCCGGCGCATGTGCCAGGCCGAAGCAGCAATCGTGGACCCCGGCAGTCGCCGGCGCCTTCGAGTCGGTCTCGCCCTTGCCGCCATTTGGCTGGCAGAGGCTGCCCCACATCGCGGTGGCAGCCTCCAGTCCCCCCATCCGCAGCATGACCGCGTGGGAGAGAGGCTGGAAGATGGCGAGCGTGACCGCAAACAGCGCCACTGTCAGCGCCATCGAGCGCAAACGTGAAATCGGCTGCCTGACAGTCATTCTGCAGTCTACCCGGGATGTCCGGTGAAGCTCAAGCCGCTCGGCCGCCGAGTTGCCTGCGTCATCACGGCCGCCCGAACCGGGCGAACGCGGTTCGGCCTGCCTTCTCGGCGTCGGCGACGAACTCGGTGAACATGCCTTCGATCAGCGCCCGGACCTCCGCAGGTGCGCGTTCGGGCGTGCCCGCCGCGTAGGGAGGTTTGGGATCGTACTCGGCGATGAGCTGGACGCCTTCCGCGTACTCGCGGTCCCGGAGACGACCCACCAGCGTCAGGCCGAAATCGATCCCTGCCGTCACGCCCCCGCCCGTGATCCTGTTGCGATCGACGACCACCCTCCCCGCCGCGGGCTTGCTCCCGAAGATCGGCAGCAGCCCTCTGGTCGCCCAGTGGGACGTCGCCTCGTATCCCGCGAGCAGCCCCGCCGCCCCCAGCAGCAGCGACCCGGTACAGACCGACGTGACGTATTTCGCGCGGCTTCCGCGGTCCTTCAGGAACAGCATCGTCGCATCGTCCTGCATCGCCGCGAGCGTGCCCTGCGAGCCGCCGGGCACGCAGATGATGTCGAGGTCGCCCGGGCATTCGTCGAAGCTCATGGACGGCATCACGGCCAGGCCGGTGTCGCTCCGCACCGGATCCTTGGTCTTCGCGACCAGATGGACCGTCGCACCCATCAGGCTCGTCAGCATGTGATGCGGGCCGACCATGTCGAGGGCCGTGAACTGCGGATAGATCAGAAAGGCGATCTGCTCCGACCCCATCCAGTGGGCGGGCATGGACGACATGTCGTGATCCGCCTTCTTCTGACCTGCCTCGGCGGACGGCGCGCCGCCGCCCGTTTGTTGTGCCAGGGCCTTTCCTGGCAGCTGCAGGGCGGCCGCGGCCGTGGCGGCCGCGGCAGAGAACTGACGTCGCGTCAGGGACATGGCGATCTCCCCCTCAGAACTTGAAGGCCACTTGGCCATAGACCGAGAGCGGTGCTCCCGGTGCGACCTGACCGCCGAGCCAGCTGTAAGGCACGAAGTACTGGTTGTTGGTCAGGTTCTTGGCCGAAACGACGGCTCTGATCCGCTCGGTTTCGTATCCGATCTTCGCATCGATCGTATAGTAGCCGGCGGTCTGCCAGAGATTGGCCGCATCCACATACTGGTTGGAGGCGGCGTAGATGCCGGCGCCCAGGCTGAGCCCCGGCGCCACCCCCTCGTCGAACTGGTAGTTCAGCCAGAAGCGACCGGAATGCTCGGGGACGAAGGGCAGCCGGTAGCCCGCCGGAATGCCGGGTCCGGCAGAGTCGGCAAAGAAAGCACTCGTGTAGCCGTAGCTCGCCAGCACGCTCCAGTTGCGATTGGGCTGGTAGAGGAAGTCGGCTTCGAAGCCGCGCGACGTCTGCTGGGTGAGGGCGGCGGAAAAGGCGGTCAACCGCACCGGGACGTTCGTGCGCTCGATCTGGAAGAGCGCCATGGTCCCGGTGAAGGTATCGTCGATGTTGAGCTTCACCCCCGCCTCGTACTGCGTCGAATACTCGGGCGCCGGCTGGGCGAACGTCTGCGAGAACGGCACCCACTTCATGCCCTGGGAGTAACTGCCGTAGACGGACAGCCCCTTGACCAGATCGACGACGATGCCGGCGCGCGGAAGCAGCCGGGTCGCCTGGGTCACGCGCGTCACCATCGCACCGGTGGCGAACTCGTTGTAGGTGATGTCGATCGACGCCACGCGGGCACCGGCCAGAACATGGAAGCGCTCGTTGATCGTCGACTGAAGCTGCGCGTAGAAACCCGTCGTCAGGTAGGTGTTGTTGAAGTTGAAGAACGACACGCCCTCCCCGCGTCCCGGCACGGGGAAAGTATAAGGCGTCGTGAACGACGGGTTCTGCAGGTTCACGAGGGAGGGCGTGCAGCCGACCCCGATGAGAAAGCAGAAGTTGCCATTGGTGTCGACGTTCATGAACCCCCAGTCGGTGACGCGGCTGAAATCGCCACCGATCAGCAGCGTGTTCTTCGTCGACTCCGTCGAGAATTTCGCCTGCACCGTCGGGTTGATGCTGAACTCCTGCTGCTGGTCGTAAACCTCGATGTTGTTGACGTCGAAGGTCGACGGCGGGAACAACGGCGTGCCGCCGGTGCCCGTGGCGTCGAGGAAGGCGCTTTGGGAGTTCTGCTGCATCTCCGACCGGCTCCACCGTCCCTTGACGTTGACCGACCAGACATCGTCGATGCGATGGTCCAGTGTTCCGGTGACCCCATAAAGCTTCGAGTAGCTCGGCATGATGTTGGGGTTGCCGAAGTACAGGCTTCGGTCGACGGTGTAGGCGCCGGTGACCGTGCCGCTGACCGGCAGGCCGGGATAGGCCTGTTGGTACGCTTGCGACACGAAGCCCTGGAGAGTCAGGGTCGTGTCCGTCTTGTTCGTCAGCGTCAGCGTCGGATTGACGCTGAAGCGGCGGGAATTCAGAACGTCGATGTAGCTGCTGCTCCCGGTGTACTCGGAAGTGAGGCGAAACAGCACCGTCTTCTCGTCGTTCAGGGGCTGGTTCACGTCGATGTAGGGATTGGCGTACCAGTAGCTGCCGAACGTCGTGCCGAACTGATACTTCGCCGTGTCGGTCGGCATCTTCGAGACGACGTTCAGCACGCCGCCGACCGGCGCGCCGGCGCCGCCGCCATAGACGACCGCGCTGGGGCCCTTCAGGACCTCGACGCGCTCGACATTCACCAGCCCGTCGCGGTCGCCGGCGATGAACAGGTTGCCGGCGAAACCGTCGGTCCAGAGCTCCGCACCGAAGCCCCTGATCTTGACCGGAGTCTGCTCGACATTGCCGATCATCCGCGTGTCGACGGGCTGGACGTTGCTCGCGTTCCTGACCGCGTCGCTGAGCGTGATCGAGAGCTGGCTGTCGATGAGCGACCGGGTGATGACGTTGATGTTCTGGGGCAGCTGCTCGATCGGGGTCGAAGTCCGCGTCGAAGACTTCGCGGTGAGCGCCCGGAAGCCCTGGACCGGACCGGCCGTCGTGTTCTCCACCGGCACTCCCGTCCCTTGCACGAGCACCGGCGGAAACTCCACCGGTGCCGCGGGCGGCTGGTCCGCGGTCTGGGCGAGGGCCGGCATGGCCAACAGTGCCAGGCCGGACCCGAGAAGAAGCCCGGCGGCGCCGGACCGGCCTTCCAGACGAAGATGGAATGCCGTGATGGGCCTAATGCGCATGAGTGCCTCCAGCCGTCAGGGCGCTGAAGGGAACCGAGGAGTCGGTCGAGGTCTTCCAGCCAACCGTGCGTTTGCAGGCACCGGAGGAGGCCGGGAAGGCAGAGCTTCCCGCGAGGCTGGCCAGTGGAACAGAGGCTGGAGAGAGAGCGAGCGCCGGCACGAGAGCCAGGCCCGCAAAGGCGACGGAAGTCGCCCAGGGAATCGACAACATTCATTGCTTCCTTGATTGGCTGACGCAGAGCCTCACGCGCGTCACGGACGCGCGCGTGGCACGATGAACTGTCAGTCGTTCGGAAGCGGTGGGGCGCGGGGTTGCTGTGGGCCGTCGCGAATGGCCCCGGTCGTTGGATGATGATGCCGGGACGGGACCCGGTCCGAGGCCGGGACCTGCTCGACGAAGACGGCAGCAACCGCCGGGCCCAGCAGCACGGGCGTGTGGGCAAGGCCGAAGCAGCAGTCGTGGACCTTTGCGGTCGACGGGCCGGATCCCTCCGCCTCATCGCCCGCCGGGGATTGGCAGATCGCACCCCACAGGGCTGCGGCCGCCTCCGGCCCGCCCATCCGCAGCATGACCGCGTGAGAGAGGGGCTGCAGGATGGCCAGCGTGATCGCAAACAGCGCCGCCGCCAGCGCCATCGAGCGCAGACGTGATACCGGCTGTTTGGCGATCATGGCAAAGATTAGGCAGCTTCCCCGTTCAACTCAAGTCGGGACGCACGCCTCAGGACGTTCGGCGCAGGGTAGCCGTCGCGTGCAGCATCGGCTCGACGACGGCGTGGCTGAACAGCCAGGTCTCGGCATGGATCGAATCGCCGTCGCGACGGATCACCCGCGAGAGCGAGATCACGTCGGCGACCTGCGCAGGCCGCAGCACGGTCAGGTTGAGGTGTGACATACGGCTCTGCAGCCCGGCGGCGGCACGCAGGGACGTGTCGACCAGCGACAGCAGGGCCGCCGTGCTCCAGTTGCCTCCGGCGGGCGGCGAAAAGCGCAGCCGCACGTCCTGGTCCTGGCATTCCTCGACGAATACATCGTAACGGTCGTCGAGGGGCAGCGTCTTCTCGAGAAGCGCCTGCAGTTCATCCTCAGTCATCGGCCGCACTCTATGCTATCTCCCCGGCCCATGTCCTTCCTCGACCACATCCGCCGCTGCAACAATGCCGACCTCGCCCAGTTCGAGCCGTGGTTCGTGGGCGAACACCGGGCGGGCTTTGTCCATCGCGACTTCGCGGCGGATACGCTGCAAGGGTCCGGCCTCTTCCAGCGGAGCGAGGGTGCCTGGCATCTCGACCCGCGTCTGGACTCGCCGGCGACGCGCACCGCGGAGGTTCATGCCTTTCTGCTGGCCCTGCGCGATGGCGGGCACTTCAAGGGCCTGTGGCGCGAGGAACAGTATGCCGTGGCGCCGCCGGAGGGGGCGCCCTTCCTGATGGCGATGGAGCGCTCGGCCGTGCCGTGGTTCGGCGTGCGCGCCGGCGGCCCGCACATGACGGGCTATGTGCGCCTGCCCGACGGGCTGCACATCTGGGTGCCGCGCCGCTCCTACGAGAAGCCGACCTTCCCCGGCCAGCTCGACAATACGGTGGCGGGCGGCCAGCCGGCGGGGCTCGGGCTGCACGAGAACCTGGTGAAGGAATGCGGCGAGGAAGCCTCGATCCCGCCCGAGCTGGCGCGGCAGGCCAAGGCAGTGAGCGTCGTCGGCTACTGGAACCAGTCGGGCCAACAGCTGAAGCCCGACGTGATGACGTGCTTCGATCTCGAATTGCCCGCCGATTTCACGCCCCGGGCGAACGACGGCGAGGTCCACTCGTTCGAACTGTGGCCGGTGCAGCGCGTATTCGAGACGGTGCGCGACACGGTCGAGTTCAAGTACAACTGCAATCTCGTGCTGATCGACTTCTTCGTGCGTCACGGCATGCTGTCGGCCGACGATCCGGAGTTCATCCCCATCGTCGCCGGTCTGCGGATGATGTACGCTCTCTCCAACGGTACTGGCTGAGCGACGGCGCGTCCCCTCGAATGCGTAGCCGGCTCGGCCGACACAGCGAAAGGTGGCGGCCCTCATGCCACGTCCCCTGCTGGTCGCCGCGCTGGCGGTGACGCTCGCCGGCCCGTCTGCGACGGCGCAGGACGGCCATCACGGCCAGGGCCACGCCGAGAATCACGACTGGTACGAGAAGCTGAAGCGACCGGGCTCCAACGCCTCCTGCTGCACCGGCACGATCAATGGCGTCGAAGGCGACTGCCGCCCGACGCGGGCCTACCAGAAGGACGACGGCACCTGGTACGCGCTGCTCGACGGCCGCTGGGTGGCGGTGCCACCAAAGGCGGTCCTCAACGAACTCGCCCCCGACGGCCGCAGCCACATCTGCGCGAACAAGACCGGCACCATCTTCTGCTTCCTTGGAGGTTCGCCCAAGTCGTAACCGCCTGGGCGAGGTTCCACTTGCGCACCTTCCTTCGGCGCTCCTGACGCTTCCAGGCCTTCGCCCGGCCTACGCCGGTGGCGTGATCTTGGCTTCCTGGATGACCTTGCGCCACTTCACCGTCTCCGCCGCGATGCGCTTGCCGTAGTCAGCCGCGCTGCCGCCGACCAGAACGAAGCCGAGGTCGACCAGCTTCTTCGACGTCGCGGGATCGGCGAGCAGTTCGTTGAAGGCGGCATTCAGCTTCGCGATGACCGGCTCCGGCGTGCCGCCCGTCGCCATGACGCCGAAGAACACCGCGCCCGTCAGGTCGGCCGGCAGGCCGGCCTCGGCCACCGTCGGCACATCGGGCAGCATGGGCACGCGCTTGGCAGCCGCCACCACGAGGCCGCGCAGCCTGCCATCCTTCACGGCGAGCCCGCTCGGCAGCAACGTGTCGGAGAACAGCATCACATGGCCGCCCAGAACGTCCTTCAGCGCGTCGGCGCTGCCCTTGTAGCCGACATGGTCGAGCTTGATGCCGGTGGCCATCTTGAGCTGCTCGCCCCACAGATGCGGCATGCTGGCATTGCCGGCCGAGGCGTAGGGAATCGGCGAGGTCTGTGCCTTCGCCCAGGTGAGGAACTCGGCCATCGTCTTGTAGGGTGCCTTGGGATTGCAGGCGAGCAGCAGCGGCATGTCGACGTAGCTGCAGACCGGCGCCAGCTCCTTGGCCGGATCGTAGGGCAGCTTGAGACCGAACGACGTGTTGGTGGCTACCGGCGCGGGGGCGAGCAGGATCGTGTAGCCGTCGGGCTTCGCCTTGGCGACGATCTCGGTGCCGATGATCGTGCCGCCGCCCGGCTTGTTGTCGACCAGCACCTGCTGGCCGAGCTTGTTCGTCAGATACTCCGCCGCGATACGGGCGGACGTATCGGTCGCGCCGCCCGGGGCGTACGGAACGACGAACCGGATCGGCTTGTCGGGGAACGACTCCGCCCGCGCGATGGACGGAGCGAGTCCCGGCGCGATTGCGAGAGCTGCGGCGGACCCCAGCAGATGGCGACGCTTCATTTTCTTCCTCCCTGGATTTCTGATCGTTCTTGCCCGCCAGTATCGGCGACGGACTCGAGAAGAGCTAGCCCCTCGACCAGTCGCGGTGCGCCATGCGAAGCTGTCCCGTGCAATATCGCGAGGACGGCGTGGCGAAGGACGGGCAAGGGCTGGAGCTGGGCAATGCCGACGAGAGTGCGGTCGCGGCGCTGGATTTCGTCAGGCAGGAATGGCTGGGCTTCGGCAAGCGGTTCGCCGACTTCATCGCCGCCGCGGATGCCGAAGAAAAGTGCCCGATGCTGCCGCTGGTCGCGGCGAGCCTCTTCCTCTCGATGTACTCGCCGGAGGGTCACGCTGCTGCGATGCGCCATCTCGCGCGCGCGCAGGACATGACGGCGGGCGCGAGCTCGCGCGAATTCGCGTGGCTCGGCGCCATCGAGTTCTGGGTCGAAGGTGACACCGACCGCAGCCTGCAACAGTTCCGCAGGATCGTCGCCGAATGGCCGCGCGATCTGCTGGCCGGCAAGCTGGCGCAGCTCCTCGCCTTCAACCGCGGCGAAGCCGAGACGCTGCTCGACGTCGGCGAGAAGCTCCTCGCCGCCAACCCCGACAACCGCTTCGTCTGGGGCATGTACGCGTTCGGCCTCGAGGAGTGCAATCGCCTCGACGAGGCCGAGGCCGCCGCGCGCAAGGGGCTGGCGATCGACCGCAACGACCCGTGGGCGCACCACGCCATCGCCCATTGCCTCGAGGCGCGCGGCCACATGCTGGAGGGCGTCGCGTTCCTGAATTCCATGTCCGACACCTGGAGCGACTGCAACTCCTTCATGCAGACGCACAACTGGTGGCACCTCGCGCTGTTCCTGATCGACCTCGACCGCACCGACGAGGCGCTGGCGCTCCATGACGAGCGCGTCTGGGGCGTGTGGAAGGAGTTCTGCGAGGACCAGGCCAATGCCGTCTCGCTGCTGGCGCGGCTCGAACTGCGCGGCGTCGACGTCGGCGGGCGCTGGGCCGACGTGGCGGCCTATCTGAAGACCCGCCTGCACGAGCATCTCTCCGCCTTTCACGACGTCCACTATCTCTACGGGCTGGCGCGCGCCGGCGAGCGCAGCGCCGTCACCGAGATGCTGGCGAGCCTCGAGGATCGCGCCGAGCGCGCGAAGCCCTTCGAGCGCGAGCTCTGGGCCGATTGCGTGGTGCCGCTGGCGCATGGCCTGGCCGCGCATGCCGCGGGTGACATGCCGGCGGCGGCGCGCCTCATGGGGCAGGCAATGCCGCACCTGCGCAGCCTCGGCGGGTCGATCGCACAGCGCGCCCTGTTCGGCGCCATCCATCTCGATGCGCTGATCCGGGCCGGCTGGAACGATGCGGCGCTGGCGGTCCTGCAGGCCGACGAACGCGAACGGCCCGGCGTGGCCGCGACCAAGCGTGCGCTGGCCGCGCTCTATCACCGGGTCGGACGGACCGAGCAGGCGCTCGCCGCCGAGTACCAGGCCGACCAGCTCGCCCGCCGGTATCGCGCAGCGGCGGCAAGGACGGGAGAAGCAGCATGAGGGATCTCACGCAGGCGAGCGCCGCCGAACTCGGCAAGCTCTACGCCAAGGGCAAGGCCTCGCCGGTGGAAACGATGCGGGCCGTGCTGGCGCGCGCCGAGCGCCTCGCCGCGACGGTGAACGCCTTCTGTCATGTCGATGGCGAGGCGGCGCTCGAAGCCGCGCGTGCCTCCGAGAAGCGCTGGCGCAAGGGCGAGCAGCGTTCGCCACTCGACGGGGTGCCGGTCTCGATCAAGGAACTGGTGAGGGTACAGGGCTGGCCCGCCCCGATGGGCAGCAGGCTCACGGACAAGAGGCCAGTCGATTCCGATGCGCCCGCCGTCGCACGGCTGCGCAGGGCGGGCGCCATCGTCTTCGCGCAGAGCACCAGCTCGGAATACGGCCACAAGGGCGTGACGGACTCTCCGCTGCACGGCATCACGCGCAATCCCTGGGACCTCGGCATGACACCGGGAGGCTCGTCGGGCGGCGCCGGTGCGGCGGTCGCGGCGGGCCTGGGCCCGATCGCCCTCGGCACCGACGGCGGCGGCTCGGTGCGAATACCCGCGAGCTTCAACGGTTTGATCGGCCTCAAGGCCACGTTCGGCCGGGTGCCGGCCTGGCCGCCGTCGATGACCGGCGACCTCTCCAACACCGGCCCGATGGCGCGCACCGCACTCGACGCGGCGCTGATGATGAACGTCATCGCCCAGCCCGATGCGCGCGATGCCCACGCGCTGCCCCGGGACGATACCGACTATGCGAAAAAGCTCGACAGGAAGCTGAAGCCCCTGAAGATCGGGTTCGCCCTGCGCTTCGGCGACCACCCACTCGACATCGAGGTCGCCTCGATGGCGACCAAGGCGGCGCGTCGCTTCGAGGAGCTGGGGTGCGATGTCGAGGAAGTGGAAGCCCCCTTCTCCTTCGGCGAGGCGAGCCGCGCTTTCGTGATCCACTGGCTGACGGCGCTGCAGCGCCTGCTCCAGCTCTTCCCCGAGGACCGCCACGGGGAATTCGACCCGAGCCTGCTGGCCGGTGCGAGGGCCGGGCTGCGCTACAGCATGCAGGACATCGTGGACGCGCAGGTGACGCGGCGCGATCTCGCCATCGCCTGGAACCTGTTCTTCGAGAAATACGACCTGCTGATCACGCCCACCGTCGCCGTGCAGCCGTTCGAGGCGGGCCAGAACCTGCCCCCCGGCCCCGACGGCAAGCCCAATGTCATGTGGTCGCCCTACACGGCTCAGTTCAACCTCACGCGCCATCCCGCGGCCACGGTGCCGTGCGGCCTGTCGCGCCTCGGCCTGCCCGTCGGCCTGCAGATCGTTTCGGCGCACTACAAGGACGCACTGGTATTGCGCGCCGCCGCCGCCTATGCCCTGACCCAGCCCCTGAAATTTCCCGACCCTCCGGAGACCGACCGATGACTGCCGACCTTGCGATGATGCCGGCCCATGAGCTGGTGAAACTCTTCAAGGCCCGCAAGGCCTCGCCGGTCGAGGCGACCAAGGCCGCCCTCGCGCGCATCGATGCCTTCAACGGCCAGCTCAACGCCTTCCAGCATCTCGATCCGGACACCACGATGCGCCAGGCGCGCGCCTCTGAGAAGCGCTGGAAGAAGGGCGGCAAGCGCCTTTCGGACATCGACGGCGTGCCGATCACGATCAAGGACATGGTGCTGACCAAGGGCATGCCGACCCGCATGGGCAGCCTCGCCACCGATCCCGAGGGGCCCTTCAACGTCGATGCGCCGGTGGCGCAGCGCCTGCGCGAGGCCGGCACCGTGCTGCTCGGCAAGACGACCTCGCCGGAATATGGCTGGAAGGGCGTCACCGATTCCAAGCTGTTCGGCGCCACGCACAATCCGTGGAAGATCGGCCGCACCTCGGGCGGTTCGTCGGGTGGCGGCACCGCGGCCGAGGCGGTCGGCATGGGCAACCTCGCCATCGGCACCGACGGTGCAGGCTCTGTCCGTATCCCCTGCTCCTTCTGCGGCCTGTTCGGCCTGAAGCCCACCCAGGCGCGCGTGCCGCTGTGGCCGGTCTCCGCCCAGGGCACACTCTCGCACATCGGGCCGATGACGCGCACGGTGCGCGACGCGGCGATGATGATGAACGTCATCGCCCGCCCCGACCCGCGCGATCCCTATGGCCGCCCCGACGATGCCGAGGATTATCTCAAGGGCTTCGACAAGGGCGTGAAGGGGCTGCGCATCGCCTATTCGCCGCACCTGGGCTTCGTCGAGCGCGAGAAGATCGACCGGGACGTGGCGGTGGCGGTCGAGCAGGCGGTCAAGGTTTTCAAGACCCTGGGCGCCCGGATCGTCGAGGATTCGCCCGACTTCATGGGCATGGATCCGCGCAAGGTTTTGAACGCCCACTGGCAGTCGAACGTCGCCCTGCTGCTCAACAACTTCAGCCCCGAGAAGCGCGAGCTGATGGATCCCGGCCTGCTGAAGGCCGCCGAATACGGCGCCAATCTCGGTCAGGAAGCGGTCGTGACGGCAATCCATCAGCGCCAGGCGATCTCGGCGATCATGAACCAGTTCATGGCCAAGTACGACCTGCTGCTGACCCCGACCATGCCGATGACCGCCTTCGCGGTGAACGAGAACGCCGCCTGGGGCGGCGACGGCGTCGACATCGGCTGGACGCCCTTCACGCTGACCTTCAACCTCACGCGCCAGCCGGCCGCCACCATCCCCTGCGGCCTCGACCGCGAGGGCATGCCGATCGGCCTGCAGATCGTGAGCGGCCACGCCAAGGATGCGCTGGTGCTGCGCGCCGCCGCCGCCTACGAACGCGTCCGCCCCATCCCCGCGCCGCCGATGGCGCACCAGATCTGAGGCATTGGGAAAGCGCGTCTGATGGCAATCAGCCGACAGACGCGCAACTACATCCTGCTCGGGGTAGCGCAGGTCGCGGCGCTGGCGCTGCTCGCCTGGTTCGCAGAACGGCAGGTGGCGCTGGGGCCGACCGACAGGCTCGGCTGGCGGCCCTTCACCTGGCCGCTCTCGACCGAGCGTGCGCCCGCGGGCCGCGCCTATAGCGGCGAGGATCACGACGTCTATGTCTGGCTGACCTTGAACGCCTTGGGCAGCGGCGGCGACTGCCCCGAAGGCATCAAGGACGACGCGGCGCTGGAGCGCGCCGTCGACATCAGACTGCTCGACCCGCGCTTCACGCCGGTGGGACCCGGGGAACGCCTGCGGGTGACCGACCTCGTGGGCTGGACCCGCGTCTACGTCCATCGCCGCAACAACAAGTCGCTGCGCTATGGCGAGGCCGTGGCCGTCCCCTACAAATGCGACGTCATCACCGCGATCATCGACGGCGACGCCCGCGATCCGGCGAAACGCAAGGCGGCGCACGAGTTCCT
>VFQN01005823.1_pt1 | contig 14702 bp, 17 predicted proteins | sample 3512371 | NCBI WGS metagenome assembly VFQN01 (sample SAMN10412370, study PRJNA504923) | tailings metagenome | isolation source: Replicate 2 from Balatoc abandoned mine | place: Philippines: Itogon, Benguet | collected 2017-08-28
CGGCCTGCAGGAGGGCGAGGCCATCATCCATCCCTGGATCAACAAGGCCCTGGAGAAGGCGCAGCAGAAGGTCGAGGCGCGCAACTTCGACATCCGCAAGCAGCTGCTCAAGTTCGACGACGTCATGAACGACCAGCGCAAGGTCATCTACGAGCAGCGCCTGGAGCTCATGCAGGCCGAGGACGTGGCCGACACGATCGCCGACATGCGGGAGCAGACGATCGACGAGGTCGTGCGCCGGCACATCCCGGAAAAGGCCTATCCCGAGCAGTGGGACACGGCGGGACTGTCGGCCGACGTCCAGCGCTACCTGGGGCTGGACCTGCCGGTGCAGGACTGGGCCAAGGAAGAGGGCATCGCCGAGGAGGAGATCGTCAAGCGCCTGAACGAGGCGGCCGACGCGCATTACGCGGTGAAGCTCGAGCAGTACGGGCCCGAGGTGATGCGCCAAGCGGAGAAGAGCCTGCTGCTGCAGGTCCTGGACCATGTCTGGAAGGAGCACCTGCTCCACCTGGACCATCTGCGCCAGGGCATCTACCTGCGCGGCTACGGGCAGAAGGACCCCTTGAACGAATACAAGCGCGAGGCCTTCAACCTGTTCGACGCGCTGCTTTCCGAGCTGCGCCAGATGGTGACGCAGGTCATGATGCAGCTCCAGGTGCGGATGCCGGAGCCGGAGCCGACCTTTGCCGCCGCCGAGCCGGCGCCCTCGGCCGGTCGCGGACTGTCCGCCAGTGCAGCGGCGGTGGCGGCGCCGGCCATGGCCCTGGCCATGGCGGATGGGCAGGGGGCAGCACCCGCGGTCGATCCGGCCGACGTGTCCACCTGGGGAAGGGTCGCGCGCAATGCGCCCTGCCCGTGCGGCTCGGGCAAGAAGTTCAAGGCCTGTCACGGCAGCCTGACCTGATCCGGCCACGTCCACCGGCGACACTGCAGCGCTGATCGCCGCCGGATCGGCTTGCGCGTCCCGGCCCGTTCCACCTACCTCCGCGCCGGGTGGTGGACGTGTCGCAAATCCTCTTCGATCATCTCGTGCCGGTCTATGCGCTGGTGCTGCTGGGCAGGGTGCTCGCAGGCATGCGGGTCGTCGCCGACCAGCAGGTCCAGGGCATCTCCCGCTTCGTGTTCGACGTGGCGCTCCCGGTGATGCTGGCCCGGCAGATGCTGACGGTCGAGCTGCCGCCCGAGATCGAGTGGCGGCTGGTCCTGGTCTATTTCGGCTGCGCCTTCATCGTGTTCGGAATCGCCGCCCGGACCGGCTGGCGGTTCTTCGGCGCGCGCGGCGCCAAGCCTGCGATCTTCGGCATCACCGGCTGCTTCGGCAATGTGCTGGTCCTGTCGGTGCCGATCACGCTGGGCGTGTACGGCGACGAGGCCGCCGTGCCGCTGTTCCTGCTGATCGCCTTCCACAGTGCCACCCTCTTCACGCTCACGACGGTGGTGGCGGAACTCGGCATCGGGGCCAGCGGCGAATTGCGCAAGCTGCCGCGCGCGGTGGCATCCAGCCTGATCACCAACCCGATCCTGGTCGGCCTCGCGAGCGGGCTGTTGCTGCGGCTCTCGCCGGTGCCGGTGCCGGTCGCCCTGGACCGGACTGCCCAGTTCCTGGGCCAGGCGGCGATGCCGATGGCCCTGTTCGCCCTTGGCGCCAACCTGGCCCGCTTCCGGCTGGGCGCGCTTTGGCGCGAGGCGCTGGTGCTCTGCCTGTTCAAGAACGCCGTGTTTCCGCTCCTGGTGTTCGCCGTGGCCACCTGGATCGTGCCGCTGGAACCGGTCACGCGGGCGGTGGCGGTGGTCACCGCCGCAATGCCCGCCGGGATCAACGCCTACCTGTTCTCGGTCCGCTACGACAGCGCCGTGGGCGAGGCCAGCGCGACCATCGTGGCATCCACGATCGTCACCTTTCCGGTCCTGGCATGGCTGCTGCCAGCGCTGCAGTAAGCCCTACCGGAAGATGAAAAATTTGCAATAGGCTCACCCATTTGCGATAGCCCGCGTACTGCCTATTGTACTTGGTGGAGGCTGCGTATCATGGTGGTTTCCAGGGAGAGCTCGGGGTATCGAGGTGAAGGGAAGCGCGATGACGCATCGTCGGCTTCATGAGTCGGATGTGGACGGCAACCGGCCGTGCGCTCCCGAATTCGCTCTCTATACGCCGTGGGACGCGCGGGTGGAGCGTGTCGAGCGGCGCAGCGCGTTCTGGTCGAGCAGGCCGATCCCCCGCCGCCGGGCGGGACTGCTCGGGCGGATCGAGTACATGGTGCCGGTCGGCCGCGCCTGAGCCTGTCGGCACAAGCGTCCACTTCCGGCGCCAGCCGGGTTCTCAAGGGATCTGATGTTCGGCCTTTCCTGGTTGTGGAAGAAGCCCTCGGGCAAGGTCGACTGGGTGCCGGGGCGGCCGGAACCTGTCGTCGTCCCGGGCGCGCATCATGTTTCCGGCAGGCCCCTCACACCTCCCTGGCCGGCGGGCTTCCGTAGCCTGGTCGTCGGCATGGGCTGCTTCTGGGGCGCCGAGCGGCTGTTCTGGCAGAAGTCGGGTGTCTGGGTGACCGCCGCGGGCTATGCGGGCGGCACCTCGCCCAACCCCACCTACTACGAGGTCTGCAGCGAAGGCACCGGCCATGCCGAGGTGGTGCTGGTAGTGTACGATCCCGCGCAGGTGACCCTGGCCGATCTTCTGCAGACGTTCTTCGAGGGGCACGATCCGACGCAGGGGATGCGGCAGGGCAACGACGAGGGCTCCCAGTACCGCTCCTGCCTGTTCCTGGCCGATCCGGCCGACCGGGACCTCGCCGGGCGCGTGCTCCGCGCCTATCAGGCTGCCCTGGAGGCGCGTGGGCTGGGCCCGGTCACCACCCGGCTGGGCGGGGACGTGCCCTTCTATTACGCCGAGGACGAGCACCAGCAATATCTGGCCAAGAAGCCATGGGGCTATTGCGGCCTGAGCGGCACCGGCGTCGCCTGCCCGGCCGGCATCGACCGGGCCTGAGGCGGCCAGCGGCGGTCAGACGAGCGGGTTCGGGCCGGTGAACAGGTCGCCCACGGCCCGCCTGGCGCGCAGCCGCAACCGGCGGCGATGGATGTTCTCCGTACGGTCGTGGCGGAGATGGCAGCGCTGGCACAAAGCCTTGAGGTTGCTCGCCAGGGAGTTGCCGGGATCCTGGTCGAGATGGGCGGTGCCGAGCCAGATCCGGCGCTGCCGCTGCGCTGCCTGCTCCACCATGTCCGGCCATGGCACCGGAACGCCCTGGTCGTCCCGCCACTGGCCGGACAACTCGTCGAACCAGCGGCCGTCGATCAGCTGGCAGATGAGCCGGCCGTGCGGCCTGCCGCAGGTTTCACAGCGTCCCCGGGCGCGGCCGAACCGGACCTGCCGGCTGATGATCGGCCAGTCGATCGGATAGAAATAGCGGCGCTCGGGGCGGATCGGCACGGAAAGTTTCTCCAGGACGTCTTCGACCTAGCGCCGATGCCCGGGGATGGGAACTGCCTGGATGGCGCGGCCCATTCCGGCAGAACCGGATGGGGTTCCTGCTGCCGATGATCGGCAACAAATTCTACAGTAAGCGGTTGATGATGTCTGGCAGGTGAAGGCCAGATTACTTTCCATCTTGTCGTGCGTGATTCGGAACTACAGGTGGGACGCCGGGTTGATCAGCCATGTCCAAGACGGCCGGCGAGTCCGAAGACGAAGTGAAAGTGGAGCTGCATGAAGAGCAGCTCCGTGTCCGAAAACATGTAGTCGAGCGGGCGCGCGTGCTGGTCGAAACCAAGGTCGAGACGACGGAACACGTTGTCGAGGCGCTGCTACGCAATGACGAAGTTGTTGTCCGGCATGTGCCGGTGGACCGGGTGGTCGATCAGGTTCCTCCGGTTCGCGAGGAGGAAGGGGTGCTGATCGTGCCTGTGGTGGAAGAGCGACTTGAGGTTCGGACCGTGCTGGTCCTGAAGGAGGAACTGCACGTTCACAAAACCTTCAGCGAACAGATCGTCCGCCGGTCCGTGCCACTGCGGTCTGAGCGCCCCATCGTCACTCGACTGGACGTCCCAACTGCCACTTCCGAGGAAGGCTAACGATCATGAATACCATCACTGCCCTTTATGATACCCGGGGCGCCGCCGAGACGGCGCAGGCCGGCTTGATCAATATTGGCATCGACGAGGGCGACATCTCCATCCGCGGTACGGACGACCGCGTCGCGGACGACTATGCCGGCACCGAGGGCAAGGGCTTCTGGGCGAGCCTGGGCGATCTCTTCATGCCGGATGAGGATCGCTCCGTTTATTCCGAGGGCATGCGCCGCGGCGGCTACCTGCTGACCGCCCAGGTGCCCGAGGGGCTGCACGCCCAGGCCGAAGCGGTCCTGGAAAGCGCCGATCCGGTGGACCTGGACGAGCGCAGCGCCACCTGGCGGCAGGAAGGCTGGACCGGCAGCACCGGTGCGGCCTATGGCGCCGGCGAAACGACCCGCACCGGTTCCGGAATGCTGGATACGGGAAGCGTAGGCGGCAGCACGACCGGGGCCTACCGCGATGACACGCTCGCCACCGGCTATGCCGGCACCGCCGGCATGACGGACACCGCCGGCCTGAGCGGGAGCGAGACCTACCGGGAAGACGACGCCCTCACCGCTGGCGCCACCGGCTATCGCAGCGACCTCGGCACGGGCGTGGCGGGAACCAGGGGTACCGGCGTCGGCGACAGCGAACCCCTGCAGGTGGTCGAGGAGGAACTCCGGGTCGGCAAGCGCCAGGCCAGCGGCGGCAACGTACGCGTCCGCACCTATGTGAAGGAGCGGCCGGTCGAGGCGCAGGTCGACCTGCAGTCCGAGCGGGTGACGATCGAGCGCCGGCCGGTCGACCGCGAGGTGACGCCCGGGGTGGCGGCCTTCCAGGAGCGGACGATCGAGGCGGTCGAGCGGGCCGAGGAGGCGGTGGTCGACAAGGTCGCCCGGGTCAAGGAAGAGATCGCCCTGCACAAGGACGTGGAGACCCGGACCGAGACGGTGCGCGACACGGTGCGCGAAACCGAGGTCGAGATCGAGGACGAGCGCGGCCGGACGATCGACGAGCGGCGCTGACATCCACCCACATCGCGTTCAATGATCGGAGCCGCCCATGCCCATGGGCGGCTCCTTTCGTCATGGGCCAGCCCCCGGTAGGTTCGCTTTCCGGACAGCAAGCGGAGGCGGCCATGGGCGCAGGCTGGGCATGGGGAGCGGCGATCGTGGCGGGGCTGGTGGCGGGAAGCGCCATGGCCGACCAGCCGGCCCGGCTCGAGCCAAGGTCGACGGCCAAGGAGATCGGCAACATCCGCGACCGGCGCTATTGCGAGATCTTCGTGATCAAGGCGTACCTGGCTGAGACCGAGGCGCAGGTCTTCAACACGCTGGGCCTGAACGACTGCCCGGCCGGGCAATGGCAGGCGATCGACCCCGACCTCCTGAAGAAGGATCTGGGCGCGCAGGCCATCGTGATGAACGGGCCCCGGCACTTCGTGATGGACTGGATCCGGTCGCGCGACATGGGCGAGCGGCCGGTGGAACTCGGCGGCCTCGAGATGCGCCCGGTGGCCCGGATCGTGCTGCCGGTGGCGGACGGGACGGTCGAGCGCCGCGCCTATACCGACCACGTCGTCGAGCGCTCGACCAGCTATGTCTATGCCGCCGGCGAGAAGGTCTACGAGCTGATCTCGCCGGCCAAGCGGGTCTATGTGATGCAGGCCTACGCGCAGATCGTCGACCCGAAGCTGTCGATCGACCAGCTGGCTTCGCTCGGAGACCGGCTGAAGCTGCCGGAAGGCTGGACCTATCGCGTGCGCACGCTGGACCAGGACCTGGAGTTGCGGACGGACGGCAAGGCCACCGTCGTGCAGGACGAGTTGCAGAACACCTACCAGCGCTTCGACCTGCGCTTCGACGCGGGCTAGGACGGCAGCCCGGCCACCTGGCGCAGGGCGCGCTCGAACAGCTCCGGTGGCTGGCCGCCCTGGATAAGGTGGCGGTCGTTCAGGATCACCGAGGGCACGCCGCTGATGCCGAGGTCCAGGTAGAATTTTTCTTCCGCGCGGACCTCCGCCGCATGCTCGTCGCCCTTAAGGATTTCGGCGGCGCGCGCTTCGGACAGGCCCGCCTCGCCGGCGATCCGGACCAGCGTCCCGTGGTCGCTGATGTCCTGCCCGTCGGTGAAGTAGGCGCGCAGGAGCGCATGCTTCAGCGCCAGGTCCTTGCCCTCCGCCTCGGCCCAGTGCAGCAGGCGGTGGGCGTCGAAGCTGTTGTAGGTGCGTGCGCGGCTGTTGAACGTGAAGCCCAGCGCCGCCCCACGCTCGCGCAGGGCCTGGCCGTTGGCGGCGACCTGCTCCGGGCTGATCCCGTATTTCTGCGTGAGGTGCTCGACGATCTCCTGGCCTTCCGGCGGCATGGCCGGGTTCAGCTCGAACGGCCGGAAGTGCAGCTCGACCCGGACCGCTCCGTCCAGCCGGGCGATCGCCTGCTCCAGGGAATGCAGCCCCACGGCGCACCACGGGCAGACGATGTCGGACACGAAGTCGATCTTCACGGCGGGCGTGGTCATGGCGCTGGCTCCGGGCTGCCTCGGGATCAGTTGGGGCCGGCGCGCGCCCAGGCAAGCGCCCGACCGTCCGGCGCGCCGGTGTTGGCGAAGGCACCGGAAGGCCCAGCCCGCGGTCAGGCGCGCGGCCGCGACCGGTTCAATGGGCGGCGAGGTGGCAGACCGCCTCCAGGTGGTAGCCGTCGGGATCGATCACGAAGGCCGCGTAATAGTTCGGATGGTACTGGTGGCGGATGCCGGGCGGGCCGTTGTCGCGGCCGCCATGGGCCAGCGCCGCCCGGTACCAGGCATCCACCGAAGGGCGGTCCCTGGCGGCGAAGGCCACGTGCATGCCGTCGATCGGGACCGGCGCCGGATCGGCGGGATCGGTGGAGGCGCCGATCCAGAAGGCCGGCTCGTGGCTGTCGCCGCCATAGCCTACGCCCCTGAAGTCCGGGGCGTCATCGATGGTCATGACGACGCGGTAGCCAAGGGCCGGCAGGCAGGCGTCGTACATGGCGCGGGACCTGGGCAGGTCCGCCACGCGGATCGAGAGATGGTCGATCATCGTCTGTCTCATGTCGTCGGGCGACTGACGTTCCTGGCACAATCGGGTACCACAGGCAGGCCGCCCCTGGGGAGAGCCGCCTTGAGTGATGTACCGCCGCACCGGGTCCTGCCCCTGTTCCAGGCCGACTCCATCGCGCGGCGCGTGGACGAGCTGGCCGCCGACATCGCCGGCAGCGTACCGAAGGACGTGACGCTGGTGGCCCTGCTGAAGGGCGCCTTCATGTTCACGGCCGACCTCACCCGGGCGCTGGACCGGCACGGGCTGACGCCGGCGGTCGAGTTCCTCCAGGTGAGCTCCTATGGGCTCGGCACGTCCAGCTCCGGCAAGGTCAAGGTGATCGGCGCCATGCCGGACAGCGTCGGCGGCCGCGACGTGCTCCTGGTGGACGACATCCAGGACACGGCGCGCACGCTGGCCTGGACGCGCGACATGCTGGTGTCGCACGGCGCCAACTCGGTGCGGACCTGCGCGCTGCTCGACAAGCCGTCGCGCCGCCAGGTGCCCTTCGAGGCGGACCATATCGGGTTCACCATCGAGGACTGGTTCGTGGTCGGCTACGGCATCGACTGGGCCGAGCGCTACCGGCACCTGCCGTGGATCGGGCGGGTGGAGTTCGAGGACGCCTGAACCGGCCGGAGTCCCGGCCCCGGCGGCGCGGCCAGCGCGTCGCGCTGGCCGCCACCTGTCCCTCGACCTGGTCCGGCCTGCCCGCCCATGCCCCGGCGGGGCATGGGCGCTAGCAGGCCGGCGACATGCCGTTGTGGTAGGTGCTGGCGCCGTCCTCCTCCACCTTCGGCGGAAGGGAGCGCGCCTGCGTAACCCAGTGCGCGACCTCCTCCGGCGTGGGGGAGCGGCGGGAGATCCGTTCCTGCCGGTTATATTCCCGCACGCGCGCGTGGAGCTGGGCCGGGTCCTCGGCCGCAAGGCGGGCGACCGTCGCGATGTCGAGCTCTTCCAGGATCAGGCCGAACACCGCGCCGAGCCCGTCGATCCGCGCCATGTCCGCGCGGTGCAGGATCGTCATCAGCTCGGCCTCGTCGATCCGGCTCTGGGTCAGCAGCTGCCGCCGGCCGGCCCGCCCGCCGGCAACCCGGAGCAACTGTTCGCAGGTGGTGATGCGCCGCGCCTTCAGCGCGACGCGCAGGGAGGAAGGAAGGCCCCTCAACTTGCTCAGAGGCAGGTCGCCCGTTGGCCGGGCGTTTTTTGGCGACGTCGCCGTTACTCGGTCCATTTCTGCATCGCCCGTCACGTACCACGAAGGTGTTCATCGCACTCCATAGACGTGCGATGGCTGCACCCACAGCGCGAAAATCATCTGATGATATCGACGCGGATAGGCATAACATTGCTTACAGTCCATATTCCGGAACGTCGCACCCGACAATGCGCGATAAGTTGAGCGATGCGTACCTAAGGAGACGAGGACGGAGAGATCAGGCGAATGTGGGGCATGCGCCACGTCGCCGACCCAGCACTAGTAGCTCTGCCGATAGTCGCCGGCTAAAAAACCGGCTCGGCTTCGGGGCCGCCGGATGTCGCCAAGCAGAATTCGGGTCCGCCCTCGTCAGAGCGGCGCGAGCTTCTTGCTCTCGCCCACTGCTTCTCGAAGCGCACGCGCCAGGTCCGCTCGCTCAGGCGGCGTGAGGAAGGCGCCGATATGCACGTTGGTGGTGTGGTCGCGTACCTGCACCAGGCTGGTCCGCCGCGGCGGCTGGTCCATCTCCACCCGGGTGAAATAGGGCAGCAGCCGCCATTCCCTGGTACGGCCGTGCGGGTCGACGCGCCGGATGGTCAGTTGCTCGCGGTCCAGGTGCACCGCCTCGAACGCGCGGGCGCGGCGGCGGACGGTCGAGAAGGCGAGCCACAGCACCAGCACGTCCAGGCCGAGGAAGCCCACCACCGGCCAGGCGCCCGCGAGGTAGGTGGCCAGGCCGACAATGCCGGACAGGAGGGCGAAGCCGCCGATTACCAGGGAGGAGCCGCGCCGGGACAGCGGCGGGTTCGGGTAGATCACCGCATCGAACAGGGCTTTGGTCGTGCCCGGCGAGTCGCTCATTCCGACCTCGATCATCGCACAGCCCGGCATATATATCGCGCCGAGGCACCGAAAACATCCTCGGGCGAGCGATCGGCATGACCGGAACCATGACGCCCGAGAGCGTCGAAGCGATCTTCGCGCAGTTGGCGGCGACCAATCCGGCGCCGGAAACGGAACTGGTCCATCGCGACCCGTTCACCCTGCTGGTGGCGGTGGTGCTGTCCGCCCAGTCGACCGATGTCGGCGTCAACAAGGCCACCAAGGGCCTGTTCGCCGAAGCGCCCGATGCCAGGGCGATGGCCGGGATGAGCGAGGAAGCGGTCGGCCGGCATATCCGCACCCTGGGGCTGTGGCGGAACAAGGCGAAGAACGTGGTCGCGCTGGCGAAGCTGCTGGTGGAACGCCATGGCGGCCAGGTGCCGCATGACCGGGCGGCGCTGGAGGCGCTGCCGGGGGTGGGGCGCAAGACCGCCAACGTGGTGCTGAACGTGGCGTTCGGCGAAGGAACCATCGCGGTCGACACCCACATCTTCCGCGTCGCGAACCGGACCGGCCTGGCGCCCGGCAAGACGGTCGAGAAGGTGGAGGAGGGGCTGCTCGAGGTGGTGCCGGACAAGTACCGGCAGGGCGCCCATCACTGGCTCATCCTGCACGGCCGCTACGTGTGCAAGGCCCGCCGGCCGGAATGCTGGCGCTGCGTGATCGCCGCGTGGTGCCAGTTTCCGGACAAGCAGCTCTATTCGAAGCGGCCGATCGGCCCGGACGGGGTCAAAAGTCCGGAAGAAAGCCGGCGGTCGGCGTAGCGCATCCGCCAGGACAGCATGCCGCCGGCCATGTCGGCGCGGACATCGGCCAGGGCCGGATCGGCGGCGCGGTCGACCAGCCAGCCCGGATCGGCGGCATGGTCGAACAGGAGGGGCGGCAGCGCTGCGAACTGGACCAGGGCATGGCGCGCATCGAGCCGCACGGCCAGACCGCAGGAATGGTCGTCCAGCCCCAGCTCGACCCGGTGCCAGCCGGTTTCCAGCTCGCCGATGTCGTGCTCGTAGTGGACGGCCTCCCGCCAGCGCATCGGCGCTTCGCCGCGCACGAAGCCGGACAGCGCGTGGCCGTCGCACTGGAGGGGAACCGGCACGCCCGCCGCTTCCAGCAGGGTCGGCATCAGGTCGACATGCTCGGTGAACGCATGCACCGTCCTGCCGCGCGCTCCCTTCGGGTGGCGCACGATCAGGGGCACGTGGAACGCCTGTGGGAAGAACCCGGACTTGCCGATCATCCAGTGGTCGCCGGCCATCTCGCCATGGTCGGCGGTGAACACCACCAGCGTGTCGTCCAGCCGGCCATCCGCCGCGAGATGGCGGAGCAGCCGGCCGACATGATGGTCGACCTCCTCGATCAAGCCCAGATAGACCGCGCGCATCGTCGCCAGAGCCTGGCCGTCCAGCCCCTCGGTGCTGCCGAAATGCGGCCGGAACCAGCTTCCCAGCGGCCGGCGCAGCTGCGCGTCCAGCCAGGGATGCAGCCTGCCTTCCTCGGCCGGGCTCGCCCTTCGCTGGACCGGCGGCAGGTCGGCAGGGTCGACCGAGGCGTTCCAGGGCGATGCCGCCACGAAGGGCGGGTGCGGCTTGATGTAGGAAAGGTGCAGGAAGAACGGGTAGGGGCGGCGCTCGTCCAGAAAGGCGATCGCCTGGTCGGTGAGGAAGGCCGTCTCGCTGTCCTCGGCGCGGAAGGGTGCTGGCGCACCCAGCGGCCCGGCATACAGCTCCTCGATCGGGCGGGCGCCGTAGCCGCGGTCCTGCAGGTGCCGGAGCCAGGGCAGGGCGCTTTCCAGCAGAAGGCAGACCGGCCGGTAGCCGAGTGCTACCCCCTCATAGCTGAGCAGGCGCGGATCGGTCGGCGCCACATCGCGCGGATCCACGCTGGTGTCGGTATAGCCGAACAGCACCGGGTCCCAGCCGGCCCGGCGCATTTCCTGCGCCATCGTGGTGTGGCGCCGGTCCAAAGGCGTCCCGTTGCGCACCGAGCGATGGTTGAAACCGTACATGCCGGTGTGCAGGCAGGCGCGGGAAGGGCCGCACGGCGTCATGTTGGAGAAATGCTGGCTGAAGCGGACGCCATCGTCCGCCAGCCGGTCCAGGTTCGGCGTCTTCACGGCAGGATGCCCGGCGGCGGAAAGACAATCGCCCCGCCACTGGTCGGCGGTGATGAACAGAATGTTCAAGGTCTGCGTCCCCAACGCTTGCCGGGCCGATGGTGGCGGCAGATTTCTACCTGGACAACCGGTGGGACCGAGGGTCACCTTCGAAATCAACACGAAGGCAGGGAGGACGACGATGCTCAGGCTGGCGACGCTTGTGGCCGTGATGGGCCTGACGGCGGGCGGCGCGGCGCAGGCCGCCACCATCTCCATCTCCTGCGGCGCCGTCGGCGCGGAACTGGAATTCTGCCGCACCGGGGCTGAGGCCTGGGCGAAGCAGACCGGCAACGAGGTGCAGATCGTTTCCACCCCGAATTCGGCGACCGAGCGGCTGGCCCTCTACCAGCAGCTCCTGGCGGCCGGCTCCGGCGACGTGGACGTGTTCCAGATCGACGTGGTCTGGCCGGGCCTGCTCGGGACGCATTTCCTGGACCTGTCGTCGGAGTTCTCGACGGACGAGGTCAGCGCGCATTTCCCGGCGATCATCGAGAACAACACGGTGGACGGCCAGCTGGTCGCGATGCCCTGGTTCACCGATGCCGGGCTGCTCTACTACCGCAAGGACCTCCTGGAGAAGTACGGCGCCAAGCCGCCCGAGACCTGGCAGGAACTGTACGACACCGCCAAGAAGATCCAGGACGAGGAGCGGGCTGCCGGCAACGACAAGATGTGGGGCTATGTCTACCAGGCGAAGGCCTATGAGGGCCTGACCTGCAACGCGCTGGAATGGATCGACAGCTTCGGCGGCGGCCAGATCGTCGATGGCGAGGGCAAGATCACCGTCGCGAACGAGCAGGCGGCAGCGGCGCTGACCTTTGCGGCCTCGACGGTCGGCACGATCGCGCCCGAGGGCGTGCTGAACTACCAGGAAGAGGAGGCGCGCGGCGTCTGGCAGGCCGGCAACGCCGTGTTCATGCGCAACTGGCCCTATGCCTGGGGCCTGGGCCAGGCGCCGGACAGCCCGATCCACGATAAGATCGGCGTGGCGGCCCTGCCTGCCGGCGGCGAGAAGGGCAAGTCGACCGGCACGCTGGGCGGCTGGCAGCTCGCGGTGAGCAAGTACTCCGACAGCCCCAAGGAGGCGGTCGACCTGGTCCGCTACCTGACCTCGTCCACCGAGCAGAAGCGGCGCGCCATCGAGGGCGCCTACAACCCGACGATCCAGGCGCTCTACCAGGATACCGACATCCTGGAAGCGGCACCCTTCATGGGCGACCTGTTCGAGACCATCACGAACGCGGTGGCGCGCCCGGCGCGGGTCACCGGCGCGAAGTACAACCAGGTCAGCGCCGAGTTCTTCAACACGGCGCATCAGGTGCTGAGCGGGCAGGCGCAGGCGGCCGATGCCCTGCAGGCGCTTGCCGACAAGCTGGATCGTCTGAGCCGCGGCGGCCGCTGGTGAGCCGCGCGGCCGGCGGATGACCCGCCGGCCGCGCTGTCCGTGCAGGAAGGAAGTCGGCCATGAGCACCGCCTCCCGATTGACGCGCGCGCGCACCCGCTCGGCCTGGATGTTCCTGTCGCCGATGCTGGTGGTGCTGGCGCTGGTGGCGGCGTGGCCGCTGGCCCGCACCATCTGGTTCTCGTTCACCGACGCGAACCTTTCGGACATGGGCGCCGCCGAGTTCATCGGCCTGGCCAACTTCCAGTATCTGCTGACCGATCCGGACTGGTGGAGCGCCGTCTGGAACACCGTGTTCTTCACCCTCGTCTCGGTCTCGCTGGAAACCCTGCTGGGGCTGGGCATTGCCCTGGCACTCAACGCGCACATGCCCGGGCGCGGCCTCCTGCGCACCGCCGTGCTGATCCCCTGGGCGATCCCCACCATCGTCTCGGCGCAGATGTGGGCGTGGATGCTCAACGACGTGTTCGGCGTGATCAACGAGCTGCTGATGCTGGCCGGGGTCATCGACCGGGGCATTGCCTGGACCGCCAACCCCGACACGGCGCTCTGGGCGGTGATCATGGTGGATGTCTGGAAGACCACGCCGTTCATGGCGCTCCTGCTCCTGGCGGGGCTGCAGATGCTTCCCAGCGAATGCTACGAGGCTGCCAAGGTCGACGGGGTCCATCCGCTGGAAGTGTTCTGGAAGGTCACCCTGCCGCTGCTGATGCCAGCGCTCCTGGTCGCGGTGATCTTCCGCCTGCTCGATGCGCTGCGGATCTTCGACGCGATCTACGTGCTGACCGGCAACAACCAGGCGACCATGTCGATGTCGGTCTATGCCCGCCAGCAGCTCGTCGACTTCCAGGATGTCGGCTTCGGGTCGGCCGCCTCGATCCTCCTGTTCCTGACGATCGCGATCTTTACCGCCGTCTACCTGACCCTCGCGCGGATCGGCGATCCCGAACGTGACGGAGGCCGGGCATGAGCCGCGCCACCCGCCGGCTGCTCGGCCGGATCGGCTTCTATCTCCTGATGGCCCTGATCGTGCTCTACGCGGTCTTCCCGTTCTACTGGGCGATCGTGAGCTCGTTCAAGCCAGGCTCGGAGACCTTCCGGATCGACTTCCTGCCGCCGCCGAACCTCGACAACTACCGCGCGGTCTTCGCCGAGCAGCCGTTCGGCCAGAACATCCTGAACTCCCTGATCGTCGCGGTATCGGTGGTGCTCCTGTCGCTGGCGCTGGGATTGCTCGCCGCCTTTGCGCTCGGCCGGATCCGCTTTCGCGGCCGCTCCCTGCTCCTGTTCACCATCCTGGGCGTGTCGATGTTCCCGCAGGTGGCGGTGCTGTCCGGCATGTTCGAGCTGGTCCGCTCCTTAGGCCTCTACAACCGCCTGCCGGCGCTGGTCCTGTCCTACATGATCTTCACCCTGCCGTTCACCGTCTGGGTGCTGACGACGTTCATCCGGGCGATGCCCAAGGAGCTGGAAGAGGCGGCCATCGTGGATGGCGCCAAGCCGTTCACCATCGTCACGCGGGTGTTCCTTCCGCTGCTCACTCCGGCGCTCATCACCACCGGCCTCCTGGCCTTCATCGCCGCCTGGAACGAGTTCCTGTTCGCGCTGACCTTCACCTTGTCCGGCGAGCAGCGGACCGTGCCGGTGGCGATCGCGCTGATCTCGGGTGCCTCGGCCTACGAGCTGCCCTGGGGCAACATCATGGCGGCCAGCGTGATAGTCACCGTGCCGCTGATCATCCTGGTGCTGATCTTCCAGCGCCGGATCGTTTCCGGCCTCACCGCCGGCGCCGTGAAGGGCTGAGCGCATGATCCAGCCCACCAGCCAGCGCAGTGCGGCCCGGATGACCGGCCGACGTCACCCGGGACGCGCCCCGGCTGCCGCCACCGGCCGCCCCGATGGCTTCGCGCTCCAGCAGGCAAGGAAGGTCTGATGGCCACGATCGAA
>VFQN01005824.1_pt1 | contig 14701 bp, 20 predicted proteins | sample 3512371 | NCBI WGS metagenome assembly VFQN01 (sample SAMN10412370, study PRJNA504923) | tailings metagenome | isolation source: Replicate 2 from Balatoc abandoned mine | place: Philippines: Itogon, Benguet | collected 2017-08-28
CATCGGGGCGGGGACATGCGCTCCCAGGGGACCCGGCTGAAGTGGTACCCGCGTGGTCCCCGCCAAGGCCCGTCATACCCTTCCTGGGGACGCCACGCCATGCCACGCCGTGCCTGCCACGGTGCCTACGCGGGCGTTTTTAGCCGTCATTGTCCCGCAACACTAGGGCATGTGGCTTCGGCTGTAATTCAAGTCCCTAAGTTGCGTGAGCGGACAGTGGCCGCAGCTGGTCCCAGCCCAGCTGTCGGCACTCGTCGAGGCTCTCCGTCTTCGAATTCGCCTTTTCGTCACGAGAGGATACTCCACATCCCCAATCGCGATGCTAAGCAGCATTTAGGTGTTTTCGTCCATCCTACCTTCAAGTTGACGCCTCAGCAGCACTCGCACCTCGACGGCTCGAGATCGAAAAACTGTTGGCCATCTCCCGACTACTCATGCTGACACAGCGCCACACCTTGACGCTTTGGACTTGACACGAGGCAGCCGTATTGTAAAGCATTTTGCATATTGCGCATAGTGTCCGGCTATCTTGCGGGGGACACACTTCGCTTTGTAAAGCGAGCACATTGGCGTTCACACTGCCTGCCAGCGAGGTTTTACGCAACGCATGCGCGCCTCTGGGTACTGAATCTTGTCTAAGGTTTAGTCTCAGCAGCTCACATGGCGGCAGACACCCCGTCGCCCAGCGGGCCGGCGAACGACTGTGATGGTGGTCCACCAACCAGGAAATGGGGCCCTATCCGGGGTATGCGCCGAGGCTTGAGAGCAGCCTACCGGTTCGCAACTCTGGGCTTTGGGCGGCCAAAACGGCTGGGTCGCCGGAGAGGCAGGGGGGTGCCTCCACCGCTGGCCTCGCTCTCGGCAGCCATGTTGGAGATGCCGGAGGACGCAGACAACTATGCTGATAGGTATGTCTGGTTTCGAGGGCTTGGCAAGGTCCTTCTGCGTATCTCACATGGCCACCCAGAAAGTGCAAAAGCGCTGGCACGTTGCGCTATTTCATATGCTGAATAACTATCCTGTGTTCACTGTCGCAGCTCGTATTCAACGCCTTCGGCACTCGGGCCTGGGCCCGGCGATGTGGTCTCTTCGCTCATTCTCTCCCCGCAAGAGGCGGAAGCAACAGCCGACGGCTTCGACAGCAACAGCTTTCCCCTGGTCACGTACCCAGTGCGCCTTCCAGCGCACCATGAAGTCGAGCACCACGACCGCCACAATGCGCACCATGCACAACACCATTCTCACGGCCCCCTGGGCGGCTGGCTGCGGCGCCACCACCTGCCCCACGCACATAGGGACTGCGATAGCGACAGGAGTGACCGGGAAGCAGTCGGGCACTACCATCCCGACAGCGGCAGCGGCGTCGCGGCGCCGGGCTACGGCAGCAATGCCGGCGTGAGCCATTCGCTGCAACACCTGCTGGCGGTGGGGTCCCGGCAGTGGGGCAGCGGGGGGTGGTGGGACGGCCGCAGCCTGCTCAAAGTCAAGATATACGACTTTGCCATCTACGCAGACCCCAGTAAGGTACGCACTCGCACCTCTATATCCCTGCTACACCTCTGTATCCTCTCGTTGTTCGTGTTGCCTCCTGTTCGTGTTGCCCCATCGCCCCTCCCGCTCCCATGCCCGTGGCTGCCCTGTCTCTACCCGCGACCGTCAGCTGCCTTTGCAAAATGAAGCGAGTACCCTGCTCCCACCGCTTACCGTCCATACGAACCGCCATAGGCACCCATCAACCACCCCTTCCTGCCCCCCTCACTCCTTGGCGCTGTTGCCCCGCACCCTCACCCTGCGCCCTCCCTCCCTCCCCGGCCCCTCCCCCTCGATCCTCAGGCCCACCAAGCGTTGCAGAGCAGCACAGACCACGGCCGCGGCCGTGCCCTGCGCGCCCTCCCTCCCACCATCACCACCACCACCACCACGGCCTCCTCCTGCTCCTTCTCCGGCTGCCCCATGGCGCTGCTCAAGTCCCCCGCCAGCGCGGTGGACATGAGCCTCACCATCCGCGCCTCGCGGCCGCTGCCGCTGCACATGCTGAGTCAGGAGTTTGAGCGCATCCTGCAGCGCCGCACGGAGAAGGTGGGACACATGGCGGTTAAAGACTGTGGATTCTGAAATCACGTAGCTGGCAGTGGGCTGCGCAGGGGCAAGTTCGTGAAGGTGGCGTGGCCTCCGGTGGTCGACCTTGTATGCTTACCAACGCAACGTTTCACGCTCCCGTCAGACCGGCAGGCGGCCCGACGACGCGCCCCTGGCCGACCTGCGGTCGTTGCATACCTGTACATTAGCAGCTGCTGCTTGCACTACCTAGCAGCATGCTGCAACAGAATTAACCAGTTTCCCGCCGGTTCTTGCGTGCCACACCAGGCCGGCGGGCGATCCGACGACCCCGCCCTGGCCGAGCTGCTGTCGTACTTCACGGCGCAGCGCCTCCCACGGCACGTGGTGTCGGCGGCGGGCGATGCCGTACGCAAGGGCGCCGCCATCACCTTCAGCCGCAGGTGGGACAGTGTAGTACTCTCCAAACAAGGTGAAAAACAACTGTGAACGCTGTGTGATTGCAACCGCGCGCCCCAGCATCGCTTCATCCTCTGCCTAAACGCCACCTGTGTCAAAGCCGCTGAGGGGCTGAGGCAGCTGCTGGCCATGCAACCCTTGGTGCGGGAAGCGTGGCTAGCAGCTCCTTCAGCCCGTCGACGGCATTGACACGGTGGACGTTGAAGCGAAGGGCGAAGCGATGCTGGGACGCTAGGTTGGTTGTTTCCACTAGGCGGAGCGTCGCCTCCGGATCGTTGATGTGGACATACTGCCTGTGGGCACGTGCAGGGGTGAGGTGGGGACCGGAAGGCTTGTAACTGCCAAGGATGCGGATGTGGGAGCGGCCGGCTTAGCATCGATCAGCAGAGGGGCAGTCAGGTCTTACAGGCGCTGCATACATGATACAATACATTATTTCCTGGCCCCGAACTCAACCCTCAGCTCCAGCGGCGAGCTGGTGACGGCCGCTGGCGGCAAAATGCTGCACATGCCCATGACAATGCACACTTGGTCTCCAATAACATTGTCGGTTTCCCATGTGCCTTGCAGCTCCAGCGGCGAGCTGGTGACGGCCGCGGGCGGCGAGGTGCTGGGCGTGCTGCGGTCGGCCCCCGTGGTGGAGGCGCTGTTCGACCTGTACCTGGGCGACCAGCCTGTGTCCAAGAAGGCAAAGGTCGGCATCCTTGTGTGGCGTTCACATCGACTGCTGCTGCCGATGTTGCTGGTACTGCTCCCGTGGCTGTCCAGTTTTGCCGTCACACCTTGTGCCCCCGCACCTTATACCCCCACTCCTCACCTACATGATTTATGTGCCCCCAATGTGCCTCATCAATACTATGTTATCATGACATTGCCCCTGGTGCTCTGCGTTTTGCTCCCACCCCTCATCCAGGCTGCTGCCGTGGACTCCCTGGCGCGCATGGTGAATGCGCATGGTGCGGGGGCCGGGAGCGGCAGCGGCCTCACCGACGGCGGTTGCAGCAGCTACCGGTACCTTCCTGGGCCGGGCGAGCGGCTCCGGTGCGCCAACCGTCAGGACCTGGACACGTGCGTGGTGGAGCTGTGAGGGAGGGAAGCAGCCAACTAGCACAATCTCCAGGAGCAGGGCCGGGGAACGGATGCACCAACCGTCAGGACCCAGCCACGTGCGTGTTGGAGATGTGTGTGAGAAGGCTAGGAACCGGGCGAGGGGTCGGGGGCAGGGCCAGGAGGCAGGTGCAGGCGGGGGACGGGACGGTTGTTTCGCTCTGCCGTTTGAGCCGTGGGATTGGAGTGTGGAAAAGATCCCGTGGTCGTGCGTTGCGTCTTGGGGGCTGTGCGTAGGGTGGCGTGGGAGGGCCAGGGCTTTGGCGGAGGTGCAGGGGGACCAGCTGTCAGGGTGCCAGCTGCCTTTGTGCTATGCTGCATGAGGGGGCTACACGAGCGCAGTAACGTGCACGCGCTCAGGGGTGGTGATGTGAAGGTACTTGTGCGGACGTCCGGGAACACGAGCGGGTGGTTGAGCGGGGAGCTTGTACGATACGGTTTGTGGTTGCACGGCTTCATGAGGCACAGCGCAGGTCGCTGTGCTCTACCGCAGCGCCATTGGTCATGTATATTGCCAGCAGTAGATATACGTGCACCTTGTTGTTAGCAGCGTGTACAGTATCAGGCACCTTTTGAGTGACTGGTTTCGGGCGTCGATGCATTCATACCGAGCTTCTCGACTTGCGCTGTCTGTCTGTGGACGGGGTTCTGGACCAGGAACGGGGCTCCAAAGCGATGGAGGACATTGCACCTCCTTAAGAATAAGTGTTTTTGGCGAGGCAGGTGGCTTGATTGGTTTGGAAGCGTTTGGGGCGTGTGTGGGAGTGAGGACACTGCAGGAGTGGGGAAAAGCCCTGGAGCAGTGCAAGGGTTGGTAACCATGGTAATCCTCCGTTGATCATATACTTAAAGCACAAGTGGGGCACACACAACAGCATGCCGCATAGAAGCATCGTCTTCGCTGCTTGGCCGATGGAACTTGAACACAACAAGTATGTGCTGCTGCGGTCTCTCAGGGCAGTCAGTTGGCGTCGGCGGGTTATTGGCACTCTGCACGCCGCTTCAGGCTTTGCTTTTTCCTCAAATCCGGCTTCCTGAATGTTTGTAGTCAGATTGTTGATAGGTTTTGTAGGCTTACGACTCGTCGGAAGTGCTCTGAAGTGTCGGGAGTATCCGGTGCAACAGCGCGGCTGGTTACGCGTCGCCCAGATGAAAGCTCGGATGCGAGTTGCGACGGCGTGGTGGTGTGTGTCGGCAGTCGTACACCGTTTGTCTGCAGGTATTGGCGGCAGCTGGCGTGCAAGGTCTGTTTAGGTTGCAACACTGATCGGACAGGGGAAGCGGTGCTTCCAGTGCAGCTCCGACAACTTGTAAGGCCCAGCTTGCGGTGTGTTGCGAGCCTGCAGCACGGTGTCTTACCCACAATGTGCCCTTCAGCACAGCGTGCACCAAGCCGGCTATTGCAGTCAGCCATGTGCGACAAGTACGGCGTTTTGACAGGCCTGCCACTGTCACGTGGCTTAGCTTAGCAGCCCATGGCTCCACTGCCCCACAGCCTTGTGACAGGGGAGCTCTTCCGCCCAAGTGTAACACTCACTGACCGACTGACTGACTCATTCGGTCCGCCCAATAACACGCCAGTCAGCGTCATGCAATACAAAGCAATGTATCAAGAGTCAATTTGCAGTGCAACGGCCAACGGGTCAACGTCTAACGAGCGAAGCAGAGGCTCGAGAGGCCTACATGACGCGATCAATGAGCAACTGAATTCGTCCCTGTCCACACAGTGCGGCACAAGGCAAGCATTCACGCACTTGTGAGGACACCCAGCGTCAAGCCAACGGCCCGACCGACACTTCAACAGATAGTCGCCAGAAATAAAGGTCATCATCATGATGTGCTTGCAAACGTCCAAATGTTTCTTGTGTCCATGCCGTGTGACACAAACCCTCCAGTAAGGACAAGGACACGCACGCGCGAGGACACCATGTGCAAGGCCCCACCGGACGTTCCCACACGAAAAGGCATTCCACGACGCATCCCTACCCACCATTCACACTACGCGCCTGCGGTGCCTGCTACCTACCACCGGCTAGCACACCTTGACAGGGCGGCCGCTGGCGTCCATGTGTTTCATGTTAAGCTAACCCACAAGACCGGCACCAGCACGCTGCCCCACAGCCGGCCCGCTAATACACGTACCACACCGGTTCAGCACTGAATTTCGTGCCCCACATTCCGTGCCCCAAGCAGCACACGCCTGTTGCACTGGGTAGTAGGAGCACCATGGCATTTAGGGTTTAGGAACCTCACCATCTAGCATACGGTATTACGGCGGCGCAGTGCAGTATCGTCATCATGCCTTTTCCTTCTCCCCAAACCAGCATACGCGCGCTAGTCATATCATAGAAGTAGAGAGACGCAGTAGTTATAGCCAGAGCTGGTACCGGTATGACCCAATGTGCATATGCACGACCGCCCCAGCTGGACTGGCCTTTGAGCTCCGCAGTTAATCAACCTCTCATGCCCCACGCTCCATGACTCACACTGAAAGGGGAACACACAACAAAAGGGCCCCTCAGCCCTCACGCCAAGCCGTTGCTCGCAATGCCCGGCTCCACGACCTGTTAAGCCGCCGTGACCCACAGGCCGGCCCCGCTCCAACTCAACTGGAAGCAAGGAAACGCAACACCCATTTGATGCTGCACCACCGTAACGGCAACGGCACACGTGCGCAGCGACCTGCTGCCAAAGGCAGCCGTTGCCGCACCACCCAGGCCCCTTCCAAGGCGTCCGCCCAAAGAATACCAGGATGAATGCCCACCATACTCTCAAAGCCTCTCCGTACGACACGTGCTCCGTTCTGCACCACCAGAGCTCCTCGGCCTATTATCAGCCCACTTCAGTAGCACATCGTATCCTCATTGCATAAATGCATAAAGCGTCAGGTCATAGCCCGTCACCTGATCTTGAGCAGGTATGTAGTTAGGTTCTAGGAGCCGTTTCGTAAGTATATCGTAAGCCAGCAAGGCGCCACGGACGGTGCTGCTGTCCGCTGCTCCTGCGTCGCGTCGCAAAATGCGCATACCCTCGGCAGCTAGCAATGAACGCACACTCGAGCAGCCCAGGCACTGCCATGAATCAGCGATGACGCACTCCCGCAATGCGTATGACTTTTCCATCTTTGTTTGCGCGGGCATGCACAGGCGTGCAATCTGAGTGCCTGCTCCCTATGCACTGTCCCGCCGCCACCACCCAAAAACCCTCCCCAAACCCTCCCCAAACCCTCCGCTTGCACAGCTCCCATTCCATCCCAGGACAAGTATTTTGGTCCTTACCAGCTCCTCGCATCCCCCGAGCACCCTGGATCCCCTCCTCACTCATGCGTCTCGAGTCCACAGCCCTCCCCTCACCCGTGCATCCCCGGCCCTCCTCTCACCCAACCATGCCCGGGCCTTACCCTCACTTTCGCACCCTCCTCTCAATCCAGCACGCCCGGCAGCATCCACGACCCCGTCGGCCCCGCCGCACCCCGGGGGCTACCGCTGTGTGCCCGCGTGTTGCTGACCGCGGCGTGCGCAGCCGCCGCGGCGGCACGTGACCTCGGCCGCTCGTTCCGCAGGCCCTCGTCCAGCGCTGTCAGCTCCGCCACAACCTGGGCGCAATGGGATGCAAGCACGCACGCAGCACAGGAAGCGTAAGAGAGACGGCAGGGGTTGTCGATGGCGGCAGCATGTGCTCCGGCAAAGGCAGCCATAACGTGTGTGTAGCCCCTGGTTGCATTCGGTGCGTCGTAACAACGCAAGCGCACCGGCCTCGATAGACGTCAAGCGGCCTGCAGCACCTGTTCCTTGCAATGCGGTGGCCAACCTTTCCCAAGCGTGCGTGCAGTTCCAGTATGCATACGGGCATGTCAGCAAGCCTCGTGCTCATACCTGGTCCATGGTGGGCCGCTGGCCGGGGTCCGCTGCCGTACACGCCTCGTACAGCCGCTGCAGGTGGGGGTGCGCCCCAGGGGGCCAGGCGGGCGGGCCGCGGGGTGCGCCGCCGGACGATGACGCGCCTGTGCAACCGAACGGAACACACAACATCATACGACCGTTCCCAATACTACTTCAGGTGCCGAAGCATGATGGCGCCCTCGCAGCTTTCCCATTACTTACGGCGCAGAGAGCCCAGGGCCACCCAAGACCACGTGATGTACAGCGCGTGCGCCTCCCTGCCTAGCCGGGCCACGCAGCAGCCCCCACCCAAGCAGGGGTGCCGCAGGCGCAACAGCAGCCTCACAGCAATGTCTTCCTCCATATCCTAGTACACATACCTACTGGGTCACAGCATTCGTCCGCCCGCGCACCTATTCAGCCCCGCCCGCCACCCACCTCCAGGCCCCACGGAGGGCTCCAGCAGCTCCTCCGTCCCCAGCAGCGTGTGGCCACCCGCCATAGCCCACAGCAGGCCGCCAAATGCGTACACGTCCGATGCAGGGGAGGGCCCCGCGGCAGGGGCCCCTTGCTCGTGCGTCTGGCCCTGAGCCTTGGACTCCTGGTCCTCCCCCTCCTCCTCCTCAGCCACTGTCGGCACACCGTCGTCTGCAACGTTGGTGGCCGCTGCAGCGGCAGCAGCAGCAGCGGCGACCGCGGCAGCGCCTGAGGTCAGGGGCCGGCTGGGTGCCCCGGCTCCGTTAGTGTTGTCACCAACAGCGCTGTTACCGCTGCCGTACAGCTCCGGAGCCACGAATAGGCGCTGCTGCTGGGGCGGCAGGCGCAGCAGGGCGGGGCTGCATGGCGTGTGTATTGAGGGCTCCTTGGCTGCAGCCAGGGGAGCAGGTGGTGCTGCGTCCGGGGCGGGCATGAAGGCTTGCCTGGGTCGCGCCGGCGGCCCTGGCCCGGGGCTGGGGCATGCGGCGTGGGAGCTGTCAGGTGCGGGGCCAGCGCCGAGCGGGGAGGTGGCGGTTGGGGCGGTGGTCGTGGGAATGGGGACGGCTGCTGTTGTTGTTGTGGCCACGTGTCGCTCTAGGGCCGCCAAGGAGAGGCACACGTCCGAGACCTGCAGGTTGGAGTGGCAGGCGGCTGCGTTGACCAGTGCGGCAATTAGGGTTTGACGTGTGGCCATGCCGGGACGAAGGTGAAAGTTACCGGTACACCGGCATGTTGCACACGTGATGCGGCCTGCCATATTCCTTCGCGGTACGCCCTGTACATGCAAGCGAAATGCGCAATGCTGGAGTCATATTGCGGCACAATCCATCCTACGCGGTACCCAAGCCCATACCCCAGCCCGCCCGTACCTTGACGCAGAAGCCCCTCTTGTCGTTCAGGGCGGCGGTGCGCAGGACGTTGTGTGGTGTGAGGGCTCCGTGCACCAGGCCGTAGTCGTGCAGGTGGGCCAGCGCGGAGCTGTGGGTTAGGAGCGGTGTGGGTTAAGGAAAGGTGTGCGTTGGCGGCGAGATGTGGGTCAGCGAAATTGCATGCACAAGGCTGTTGACGGGTGGGCGCGAAGGGTGCACAGTACCCGCATACAAGGGGAGCCCGCCCGTTGTCGCACCAAAGGGATGAGCCATGGCCACGACTTCCACCGCAGCATCACAATCCAAATGCCAACACCACGGCGTCACCCACCCTATCTCCAGCGCGGTGCTCAGCAGCGCCCGGCGGGCCATGTAGGCGGGCCAGTTGCGGCTGGGGCAGAAGGGGCTGTGGGCGGGCGCCAGGCGGCCCTTGATGGCGGCAGCACGGGGGGAGGACGCCTCCGCCTGGCCCGGGCCGCTGCCGTTACCCAGGCCCAGGCCCTGGGGTCCGGGTGGCAGGTGGGGCTGGGAGGGCTCCGGGCTGCTCCACGGCATGAGCGCATCCAGGCTCCCCTGTGGAACGGCGGCAAAGCAGCAGTCAGGCGGCAGGAAGCAGGAATGTGAGTCAAAAAAATTCAGAGAAGTGTGGCATCGCGCAGGGCTGCGAGTTGCTCGAGCACCGGCGCAGGCAATGCCGGGGGGTGTCGTCATACTACGGTAGCAATCCAGCAGCCAACCTGCGAAGCAACGTGGCGATTCTCCCCTGGTTGCCGTACAGTTGCCGCACCCTAGCACCCACCACACGCTCCTCACCATGGTGCACGCCTCCATGAAAACCGCAAGCGCTCCGTCGCCAGGGCACAACCGCAGGGCCTCCAGCGCCTCGGCCGCCGCCGCCGACACCCCACCAGCTCCTCCCCCGCCTGCAGCTGCTGGTCCTCCTGCCTCCGCCACGTCCGCGTGCACGCCCCGCTCCCTCGCCTGGCCCAGCAGCCCTCCCTTGCGGCCAACAGCACGAGCAGCAGTACCAGCTGGTAACGACGTCCCAGCGCCCGGCTCCCCCGCCTCCGCCTCCGCTAGCCCGCCCATGCTGGCGGGCAGCAGGTTCATGCCGTACACCCGTACGAGCGAGGGGTGTACGGCAGCCGCCGCCGTGAGTGCGTCCGCGAGGGCAGGGTTGCTGGGCTCCAGCCCTGGGCCGGCGACGATCTTGACCACAACGGGGGTGCCCTTGCAGCGGCCTGCGGGGACGTACGATGGGTACGATGGGTATAAGGTGGCAGCGGCGGTTTGAGGATGGGCGTGGCCCTGATTCCTGCAAAATTGCAGGCAAAGCGGAGGCTTGGGAGATCAGGACAGTCACGCCAAGTCGCTGAAAGTGGCAGTCCAGGACAACACTGCCTCAGGCAGTTGTGCCCCCAGCCCCTTGCGTCAGGGGGTCACGCGGCTGCCAGATGGCTGTGTCTGATCATCTGGCCAGTGCAACCCGAGCCCAAGAACCAGCGCTCTGCACCCACCCTCTAGGGTCACGCTGCGCAGGACCGATGCGGCCGCGCCGCCGTCCCCAACCGCCGCCGTCGTTGTCGCCGCCCCGCCCGCTCCCTCCTTCACCCGCTCCCAGCCGCCTGCCATCGATCCCGACCCGGACCTCGCCACCATGCCTGCCACCGCCGGTGCAGCGCCCGACGCCAGGCGCTGCGCCACGTCCGCCGGCAGCATCCCCACTGACGCTCTCCTCGCCCCTACCCTCCTCACGCCGCCGCTGCCGCTCCCAGCCGCCCCACTCTCCACCCTCGAAGTAGACCACTCCCTCTCCCTTTCCACCTCCCTAGCTCCGCCCTCCCACTCCCTGGCCCCGCTGTGCTTGTTTTCTTGCTGCTGCTGCTGCTGCTCTTGCTCCTGCTGCTTCCGCAACGGCTTCAGCTCCTGCACACCCTTCAGCAGCTCCTGCGGTGTACAACACAACTTCAGCTCCACCGGGCCCTCGGGCAGTATCCGCTTGGGGTACGGATGCACGCCCGGGGCGCCAGCATACCACGTGGGTGACCGCCCGGGGCCCTGCCGTACAGACCCATGGGTCGCGACCCGGGAGGGCTTGGCTGTCACGTTGGAGCTGGGCCCGTTACCACGTGCCTGGCTGGTGCGCAAGGGAGCGCCCGGCATCTGCTGCTGGGCCGGGGACGGGCGAGTGGTGCTAGGGGTTGAGGCGGTGCTGCTGGGTGCGCCAGACATGCGGGGCGATTGTGCAGGGATTTGCTGCTGGTCGAAGTTGAGGGTTGGGTGCTCGCAGAGAGGCTGGGCCTTTGGAAACAGGTCTATGACCGGCGGTTCGAGGGATGCGCCTTCAGTGCTGGAGGCAGGGTCCAGCAGGCTGCCCGCCTCCTGCTGCTGCTGCTGCTTGTAATGCACCTGGACCGCACGTAGCATGCGCGGCCGGGCGGCCGCGGTGACTCCCGGAGGCCCGAACGACACGTCAATACCGGTGTGCACCTCCGCGGTCGCCAGCTCAGGGATGGGGCGCAAGTGCCCAGAGAAGGTCAGCGGCGACGCACCGGTGCTGCCGCCAATGAGGCCGGAGACCACGCCCGCGCCGACCGCAGCGGACTGGCTCCGCCCCATGGCGGGCGAAGCGTGTGGCACAAGAACAGGCAGGAGACCGCTGCTGCCGCTGCTGTCTTCCCTGCCAGACGCAGCACGCTCGCAGCTTGACTCCGGCGATGTCGTTTCCAGCGCCGCCGCCACCACGCCCTGCGGCAATCCTTCTGCGACACGTGGCACCGGCCCGCTGCTGCCAGGAGGGCTCTGACCGTACGGCAGGTCCACCTTCGCGCCCTCCCCGCCCGCCGCCAGCGCCTGCTGCGAGCTCCCACAACTCTCCTCGAGCGTGTGAGGCCCGCTGAAGGTGCCCTTCCGCACCAGCCTCCTCTCTGTCCCCGCCCGCTGCAGGCCGGCCCCGGCCCCAGCCGTAAGAGCAGTACGCTCGTTTGCACTGCTCATCTTGTGCAGGTTGGACCTCTGCCGTCGGACGGACATCCGCTCGCGCTCCCCATCCTCCGAAATCAGCAAAGACTCGCCCGTGCCTGTGTCAGCGGCCTCAACCGGAAACGACTCCGATACCCCGCCGCCGCTGGCCCCACCCCCACGCCCCCTGGGATGCAGCGCATGCACCAACAGCGCCCTGACTTGCCCGCCCTCAGACCCCCCACTGCCCTGTAGGTAGGGCCTTGGCTGGTTTGGCAGGGCAAGCTGTACATGCTGTTGCTGCTGCTGCCTGGCATCCATCGAGCTTGGCCCAGGCCCCTGGCCCGACCCCCGGTGCTTCTGCAGTTGCTTCTGCAGCTGCGAGTTGTCTAATGCTTGCGCGGCGTTGCGCCTGGTGCCGTAACTGGGCGGGGGCGAGGGGCAGGCGGTTGAGGAGCCCTTGGTCCGGCCAAACAGCTCGAAGCTGCCAGGTGCGTTGCGGAAGTCGGTGCGAGCAGTGGTGCCACTGAGGGGCCCGCTGGGTATCGTGGGGTTGTATGCGGTGGTGAAGCCCAGGTTGCTGATGCGTGGGATAAGGCCGCTGCTGGTCGGCATCATGGTGGCACGGAAGGTGCTCATCTCGGCGTCGATCTGGGGAAGGTGATTGTGAAGAGGGGAGGGCGTGCGTTTCGGCCCAAAAAGCGGACCCGTCAATGGCGCGACTTCAATGCAATGATGTAGCCGTTGCGATAATAAGCGTAGTGCAGCAGCAGCAGCAGCAGCAGCAGCGGCTCAGGCAACCCACCTTGAAGCGCAGCTGCATCGAAACCATCAGCGACTCAAAGAAATACCCAAGCTCCGAGTTGGAGTTGCGCGCCAGCGCCGTCTGCACTGGCAGGAGCAGCTGCTCGCTCGCCTCCCGCTCCCCCGCCCCTAAGCCACCCATGTCCTGCCGCTCGTGTATTATCTCGTCCGTCGCGGGCCGGACCAATACCCCTCGGTGGGGAGCGGCACGGCCATGCTGAGGGTGCTGGTGTACTAGCACCGGGCTGTGTTCGTGCTGCTGCTGCTGGTGAGGCTGCAGGGGGTCGTGGAGGGCGAACCGCCAGCTGCTGCTGGTGCCCGTTGGGGGCCCCGCAAGCGGGTGGACGCCGAATGGGGATTGGTCCTCGGCCTCATCTGGGTCATCTAGGAAGCTCCCGCCCTTGCTGTAGGTGCAGTTGGGCTCCGAGACAGTCCCGAAACCGCGGGCAGGGCCGTGGCGGAGTGGGTCTGTTGGTGAAGCGAGGAATTGATTTGGGTCGGGCTGGGCTACAAGGAAGGAGGATGCGCGGGCGTTGGCGCTGGGGGTGACGGCCAGTGGAGGGGGAGGGGAGCTGGCGATGGGGAGGGCTTCCGCGTCCATGGTTTCCAGGGTGACGCAGTTGAGCTGCATGGGCAGGGTTTCGACGGCAGAGCCACTGGAAGGAGAAGCGGCGTTGTGGTTGGCATGGTCACGGACGGCTATGGGGTGTGGTGGTTGGGGACAAGGGAGGGCGAGACGGGTTATGTAACTCCTCCTTGTGGAGGTGGTGGAGCCAGCACGGGATGGTTGAGGCCAGTGGAGTGCGGGTGCCCTTGGCATGGCTGCCATATAGGTTCCAAAGGCGTCAAAGAGCTCTACCGGAAAAGCTATGGGCGTGTGGACCAAGGGGGTTGCAGCCTGCAGGTGCCCAAGTGCGCGGGTGCTTGCGCCCCGCAGATGCTGGGCGCCGAACCCAACAACCCTGGCCTTGCGCTTGCCGTACCTGCTACCGTGGAGCGAGCGGCGTCCTTTCTGGTGGTTGTGTGTACGTCGTTTAGCCAAGCTGCTGCTGGAGGCGCCGCGACGAGTTGGGATGTTGTTGCCTGCACCGCCTTCGCTGTAGGCTGTTGGCCTCTGCCCGGCCGCGCTTGCTTGGAGGAGCTGGCAGGCTCATCCGCAACAGCATGGGGACCCACACCGAAGCAGCACCGCATGGCGTGTGATGACGGGAGGTCAGAAGCTTAATGCAGCATCATGCATGGAGCGGTGACTTGACTGTCGCCAGACATTGTCCTTGACCTCTCGCGCTACGCACGTTGTCATTATATGATGTCTAATGTAAGGTCGGCAAGGAAGAAGCGGAGCAGCCCTGTAGTATGAAGTTCTTCTGTGAGGTTCATGTTCGACCGCTTCGCAACGTCACTTGAAGTAAGCATGGCTGTAGAATTATAAGTGATCGAATAGCCTGGTTAGGTCTCAGGTAAGCTACGCGTACGAGCAGGCCGCAATAGTGTCAGCTACAACGGCAAGTGCGGTCCGTATGAAATGTATAGAGCGGCACTGCCGGTTAGTGCATTTACAAGACAACCTGACGCGACCGCCGCGCGACCTGCAAGCGCCCCATTAGGTAAGCCCTTGCCGTACGACCAGATGGTCCCTTTGACTCAAGTAGGACTGTGAAGGGAAAGCGGCAGCCGCCGAGTCCATCCACATTGCGACGGCTTGGCCTAGCCAAAACCTTAATCACACGCCAGATAGCACCTCGTGGGACTGGGAGCCGAAATGCACGTTGCGAAGGACACCACCAATGCAGCTAAGCCACTCCCCCATTCGCCCCCCTCGCAACGCCGCGACGCTTCAGCAACTACAGAACCAAACCAAGCCTTCCCGCACCACACAACACACCCTTGCACAGTGCGCCAGCCCTGCCACCCATCTCCCACCCTCCAGTTTCCCTCCCCACCACACAACCCACTCACTTCCCACCCAGCTTCAGCCATTTGGGCACCTTGGCCGAGCCTCCCGCCCCTCCAGCTCCCCCCCCCCCCCGCCCCGCCCCCCCCCCCCCCCCCCCCCCCCCCCCTCCCCCCCCCCCCCCCCCCCCC
>VFQN01005825.1_pt1 | contig 14701 bp, 18 predicted proteins | sample 3512371 | NCBI WGS metagenome assembly VFQN01 (sample SAMN10412370, study PRJNA504923) | tailings metagenome | isolation source: Replicate 2 from Balatoc abandoned mine | place: Philippines: Itogon, Benguet | collected 2017-08-28
TGAGGAGTTGCAGGAGCAATTAAGAGATCGTGAAGATTCTCTGAATCGCACTTTGAAAGAGTCTGAAGAGACTCAAGCCAATCTACAAACTCAAATAGCTTCATTGCAGCAAGATTTGCAAAATGAAAGGACTCTTCGTGAGAAGTTGACTCAGTCGCAACAACAAATTCAATCAGAAAATGAACAAAATAAAATTGCCATTCAAGAGGTAAATGAACGAAATTTTGATGAGAAATGATTCTGATTTGACAATTTTAATTAGTTAACTGAGAAGTATGAGTCCAAGATTAAAGACATTTCTGCCAAGAGTTCAAAAGAAATGACTTCCTTGATTAGCAATTACGAAAAACAGGTTATCGAGCAAGAGCAACGAATAAGGCTTCTAGAGCAAGAGAAAGAGAAATTGGTTGCTCAAATGAAAAGCAAAGAAGAGGCTTTACATTCCTCATTGTCAGAGCAGTCAAAGCATCTTCAAGAAGAGAACAATAAGTTGGAAGAAGAAATCCAATCTTTAAAGAGCGAGGTAGAACAGTCAAGTGCCGCGCTAACTCAAGTTTCCAGTGAATTGCAAACCCAGCAACTGTTATCGCAAAAGTTGCAGCAAGAGAAAGATGAAGCTCTAAAGCAATTGGAGGAGAAAGATAACAAAATTTCTTCTCTCACTGAAACTGTTGAGAAAGCGAAGAATGCCTGTCGTGATTTGTTTACCACGAAATCTGAGCTTGAAAAGCAGATTAAAGATCTTAACGACGACAAAATCACATTGCAGAAGAAGTATAAGGAAGAGTTGGATGCAAAATTAAAGGAAATTCAAAATAAGGAAAAAGCATTCAAAGAGGAAAAAGTAAGTCTCTTGCAGTCAGCTTTCCATCTGCTTTGATTGATGGATTGGCTTTTAGGATAATCTAAATGCACAGTTTGAGAAGAAAGTTCAAGCACTAGAGAATGAGAAAAAAGATCTGCAACAAACCGTTAAACACTTTGAAGAGGATCTTACTGTCAAGCATGGACAAGATATGAGTGAGATGATTTTATTACGGGCTGACATTGAGGTATTTTGCTTGAAATTAAGACTTTCTATTGATATATTATGAATTCTTGTAGGCTAAAACCAACATTCTAAATCAAGTGCAGAAGGATTTCAACGAAAGTCAAACTAAAATCTTTTCACTTGAGGAGAATAAAAAAGCCTTAGAATCTCAAAAGAAAGATCTTTTGTCCCAAATTGATCATCTTGTAAACGACCGCAGCAATAAAGAAGAGTTGATCAACAATCTTCAAAAGACCATTGATGAGAAAGACAAGAGTTATCGCAACCAAATCACTCAGCAACAGAACTTGTCCAAACAGAAGATTGGTGAACTAACACATCAAATTGAAAATCAGAGAGCAGAACTTGTGCATAAGAATTCTGAAATTGATACATTAAGAATGAACTTGGAGAAAGTAACAGCAGAAAGGACTCAGTTTCAGGTAATTATTCACCAACCTTCATATTGTTCATTCATTTGTTAAAATCTGTGGTTTAGGATCAATTTGAACAATCAAAGACGAAGTTAGAGGCTGAACGAAATCAAAATCAAGAGGGAAAGAAGAAGATTCGAGTTTATATCGATAACTTGACCTCTGAAAATAAGGCTTTACAAGAAAGTAAAACTACTTTAGAGATTCAGTTGAAAGATCTTTCTGCTGAGAAACTTTTCCTGGAACAAAAGAATCAACAATTGGAACGATCTGTGAAGCAATCCTTTGATCAGGTTAGATTCAACTCTACTACTTCATCTCGTGGACTGATCAACTTGATCTCACATAGATTAATGAGCTCAGCCATCAAAGAATGCAAGATCTTCAAGAAAAGGAAAACTACTACTTGTCTATCATTCAGGACAAGGAAAAAGATATCGAGCAGTTACAATTGCAAGTGGAGATTGCTTCAAAATCATCTTTGGAAGAAGTCAATGAGACAAGACTCAAGATTGAAGAGAGTCTTCGCGAGTTAGAATCCCACAAATCGAAGCGTCTTGCGGCAAGAAATGAAATGATTCACCTCGCTAAAGCTTTGGAAAAGGCAGAGTCTGAAGGAAAAGAAATCAAAACCAATGTTCAGTATACAATCGCTCCAATCATTTATGAACAGGTACTAGCGGAAACCGATGCTTCTCTCCTTTCTGTTAACTCTTTTGCCAGATCAATATTATGGAGTCATTATTAACAAATGTCGAAATGGTTGCGTTTCACCTCACATCTCGGAAGTCAAATACTGCTATCTCTCACTTTGCTTCAAGCCAGCATTCCACATTTTCTGCCTCTTCGGAAAATTACTTGCTTGGTGCGAGCAATAGCACCTCACGCTTGGGTCGATCGAGTACTACTGAGCCCAATGCCAAGGATTTGATTGATTTCGAGCATGAAAAGTCCAATCACAGCGCTTCCAGCATCTCTCATCATGTGCGCACCACCTCTAACGCTGCTGCAGGGTTGAGTGCGATTACTGAAGCATTGAACGTCGTGGAATCTTTGCGCTTGGATTTGGAAAAGTTGCAAATGGGAGTGCAGTTACTTACTTTATCAGTAACAAAGCTCACAGACATCGTAACAACTCAGCCTGGTTGTTGTGGTGGGATCTTCGAAATGTTCACTGGTGCAAGCAACAGTGGTCTTCAAACTCCCTCCAACCACTATCGCGTGAACATCAATCGGAACGTTTCTGGCAACTACACAACGTCCACGAATAATATCCTACATTCCGCGATTCAAAGATCTAGCAGCAACGAAGGTCCAGATACACCAACCCATACGCAAACGAAGAAGGCTTTCAACTTTATCGCCAATACCAAAAATCGGAAGCAAGGATACGAGAATATTGGGGGCAAAAACTTTACAATTGAAGGAGTTGATGATTACGACGACTAGAGTAGTCTGTTTCTAAGTAGTTGAGTCTTTTCCGAATTAATATTTTTCTTTTCTTTCTTCTTTCAAAGTCTAAATAAATCCAAAATCCCTTCCACCAAGCAAAGAAGAGTTTCGTTCGTTTTCCGAGTAGAAATGGTGGTTGTGAAAACAACCGAGAGTAATCTCCGTTCTGTTAGTAAAGGAAAGAGAGGCGAGCCTCACTGTCCAATACCCGTCGAATAACTGTACATAGTCAATGAATCTAGCCCAAGATCGAAACAACCATAATCACTCTTGTGAAAAAGCTGACACAGGAGAACCTATACCAACTCCTTCACCGTCTTCGTGGACTGTTCATAGAAGATCTCGGGGTTTTATTGAAAGAAAACCTCTCAATTGCTACTTTCTAGCCGATGATTCGGAGAATTTCCCCAGGTACTTGCTCAAAGCATCAAGTGAAGGGAAGACAGCTTTCTACAAGTAGAAATCAGTCCTATTCTAAGATGCTTACATGACCCGTAGTCGACGCTTCGATTGCCTTTCACAACTGAGTTAGACATGTTTCATCAATCGAATGAATGGCTGTGAGAGAATTTCGGGGATTCGATTTTTCGAGGGATGGTTTATGCATATGCATATGCATATGCATATGGTTATGGTTCCGCTTATGCATTTATTGTATTTTGGATGATGATTGGACTGGTTTCTCGAAATAGATCAATTTCGGATCAGAGGATCATTGTAAATGTTCGAAGATTCTGTTTCTCGATCGATGATAGAAGATCTGTGACTGGAATTCGCACAATCTTAGTTCCATGGCAAGGAGTTCAAACGCTTTCATTGAAATCCAACTTCAGCACCTATTCCTTTCGACAGAATCAGCGAATGAATTCACGTATCAAACAAAGCAACTTCAACAAACATGATGGTCGAGAAAGAGTGAGGAAGACTTCATTGTATGATATTTCAGAGTTACTGGACGGAGCGGACGCACCTGATATTAATCTTCAAAAGCAGTTACATTTTCGATTAATGTCTTTCGAAGGCTTTTCCAAGTCTTTTGAAAACTCTAAAAAAGTAATATCTGTATTGGAAAAGCTCCAACAAGTAGGAATGAGATCTAGCTTGGGAACCAACAACTTCATTCACCACGTGCTAATGAATGTTGATCCAGACAAATTGGATGATTTGCAGCTGATGCAACTTTTAAAAGCAGTTGCAGGTATTGCAAAGAAGAAACTGCCGATAGAGGATCAAACCATAGCAACAAATCTACTGGATAGAATCAGTAATCAGTTTATTCATCAAAGTTTCTCGCGATATTGCGATTATTTCTATATCTTGGCACAGCTTTCTATTTCCTGGAACAATTTACGAATAGAGAAGAGAGTATCACTACTTTCTGATCTTTTGAAGTTTGAGAATATACAAGACGATGAGATTCATCAAAATGCAGTGAAGCTCTTCACTGGAGTGAATCGACTTTATATTCTCAAGAATCATAGCAAAGAAATGGAAGAGAGAGTGAGAGAATGTTATGAAAAATTATTTATAAAAGTATTAAAAGCAAAGTATTTGGATAATGGTCGTGATGTTGCTGTTGTTGAGGGAGGAGGGAATCAAGTAAGTGTGTTTCTTTGATTTGACGATCCAAATTTTTGAAATATTTCCCTTTCATAGTTTTCCTTTGTAGCCTTGTCACAATTGAAAGCATTAATGAACTTGAAAAGAACGCGCTCCATGAGTGAAGAGATCTCTTCCCTAATATATAAAGGCTTAAAATCCGATTGGCATCAGATGAGCATCTATGAACAAGCGTTTGTCATTTTCGCGTAAGATCGTATTTTCAACCACCGATTAGCAACTTGATAGGCTTGTAAATAGGCTAGGAGAGAGTCACTTTGATTATAACAGCTTTCCGAAAGAGGACTGGGCAATAATGATGGAAGATTTGACGAAGAACCTGAAAAATGACATGAAACCGAAGAGTCTTTCATCTCTATTGAAAGGTTGGATGGGAATGCATTATAAATGGAGAGATATGAATAAAGCCTTGAAGAATCAGGTACTTACAGCTGTTGTCCAGCTGTGTGAACGTGGTGATTTCGCGAGAGAAGTTGCAAATTCAATCTTTTATCTCGGGGGTTTAGAGGTCGACTGGAACAAAGATATGAGAGAAAAACACGAGGAGATATTACAAGGATTAAATCAAGTTAGCATGTACCTCAATAAACAAGAGCTTGCAAACGCTTTACTGGGGTGAGTTTGACTGCATTGTTGCTTCTTTGATGTGGCATTTAAGTGTATTTCAGACTCGCTTATATGAAAGCATCTTGGGATGACGAAACACAACTTAATTTTCTGCTTGCGTTGGAAAATCTATATGATCAGATGAATGAGCAAGAGTTAAGCAATTCACTTTACAGGTAAATATCCTCCTGATGATTGTGTAATTCTCACTCTCTTCAGCCTCGGACAACTTAATATGCCCTGGAAGAAGCTTCCTCGACAGCTGCGAGAAAAGTTATTGCATCATTTGATAGTTGTTCTAAAGCCTAAAGATGCAACGATTCTAGCGTTAGATGGAAGTTTAAATGGACTTACTAACATGGGCTATGATTGGAAGGAAAATAGTAAGTTTTATCAATTGGTATTGGAGAAGATCAATCATTGGTTCGGTGACAAGACAAAGATTACCGAATTTAATCGGAAGATTCTTCCTAAACTAGTTTATAGCCTAGGAGCAGGCCAGGTGCAATGGAGGACGCTTGGTAATGAGAGTAAACAAGCTTTGATAACTGGCATTGGAGTCTATTGTAGAGGAAATCAGTTAACAGCGAAAGATGTTTCGAATATGATATACGGGTAAGGCTTACCCATTATACTGCCAATAAAATACATCATTTCCTTCGCAACAGGTTGAAGAATATGGAAGTTACAATCTACAATCTCCCGACGTCGCTAACCGATGCTTTACAAGACGTTGTTCAGAGGATTTCCAGCACGAACGAAGTACCGCAGCACACGGCTAATATCTTACATAGCTTTAGGCAGTTTCAGTATCTATGGGACATGCTTAGCGAAGAGACTCAAAAGGCCTTGTTACATATGATCCTAGAATCTTCAGATCGCTTTAATCCTCAGGTAAGTGGAAAGTTGTCAGAGGTCATTCTGTGGTAAAAGTCTTCCTATTTGAAATCTAATAGGAATTAGGGAATACCTGTTACAATGTGGCAGTAATGATGAACGGAAATACATCGGAATATGACAAAAGTTCGTTCTTTCAGCTAAATCAATCTCTTCTACGAAGATACTACGAGTTAGGCTTGAGGAATGGTAAAGGCTTCCTCAAAGAAGAAATGAGTCAGTTAGCAGTCTATTTCAACTGGTTAGAGACCTTACCTCCTTCATTCCTATCCACTCTCTTGGAATCTCTGCGTCAAAAGGAATTGCCTGATATCAATGATATTCAAACCAGTTCTCCATCTGATTTTCATCAGCGATTTACTAAACGAGTACAAGAAGCTTGGAAGGCCTTGGTCCTGAAGGAAAGCAGCGCAGGAAATGTCACAGAGGAAAGGAAAGAAGAGCTGTTAGGAATAAACTTCGTGAACGAGTTTCAAGGGGTGAGAAGACAGACATTTCCTATTGACATAGCTGTCATTCAAAAACACACAAGTTCATCAAGCGGTAAGAAGGTATTGTACTTTATTGAGATCGATGGTGCAGGTCATCAACACAAGACTCATGGGAAACGAAAGGAAGAAGTGGTTCTCAATACAGTTGACCGTCTAAAGGAAGATATTTACCGACATTGCTATAAGAATGTTCCAATTGAAAGATTAGAGAAGAAAGGACTGTCGGATGACTCTGTCGAGAGGACGGTAGAGAAGATCTGGGATTTAGTCAGTATTGTTGAGCAAAATTAGTATTAAGTCTCGTCTTCAAAAGATATTGTTAATATTATATTGTATTATACTATTTACAAAGAAATCCTTCTCCATAGACTTCATTCCATCGAAATTCATCGGAAAGACGATTTTCTTTCGAAAAAGCAATGATTAGATCTGTTCTCGTTCTCACTGATGATGTTTCCTCATTTGAATCAGTTGGCGGATGTGGAAGCTGTCGTTCTTGATGTTGAGTTGCCTCTTCTATCGTCTTAAAGGGACTTCCTTGACCAACAAAGGTGTTGAGTAATGGATGGAAGAAGGTCGCAATCCTTCTGAAGGTAAAACTAACCCTCCCCTTATCAAAGACTGGATGTGAAGGAAGAGCTACATTCTTAGGCACTTCATGCCACCAAAACTGATTCGTCTTCAAACCTAACACTACACACTCAGCATGTCGAAGAGGAATTTTTTCAATGCGATTTTTGTTTTGCTTTGATTGAAGGAACATCTCTCGTTCGCTGCCTATGCTGAGATTGATGATAGGTGTGTTGAGGTCGATGTCTAACGTCTTGTCACTATGCGAAGCAATATTATCACGACCATCACGATAGTATTGAATTAACACATGATTTAAATCGCGAACTCCTGTATATTCTTCAACCAGCTCTCTAAGGTAGTTCGTGACATTGCACATCTCTGTGTTGACAGGTTCTTCATCGTTCGGATGACGATAGATTGGAAAGCCAAATGTTGGATGTTGTCTCGATTGTATTGAGATTAATCGTGGAACGGCGTTTCCTTGCATAAACATTTGTTCAAAGTAAATCTCTTCGTGTATCCGTTGCCAGATCATCTCCTGTGCGGCTGGGTCCGTTAACGAAGGTAACGGAACTAACCGACTATCTCCCTCACCCCAGCGATTTAATATTTCATTACTACTAAGAAGGTTGGTAACGGAACTAATCGACTATCTCCCTCACCCCAGCTATTTAATATTTCATTACTACTAAGAAGGTTGATAGCTTGAATGTGGGGGTAGCGGTTCGTTAGTGCTAAGGAGTTGCGGAAGAAGTTCTTATGAGAGTTCTCATAGATGTAAGGACGTGGAACATAGATTAGATCCTCGACAAGAACTAGTTTCATGATCAATGTAGAGTAGGAAGGTATAATAGAGGAGCCTAAATATTGGAGAAAAAGATTGATAAATCGAAATACTCGCTTAACATCTATCACAAAGGAAGTGAGGTATACGGTCAAATCAGAGGTATCTTCCAGACGAAGACTCTGGAAGAAAGGTGCAATATACTCAATTGTTAGATCTTCAAATGGTTTCGAGACAAGATCAACTTTTAATACGTCAGATGAGGGGTTTAAATGCTGCTGTAGTTCATTGAGCTGATGATAGCGATAGTCTGAAGCATAATCTAACCCACTTCCTTCCTTCTCTTCAGTTTGTGGAGTATCAAGGACACAAACAACGAGATTTTGTTGCATATTCCTTCACAATAGTAGATTAATAATAATATTAGTAATTATTTCCTCTTCTTCTCTTTGCTTTAGGAGCTGGTACCATATAGCGTAAAATTGCGAGTAAATACTTTAATGCAATTGCTTAAAAATAAACTCGTCTATTGTTTAATTCTCTTTGATGGAGGAATTATTATTAGAAGTCAGAGAACTCACAATACAAGACATTCCACTAGTTCAAAACTATTGGGATACTCGCTCTGATGAATATTTATTAAAGATTGGGGCAGATAAGGAGAAATTGCGGAATTTGGACCTCAGTCAGTTCATCGCAGAGAATACTCCTCTGCCATATGATAGGAAGAAGACATATTTCTTGATTTGGATGGTGAACAATCAGCCTGTTGGACACTCCAATGTTGGAATGATCACATTTGGTGAAGAAGCATTCATGCATTTACACATGTGGGATGGAAGTTTTCGTCAACGAGGTATTGGCACTAGATTAGTGTTGAAATCTTTACAATTTTATTTTGATCGCTTGCAATTAAAGCGAGTCAATTGTGAACCTAACGCCTATAATGAAGCTCCGAATAGAGCCTTGGAGAAGGTAGGATTCACTTTCGTAAAGTGTTATGATGCTCCTGCAGATCTCATCACTTTCCCTCAAAAGTTCAATCAATGGGTCATGACGAGGGAAAGATACAATGAGCTCACCTCTGCTTAAATCATGTTCCTATTGATCTCTAATATATTTGAATCTTAGTGAGTAGCTCCTCTTGAACTGCTTTAATATAAACTATGTTACGTCTATTCTCTTATCTACAGTTTAACAACCATCTCTGCGCTATACCCTAATTTGAATAGAACTGAGTCTCGACTAAGTTCTAATTGATCTCTTGGACCGCAAAGCTTATCATAAACACCAGGCAACCCGCAAACTATCACCTTCGTCTCAGGAGAAGGAGACAAGCCATACTTCGATATCTTCTCTTCATTTATCCATCCCTACATCAACAAAATGTCGGTAAGTCATTAGTATAAGATGAATAACAATAATTTTACCAGTTCAGCATCGGTTAAAGTGTCAAAGCCTTCAGGTGGAGGTGGTGGAATGTATTCTGTCTTTTTCTTCGCACCAAAGTGAATATTGTTCCATCTACTCCCAACACAAAAGATAATTCGAAGGATGTCAGAGTATTCTTTCTGCCATTGTTCCAAAAGATCTCGCAGCAAGATGTCCTTCACTGTGCGAACACCATAGAATAAGACAATCTTCTCGATGTGATGAGAAGGAAGAGGGAAATCAGCAGAGTTCTTGCTGTCATCAAGGTCAAGGCAAATATCATTCTCTGAGATTGCATCTGATATGGAGAACTGGTGAATCTTCTCTTCATGGTGTTGCTTTAGTAGAGTGCGAAGAGTCTGAATCATTGGAGCGACGCCAACTCCCACAGCAATCAACATTAACCTTTTGATACCAGGGAAGGGATACGGTACCTTGCCAAGACAAGTTTTATTGTGCTTGAACATGACCTTATCTCCTGTTTTCAGTCGATGGAGGTAATTGGACACTGCGCCAGGCGGCTTATAAGAGTGATCTGTTCTCGTGAAAAGGAAGTTTGTTGTTGGATTTTCCTTTTGACCCCATTCATCATATCTTTTACACATGATATCAAAGGATGGAACTGATTCAAAAGGGTGATGAGGATTGTTTTGGATCGCATCGTCTGTGATGCTGGTATATGGTCGTATGGCATCACTACCATCGTGTTCACAACCAGGCGCCAAAATAAACAAGAATGCACCTACTGGAAGTCTTAGTCGGCTTGCACCAGATGGTAGGGCGAATCGAAAGATACAGGTATCGTGATTGTATTGGATGACTCGAAGGAGAGGAAGTTCCGTCCAATACGAAGGAATTGCACAGTTTGAAGCATATGGATGATGTTCCTTCTCATATTGATCATCAATAAGATCATTTTGATACAGTTGATTCTTCGTTAGTACATAAGAACCATATTTCTTCACTGAAGTTATCATATCAACACAATCGATTGGAAGTGCACGAATATAGAACCCGGGTGCTAAAGAAGTGCACATGTAATTTCGAAAAATGAGCCGCAAACATTCAAGAGGTAAGTTTACTCGCTTATCGAGGTTGAGTTCACTTCACTCCTTCTCTTTGTCTAGATGATGACTATAGAGAGTATGAAGGGCAACAGAAGCGATCGAAAAATGACTCAAATGGATATTACAGGAGGAGGAAATATTCTCCAAGTCCTCGTCGACCTCGCTACAATCGAAGAGAAGGGTCTCACAGAAGTAGAGAATATAGAAGACGTAATAATAAAGATGATGGACGACCACGCCAACCAGTTCGAAGTTCTGGCGACTGTAAGAACGGTAATCGAAGGAGATCAGAGTCTTCGCGAAGTTCTTCCACTCATTCTTCTTCAATCGACGATGAAATTGGTCATTACTATGGAGAAATTGGAGATTTGATTGACCAACGATGTAAGTTTCCGTTGATCACTTGATAATCTTCTGTAAATCTTTTTAATGTGCTCAGATGAAATTATCGAGTTGCTTGGCAAAGGAACATTTGGCAAAGTATTTAAATGTCGTGATCAAAAGTATAATGATTCAGTTGCTCTGAAAGTAGTCAGAAATATTTCTAAATACATTGATTCCGCGAAGATTGAAGCTGATATCTTGAAGAATATCTTCACACAGCAAGAGAAGAGTCAGCGGAATCATTGTGTGAAGATGTTCTCTTCCTTCCATTATGAAGGATATTATGTCATGGTGTTTGAGCGACTTGGTTTATCTTTGTATGATCTCATTAAAAAGAATGATTACAAGCGATTCCCTATGCATGTAGTGAAGGAAGTGACAAGACAGCTGTTGCAGGGCATCGACTTCCTGCAATCCATCAACCTCATACATACAGGTGAGACTTCGCCCAAGCCACCATAAGAGCATTCAAAATAACTGTATTTGATGTTAGATTTAAAACTTGAGAATATTTTGTTCGTTCATAATACCTTAGTCACTGAGACTGTCAGGCAGCGAGATCACTCTTATGAAGTCCTCGTCCCTCGCAATACTCGCATCAAAAGTAAGAGTTTCCATCCTTCTTCATACGATTTATTGATCTTTATGATTGTTTCTTTAGTTATTGACTTTGGTGGTGCGACCTACGATGACGATGAGGACAAGGCTGGCGTCATTAACACGAGACAGTATCGAGGCCCTGAAGTAACATTAGAGCTTGGTTGGTCGTTTCCCTCTGATATTTGGTCAGTCGCTTGTATTATTGCTGAAGTAAGTTATTATTTCTCCACGTCTTCCTTCTTTCTCTAATTAATGACATACTATGATGTGTTCTAGATGTATTGTGGGGATTTACTCTTTCAAACAGTAAGAACTATCTTCTACTCTCTGTAGCTATGTGTTTTATGGTTTTAACTCTTATTTTAGCATGAAGAGTTGGAACACTTAGCGCTCATGGAGAAGCTATGTGGTGCATTTCCCTTGTCAATGATCGAAGAATCGCGATATCGATACAAGTACTTCGATAGGTAGAACCCCCTATTTCTTGATCCCATTATTATTGTTTTGACAAAGATCTTTGAATTATTAGTGCGGGGAAGGTGCAAACAGCGAAACTGTCGGATGAATCGATGGAATATTTGAAAGAATTTCCTAGTAATTTGCTGGTACTGACCTCACCCCTTCACTCGCTTGACTTGCTTATGTGTATGTATGGTTGTAGGAGGTGTTTAGTCTGGCGCCAGAGGATGGCGTCAGTGGTATCATTGAACTTGTGAAAGATTTATTAGCAATTGATCCTCAGCAAAGGCGAGTCGAGAATCTCTTTTCTTCTCAGAATGGTGTAACATCTCATTCTTGTAGGATTAATGCGTCGAGAGCTCTGACGTATCGATTTTGTGAGGAATGTCCATAAAGGGAGTGAGTGAGACGAGAAATAAATGGTGATATACTGTAAATTAGATCAAAACCTTGCTGACGATCGTTGCCAGCAAGTGTTCTTGCTGAAAAAAAAACTCTCTCTTGCTATGTAATATTTATGTACTTGAGATCTTTCCTTACTGTACTAGAGCATCAATATCCATATGATTGGGTTGAATATCCTCGATCTTATCTTTCTATAGATCTTACTGGTGAACCAACTATTGCGAACGAGATTTCTCCCTTCCTGTATTATCTATTACAAGTGATAAAAGCTTATTAAAAGAGCAGATATATTAGATCATTTAGAATTTATTCTTTTACAGCATATGTGTTATTCTCATTATAAGATACTTTATTCCCTTGAACGATCACCAAGAAAGGAAAGACACAAGTTCAACTGAAACTAACTAACAAAGGAGTAAATGAAAAGCCTGAGAGGACATGGGAGAACTAATCTTCATCAGCATTGACATCATCCTCATCCAAAGGCAGACAGAACATCTTCTTATACGCATTCTTGTTTATTCCTTCGATCAATCTTTCCAATAACAAGGTCTCAGCCGTTAGCTCATTACTTGTGTCCTCTTTCTCTTTGTTCTGACTCGCTGGTGTGGCAAAACGAACACGAGAGATTACAAGTTGATCGGGAATACTCGAACTACCACCGCGTCCTCCGCGCTTCTTCCTCCTCTTGCTTTCGGTGCTGACCTCTTCTCCTTCCACAGCTTCAGTGGGCGAGTTGTTGTTAAGAATGAAGTCGAAGGTGAGAGCGCCGATGGTGTAGACTTCGAGGTCTTTGTGACTGATATCAACCCAATCCAACTGCATGGTCGAGTTGTTTACGATTCTTAGACGAGTTGGACGAGGTCCGACACCAATCGTCGAAGCCTTTACCTCTAATAGAGCATTGAAGTACCAGGTATCTTCCAACCAAGCCATAAATTGAGGGAGGCGAAGGATCTGCTTAAAGTCGAATGATAATACTTCGACCTTGTTACCATCAGAGGGAGCACGAGCAGTAAAACTACGTAATCGCTGAAATAAGCGAGAATAATCCTTTGTGGTGAGAGGATTGCCTTCAATACTCGTAATAGAAGCCTTCAGAGGCGAAGGGGAAGGAGTCAAACCGTCATTATTGAGTGTAATTGGAAGGAACTCTTTATCTAAATACTGAAAGAGGAACTTAACAATACCTCCTCGAACACAAACATCTGGAGGAATGACAGAAACATCTTCATCAAGGGAGTTGGGAGAGAGTGCGGTGGAAGATGCAGTGACTGAAGCGGCTTTCTTCTGAATGATTGCAGCACGGGAAGGCTTCGTGTTGTAAGGACTTACGACTAGTGATTGGAGCTTCGATGAGATCTCTAACTCAGGCTCAGCTTGAGGCAGAGAAGAGAAGGGGAGGGGTTTGAAGTCTGGAATGCCTCCTACGAGCTCGTTGTATTGAAGGATGGAATAGGCAGTGCGCTGCTGGTCCAGAAGACTCTTGGTCACAGTAGATAAACGAGTCAGAGGACTTGTATTCTCTGCTGCACTCTCTCCTCGTTGTTGTAGAATGAAGTAGTGGTTAGAAGAGGTGGCAGAGGACTTGAGAGAGGTTGAGACGAGAGATGACACGCGGTTGAGATATTCACGATCCGTCTGAGTGAAGGTGGCTGGAGGTACTCTAGGCTGGTTATTTGCATCTCTATCATTACCCGATGAGGCTTGTTGCTCTCGAATGAACTTTAGTCTTTCATACTCGTTGATATCATCGATGCTCACAATGATGTCCTCTTGCTTTCTCTCGTTACTCCCAGAGAAGAAAGGAATCTGACTCAAGCCTTGGCGACTTTGAGGATCATTGGAGATGACCTTTAAGCCATCAATGTCTGCAGCAGGGTTAGAAGGGTCTAGAGTGACGATGGTAATCTTTTGTTTGGCTAAAGAGAGAGATGGCAGTTTATCCAGCAATGAAGTGGAGAAAGGAAGTCGATTCATGAAGAAAATCACATTCGAATACTGGTAATTTGCAGGGAATGTGCCAGAGATATACTCTTGTAAGAGATTCTCCGTCACTCCACCAGCGATTCCGAGGATAATGAGATTCTTGTTAATCGGTTTCGCAACAGTGAAAGAGGCGGCTGAGTTCCCACTGGACCTTCCTCTTCTCGATGATGAAGTTCTTGTAGAGAAAAGCTTTGTTATTGACTTCGTTTGGAGGTATTGTGAGGTAGTAAAGGCTTGGATCTGATTTTGAAAGTCGATCATCTTTCTCTCTTGATAAAACAATTTATTTGAAGTAGAGAATAAATTTCCATGCGAGGGAACTAATCGCCAAGCATTACAGCCAGAGATCAAGGCAATGAACAGCAGAGTCGAGAGCATTGTCTGGAGGTCTGATGGATTATATCTCTGCTATTATCTTGTGATTTTTCTTCAATGAGTATGCAAGTCTGTGTGACTAGGAATCTGTGTCTCTGGGTATT
>VFQN01005826.1_pt1 | contig 14698 bp, 17 predicted proteins | sample 3512371 | NCBI WGS metagenome assembly VFQN01 (sample SAMN10412370, study PRJNA504923) | tailings metagenome | isolation source: Replicate 2 from Balatoc abandoned mine | place: Philippines: Itogon, Benguet | collected 2017-08-28
CGCCCCAAACTCTCACCCTGCCGCCTAGTGCCGCCGCGCTTCTGGACCACCTGCGCACCGTGGGCTGGCTCCCCGGCGTGTGCCGCGCTATGCTCGAGGTCCCTCGCCTGCCGTCCTCCTTCGCTCCAGGGGACCTGGACTCATTCTGCCGTGCCAGCCATCTCCTGGCGGGCTCCCTGACCGCAGTGCATAGGTGCTTATCAGCCATAGTGGTAGAGCTAGGAGCGGCGCGCAAGGAGGCGGTTGCCGACCTGCTACCCCACGTGACCGTGCTGGTTGCGCAGCCGGAGGTGGTGCAGGCGCAGCGGGAGCTGCTGCACCGCCTGCTGCTGCACGGCGGGGTGGAGCCGCCAGTTGGCGCGGACGGTGGCAAGGGCCGTGCTGGGCAGCAGCGGCAGACAGCAGCGGTGGGGCCGGCGGCGGCTGCTGCCCACAGTGTGGCGTCCACGGGGCAGCAGCTGGGCCGGTGGGTGGTGACGGAAGAGGAACAGCGGCTGGGGAGGGTGCTGTACGCTGACGCGGGAAACTCAGCGGGCCCGAACGCAGCGGGCCCGAACCCGCCGGACGGGCCTGATAGGCAGCTGGAGCGCGAGCACGTGTGTGTGCTGCAGGCGACGTTGGGGCTGTGGTACGTGCTGCGCGACTGTGGCGCCGGGAGCCGGGCGCCGCTCGAGCAGCCCCACCTGTTGTCTCCCGACGTGGTGCCGAGCTACGAGGAGACGGCGGCGCTGGGGGCTGCCGCGGCAAAGGCCATGCGTCGGCTGCAGCTGGGACAGGGCCTGGGGGGCGCGTTCCACGCGTCCGCCGTGCCGCGTGCGACCGCCTTACTGGCCCGCAACTCGTCGGTGCTGGCGTTCTGTGCGGCGGATGCAGCAGAAGACATCAACAGGACGGCAGCCGAAACGTGCGCGTGCGTGCCGTACTGGCTGGAGGCCAAGGGGCACCTGGTGGCGATGGTGGCCGACTGCGTGGAGGGCGGCGGGGAGGCGGAAAAGCAGGCGGAGCGTGCGGCCAAGCGGTCATTTCACTTTGACACGTACTCCAGTGCGGCGGAGGAGCTGCGGCCACTGGTGGACGATGCACGTCACCTGTTGCAGGACGGTATGTCTTGTCGCACACAGGAGTGCTGCCTTGTCGCATTGCTTGGGCGCATGGTGTACGAAACAACGTGGTCCGGCGCAATGGGGATCGATAATCAGTACAATAGGGCTGGGTTTTCGTGGGGCCCTCACCTTGCATGCCAGCATGGGTGCAACCCAAGCGAACCAGCAATGCCTCATTGCTCTTGCGTCTGCACCTCCACCAGGGCTGCCCTCGTCACGCAGCCCGGCGGCCCCTCGGCGGTATGCACTTGCCCTCCCCTCCACCCTTGCTCTAACCCTGCCACCGTTTGAACCCACTTTCCCTCTCGCAGCAAACACCACGCTCTCGCGGAAAGCCGCGCGCGAGGCTGCAGCCCGCCTCATCTCCGGCCGCTTGCTAGCCGGCCTGGACCACACGCTGCGCCTTGCTCTGCAGGGTGCTGTACCGCCCGTGGAGGAGGAGGAAGACCAGCTGGACTGCATCTCGCTCATAACCATCACCCTGCAGCAGGCAGCGCAGCTGCTTGAGGTCTGCGGCCCTGCTGCGAACGCGAGGCAGGCCGGCGCAGCAGGCAGCAGCGAAACACCCCCTGGGGTCAGCCGTGGCGATGCGGCATCCCAGCCCGCTGCTGCTGGCGGAGGCGGTGCTGCGGGCGCTGACGACGTCCGGGGGCATCTGCTGGGGCTGATGGTCACTGCGGCCAAGCACGCGAGGCGCTTGGCGGAGGAGCTAGAGGCCATGCCGCTGCACCACGGAGGGGAGCAGGAGCAGCAGACACCCGTCGGAGCGTGGGCTAGCAAACTGGTGGACGCCCGGCGTGCCACGGGGCTGCTTCACTCGTGCCTCGTAGCGCTGTGGCCCGTCCTGCAGGAGGAGCGTCGGGCCGGAGGCAGCAGTGGCGGTGGCGGCTCGGGCAGCAGTGGCGGCAGCGGCGTCGGCGGCTGCCCCTGCTGCGGCAGCTCCTCGCCAGCCCTCGCCGAGGCAGCTTCCTTTGGCCTGCGCTGCGGCTTCGCGCTCGCCTCCCAGATGCTGCACCACCTTGCACACCACCTGTGGACAGCGCAGGGCAGCAGCGGGGGGCGGCAGGGCGCGGCGGGGGCTGCCCTGCCGGCGGATGAGGCAACACACGTCGCGGAGGCAGGAGCGTACATGATGGACGTCGTCAGCGCGTTTGCGGGCTCCTCCTGCTTCGCGTGGAGGCAGCTGCTGGCGGCGCAGCCGCAGCGGCTGGCGGCGGCGTGCTGTGAGGTGCTGGCGGCGGCGGCATCTGCTGGCGCAAAGGCAGGGGCAGGCGGGGACCCCGACCGGTACGGGCCCCTCACTCTCGTTGCTTTCGTGCGACTTGCCCAAGCGGTGGGGCGGTCGGTGTTGAAGCTGGCAGCGCTTGAGGATCTGAGGCCGTACGTGCGGGCGTGGCTGGCGCCCCGGGCGGTGGCGGAGTCGATGGATGAGGAGGGCAGGCGCGGTGGCGGCGGTAGTGGCGATGGCGGCGGCGATGGCGGTGGCGCCACAGCGGTGGCGGCGGCGGCCTACTCTGCCGAGTTGCTAGCAGGCGGCGGCGCAGGTTGGTCAGAGGGGGTGGTGGACGATGAGGCGATGGCAGTCATGGTGGGTAGCATGCCGTTCTACGGCGGTCTGCTCCACCGTGTACGGCAGGCGGCGGCGACGGGTTCCGGAGCGCAGGGGGAAAGCGGGGGTGATGGCGACCGGGCGTATGATGAGGCTGTGGCGGCGGCGGCGAGGCAACTGGAGGACCGGAGCAGCATGCTCGTTTCCATTCTGCTTGGGCAGCCGGGGCCGGAGTCCATGCAGGGAGCACGAGAGCAGCTTCGGCGGACGCGGCGCCAGGCAGGGAGTGGCGGCGGCGGGGTGGCAGGCCCAAAGGCAGCGCTGCCGCCGGCGCTGGGCGGTGATGCGATCAAGGCAATGTGTCAGCGGGTGCGGGTGTGCGGCAACCCAGCGTGCGGCAATTTCGCGAGGTGCGCTGAGGCGCAGCTGACGTTACAGAGGTGCGGTGGCTGTGTGAGGGTGCGGTACTGCGGGGCGGACTGCCAGCGGGCGCACTGGCGGGGAGCGCACAAGGAGGAGTGCAAGGAGCTGCAGAAGCGGCAACAACAGCAGGATTAGGCCTGGCCCGATCTTGGCAACTGCTCGTGACGTACTAAGACGAGGGTGACAAAGACGGTGAGAGCACAGGCGGGAGCTCTGGCCTGGGGGTGGGCAGTGTCCGCTGCAGAGGCGGGCAGGCAGGAAGGGGGAAGGAGGGTCGGTCTTGAAGTGTTTCGGCGTGGCAAGAGGTTGTTGCGGGGGTAACATGTAGGGTTTTGACGGTGCTTTCGTGTTCGTTGCGAAGGGTCACAGGCTTAGGCAGTAAGTGAGTGGGCTGTGCAGGTTGTTTGGGGGTGGTACCTACTGCTTTGCAGCAAGCGGGGGTGACACTTAGTGCCTGGTGGTGCTTTGTTGTTCGTTGCGGAGGGTCATGATTCGGACACGGCCTTTTAATGGGCAGGCACCTGCCTGGCTGCTCCATTCCCCGCTGTTGATCCGCAACAGCTGGATGGCCCTGTGTGAGTATATGGCGTTCTGGGTTTGTGCAGAACGGGTTTCCTTTTCGGATTTGTGCGTGCAATTTTGGATGGCCAAGTACGGTGTCGCTACCGGAGCAGCACACACCAAGACCATGTTTGTGATGCGTGTAGCGGATGTGGTGCGGGATGCAGGCATGTTGAGCCTGAGACAGGTACAGGCAAACAGTATTGGGAGATGGGGTTATGGCGAGGCGAAGCAGGCAGGTGGCAGGTCGGTGATCGCTGGGATGTGGGATGTGGGATGTGCGTTACCTGTCTTTCGGTGCGCGGATGATCAGATGATCCGTTGGAATCGTGCGTGCCTCACGGTGCGTCCAACAAAGGCAGCAGACTGGTAGTGGTAGCCGCACTGTTCATAGCGGGCACGGCCGCATGCACAGCAGCTCCCCCCCGCGTCTTGTACTGCATTGTAACTAAACGGGGCAATACGAGTATGTCGTTGGGTGGCGAGTGCGCATGCTGCCAGCCTGTGCAACAGGGCATGGAAATTATTTCAGCTTGGTGAGAGGGGGCTTGACATTCGATCCTGGTAAGCACACGTGGGCGGATAGCACGCTTAACCAACCAGGAATGTGACTGCAATGTGGTGGTGGTAACAACTGGCAGGGCCTGGACACCAGCGCGTGCAGGACCAGGCTGTTGTCTTGCTGCTCACCCGTACCTTGCGGTGCAACCGTTAGCCCCACCTGGCCCGAACCAAGGACCAGTGTGTGGCGGGGGCCTCGTGTGAAGCGACTTGGGCTAAGAAACGGCCCTGAGCCAAAGAGTATTGCCTTTTCTCATTTTCTACTGGTTGCATGGGGGGCCTGGGTGGGTGGTGGGAGGGCTATGACAGGGGAGACCAGCAGAATGCTACTACGGAACTGCATGTTCTACACTACGCTCACAAGCCTTCATGTCGTTACCTTGTAGTGCTCGGGTTCAGGGGTTGCAGGGATCCAGGAATTCCAGCGCAATCGGGGACCAAGCGGTATGGAGGAAGGATGACGCGCGGGGAACCGCGGCGATTGGCCTGCGATTTACAATATTGAATACACTTTATGTACATTGTGTTCTATATTGTCCGCTCACCAGCTATATCGTAGGCGTAGCATTAAGAGAAACACGATACCCTAACTGCCTTGGGAGGCCACGCGCACAAGCCACGCCTTGCTGTGGCCAATCCTAAGTGCTGTGGCACCGAACCATGGGCGTAAGAAGCCATACGCTTTTGTTAGCTCTGGCCGTGGCGTTTGCCGCGGTCGCTGGCGTGTCGGGGGAGCTGCACAGGGTTCCAATGAAGCGACACCAGCTCAGCGCGGCTTCCCTGCGCCCAAGGCCTTACCTTAACCAGCTCCTAGGTGCTCAGCAATCGGGTGAAGTTCCTCTGCACAACTTTATGGACGCTCAGGTAGGAAGCACGTTCCGGTGTCAACGTGCATGCCAGCGATTTGCCCAGCTGACGCGACCAGCACTGAAAGGCTTTCCTCTCCGCGCGGCGACTGATGCTCCCGACTTATGATGGTTACTCATGTGCAGTACTACGGCGAGATTTCCCTGGGGACCCCGCCCCAGTACTTCAGCGTCATCTTTGACACGGGCAGCGCCAACCTGTGGGTGCCGTCGTCCAAGTGCGCGCTGTTCAACATTGCGTGCCGCCTGCACCGCAAGTACAACGCAGCCAAGTCCAGCACCTACAAGGCAAGTTGCGCACCGCTCTTGGAAGAGCCCGTGTGCGTTGCGGCAGCTGCATCTCCGCCTTCGGGTCTGTGGGGCGGTGGGACTGGGGCAAGGTGACAGAGCGGCTCCTTGCCTTGGCCCGTGTTTGCATACTGGGAATGTAGTACAGCGTGCTACCATGCAAATTATCCCGCATAGTAATCTGGGGCAGCTGCGGCGTGGCAGCGTTGGCTGAGAGCCATGCATGCCACGCCCAGGTGGTGCGCTGCACGCACCCCTAATTTACCCAACAGCCCACACCCGAGTAGGCACGTTGCTCCTCCACTCTCCAGCTGCATCCCTTGGAGCTTCCTTCTGTGGTGCTCCTGCCGGACTCTCGCTCCTGTGCCCCACCTGCTGCAGCTTTCCCGGCAACGCCCAAACCCAACCCACATTCAGCTACCCCCCTTACCGACATGCATCCCATATCACCCCCCGCTGCCTCCGCGCCGCCTTGCTTCCTTGGTCAAGCCCCCTGCCCAAATCACCCCCGCAGGCCAACGGCACCGAGTTTGCCATCCAGTACGGCACGGGCAGCCTGGACGGGTACATCAGCGAGGACGTGCTGGGCTGGGGAGGCCTGCAGGTGGGCGTGGCTTGCGGGGGCGGGGGAAGGGGAAACCGCTCGGCTATAGCGTGCAAGGCAAGGTGCGGAGCACGAGAGCAGGGGTGCGAGAGGAAAGCCAGGGGTGGGACGTGCCGGGCTGGGGCGGCCTGCAGGTGGCTGGGCGGGGGTGGCTTGGGGGAAACAAAGCAGGGGTTGGGAGGGGGCCCCCGTTTCAGCGTCTTGCAGGTGGGTAGGGATGGTGCTGGTATTTGCGGTGGTGAGGGTTGTGCTTGCTGACACGTGCTGGGCTGGGGCGGCCTGCAGGTGGGCAGGGTGAGGGGGGTAGGGTGTGGCGGTGGATAGAGACGAGAGCAGGCGTGGGCGTGGGTGGGGGGGGGGGTCGCAGCGAGGACGTGCTGGGCTGGGGCGGCCTGCAGGTGAGGGTGGGGGATATGGGTTTAGCGGTGGGTAGGCACTCGAGCAGGCGTGAACAAGGGGGGAGGGGCGGGGAACCTCTGAAAGGGGATGTGGCGGTTTGACGAAAACAGCAGCGAGGACGTGCTGGGCTGGGGCGGCCTGCAGGTGGGCGGGGTGAGGGGGTAAGGTTTGGCGGTGGATACATGCAAGGGCTGGCTGGGCTGCCTAACGCGACGCTGAGAACCCGGCTGGAAAGCCGAGACGCTGGGAACTAAATTGGTGAGGAAGGAAAAGAAAGGAGCAACATTCACGCGGGCAGGGGTGCGTTCTTAGAGCTGGGCGAGGGTCGCGAGTTGAGGGCGCGAGGGCGGTTGGGCTAAGGATGGGAAGCGGGAGAGAGGACGAGTGGGAAAGTAAGTGGGGAATAGCGATGAGGGAGGGTGAGGTGTGGAAGAGAGGGGAGGCCTGGCAATGGGAGGAGTAGGACAGGCGACGGGGCAGCAGCAGAGCAGGGGCAAGGGAAGTAGGCAGGCAGGAGGGGCGGAGCGGGGCTTATGAGAGCTCCCCAAACAACTCCACAACCCGGGGCGGTCGGGTACATGCTGACCGTCCGGGGTGGTGGCAGGGCAAGGCACGTTCGGCGAGCAGGGGCAGGGGAGGAAGGGGGGTGGGGGCGTTGGAGGAGGGGGGGGGGCGGGTAGGATAGTAGGGGGAGGGGTGTTGAGCAAGGAGCGGGGAGAAGTGTTAGGAAGGCGGGATGCAAATTCGTCTCCCGGGTGTGGGATCATGGGGCAGTGAGCAGGCCGAGGTGGCGTGCCAGGGCGCTTGGCCGGAACCAGTCATCCGCCCAGCCGGAGGTGCAACAGCAGGGGATGCAGCAGGTAGTGCAACTCAGTGCCATGCGAGGGGGCGACGGGGCGGGTGGGTTGCGGGGTGTGGCGGCGGTGACGGCGGCGGCAGCGGCGGCGTGGCGATGGCGGTGGAGGTGGCGGTGACGGCGGCGGCGACGGCGGTGGCGGCAGGGTTGTGGCGGCGACAATGGTGGAGGTGGCGCTCGGCAGCGGCAGCGAAGGGTGTGGGGAGAGGAGGAGGGGGCGGGTGGGGCGGGGGCGGGGGGAGGGGGCGGGTGGGGGTGCACGGTCGGGTCACGCAGCGGTCAGGGGGTCAGGGGGCGGTAAGGGGCCGGCGGCACCGCGCGGATGAGCTGGGCGTGGTGTTGGATGAGGGTGAAGGGGTCGTGGTGTGTGGGGGCGGGGCGCTGAAACGGATGCAGCGGAGGTTAGGCGGTTGGGTGGATATATCAGCGAGGACGTGCTGGGATGGAGCGGCCGGCAAGTGGGTGGTGGAATGGTAGTGGCATCGGTATTGCTGCTGGTTGTGCGGGGAAAGGATTTGCTGTCATGCATGTGCGGGGGTATGGGCGGTCTGCAGGTGGGTGGTGGGGACGGGTCAACGGGGCGAAGGGGGGGGGCAAGTCGGTCACAGCATGCAAGGGAGAGGTGTAACGTGCCGAGCACGAGGGCAGGGGTGCGGGAGAAGGCAGCAGGGCTGGTGGGACGTGCTGGGCTGGGGCGGGCTGCTGAACCCTAACCCTAACTCCCACACAAGGAACCCATATCATGTTTCATCACCGGGCGCAATATGAACACCCGCGAGCAGCATAACAACCTTACCAGCGGAAAAAAGTGGAAAGTGCATCCGTTGCGCCACGTGCTGCTACTCGCCGTTGTCGTGTAAGTCAAAGGGCTGGGTATGCCAGCAGTACCCCGGCATGGGGGTCGACCTGGTCAGCGGAGACGGCAGCCACAACCGGGACGACCTCATTCCCAGCAAGAAGGTGGAGCTCATGCCGCTGCAGCTGCGGCATGGTACCGCTATTCCTTGATGGGAATGTGGTCCTTCGTGTTGTGTCTGCCGTCTCCGCTGACCAGGTCGACCCCCCTGTCGTGGTGCTGGTGGCACATCCAGCTCCTTGCATGCACCGGACGGCAACAGAGGGGGGGGACTTCCAGCTGGTGTGTGGCGACTGCCACCCTAACCCGGACCGGCGCAAGCCCTGGACATGGAAGAAGACCATGCTGCGGGCAGCAGGAACTCCTGTGGCAGGAGCACCGGCAGCGACATGGGCTTCTGCCATGTCCAGGGCTTGTGCTGGTCCGCATTTGGTGGCGGTTTCCGCACACCATCTTGACCCCCTGCCGTGATACTACTTGCACATGCACCTAGCCCGTGCACGCGAGCAAGGGCTGGCTTTGCCGGCAGTACCACGGTAGGGGGGCCCGGCCGTTGTTTTGTACACAATTTCCAGCTCCTGGACGGCCGCAAGAAGAAGAAGCCCGTGCCGCCTGCAGCAGGAGCTCCTGCAGCGACAAGAGTTGCGTCTTCTTTTTGCGGTGTTCGGGAGCTGGATGTCGTGCACAAAACAACGGCTGGACCCCCCTGCCGGGGACTTCAGGGTGGCCACCACCCTGGCTCGCTTGCAAACAGCTCGTGCTATTCACCTGTGCCGTCTGGTATGAGGGCTGGGCTAGGGAGCAGGTCATATGCGGCGCTCTTGCGGTGGACTTGGGGCTGGCACCGGCTCATGCTGTCACTGTCGCCAATCCTGTGCGGGGGCTGGGTTGCTTGGCCAGGAGTACCCCGGTGGTGCACATTTGGGGCTGGTGGCAGGAGCTAGGTCGTGCTGCGCTCTTGGAGCTGGAAATGCGGCCGCCGGACCGGGACCAGGTGGTCATGCAGGTCGCTGTTGCCTACTTGAGTTTATTCAATCAACCAATTAACTAAATTAATTCATTTAAATAAGTTCATTTGGGGCCCTAGGCTTGGCACCAGGTGGTCATGCAGGTCGACGACGTCCCATGGTGGAAGGGGTGGGTGTGCAAACAGTACCCTGGTATGGGGGTCCAGCTGGTGGGTGGCGACACCCCCCAGCACCCGGACGACCGCACAGGGAGAAGCCTCGTTGTGCCTTGTGCAGCAGGAGACTCTTGCAGCGAAGTACACAAGCTCGTCCTTCTTGCTGGGCTGCGGTTGTCTGGGCTCTGGAGGGTCTCGTCACCCACCAGCTGGACCCCCCTGCCGAGATACTGCATGCACACCTAGCCCTTGCACCGGACGACGCCGGCGACCTGCATGCCCACCGTGTCCCAAGCCCAAGGCCCCAAATAATTTATTTGAGTAAATGATTGAGTTAATAAGTTGATTTGGCATACCTTCCATCCCACGTTTCCCCCGCCAGCGCCTTAAGTGCGGTGCACGTCTGCATGCGTGCGACTGTCCTACTACTTCCCCGGCGGCCCTCCCCTCCACCCCGCCGCGCGACACCTACCCCTCTACCCCAATCCCACGTCCCCCTTACTGCTTGAGCATTGAACATCTGTCTTGCATATTTGCGTGCCTCTGGCTGACGATTTGCACCTTTCTACCGCCAACCCTCCACCCCCAGGTCCCCGACCAGGGCTTTGCCGAGGCCATCAACGAGCCGGGGCTTACCTTTGTGGCCGCCAAGTTCGACGGAATCTTGGTGGGTGGGGGGTTGCATAAAGGTTCAACAAGTATGTAATATCACATTGCCGACTGCGGCGAGGTATTGCGGGGTAGTGCATGGGACTCACCTTTGTGGCCGCCGAGTTCGACGGAATCCTGGTGGGTGGCTTGGGGGTTTCCTGAGTCTCAAGCTTGGTGTCTTGTAGCAAGGCTCATGTCTTATCGCCGGCGGCTAAGTGCAAGCTGGCGCTGGGTAGCACGCGGTACTGCAAGGGGCCACATGTGGGGCGGCCATGGTCCATGGCGCCATGGTGATGGGACAGGAAGCAAAGGGAGTGGAGGGAGTTGAGGAAAGGGAAGGGAAGGGGTGTGTTGCGGTGGGGGTAGGCGCAGGAGGGTAGTGGTAGGGACCGACATGTGCGCAACGTGACATATGACCAAGCGTCGTACCGGTGTTTATGTTCTTCTTGTAGGTCGTGGTTTACTCTGATTGCATTGTATCACGCAGGGCATGGGCTTCCCCGCCATCTCCGTCCAGCGCGTCATCCCCCCCTTCACGCGGCTGGCCGAGACGCCCGGCCTGCTGGAGTCCCCCGTCTTCTCCTTCTGGCTCAACAGGTGGGGGCGTGTGTATTACTGTGTGTATTAGCAGGGTGTGGGAGCAGTGCCGGCAGCTGGTGCGCGACTACCTGCTTGTGGTGGACTCCGCCACGTGTTCTCCTTCTGGCTCAACAGGTGGGGGCGTGTGTGTTAGTGTGTGTATTAGCAGGGTGTGGGAGCAGTGCCGGCAGCTGGTGCACGACTACCTGCTTGTGGTGGACTGCGCCACGTGTTCTCCCTCTGGCTCAACAGGGACCCGGACGCCAAGGACGGAGGACAGCTGGTGCTTGGCGGTGTGGACCCGGCTCACCACGTCGGGGAGCACACCTGGTGGGTGTGGGTTAGCAGGGGGTGTGGGTTAACGTGGGGTGTGGGGTAAGGAAGGGACGGCGGGCAGCTGGTGCAGGGAGGCGTGGACCCTGGGCGCCACGTGGGGGAGCACAGCTGGTGCGTGTGGGTTAGCAGGGGGTGTGGGGTAAGGGAGACGGCAGCTGGTGCGGGGTGGTGGGAACCGGGCGCACCACGTGGGGAAGCGCACCTGGTGGGTGTGGGGTAACTGGAGGTGTGGGTAAGGGACGGAGGATGGGCAGCTGCTGCTGGCGTTGTGGAGCCCACGCACGGTGGGGAAGCGCACCTTGGCTGTGGGTTAGCACGGGGTGTGTGGGTTAGCGGGGGTGGGCAAGGGAGGTGGGCAGCTGCTGCTGGCGCTGTGGAGCCCACGCACAGTGGGGAAGCACACCTGGTGGGTGTGGGGTAACTGGAGGTTTGAACTTCGTTCCACACCCTTTCCTGACCCAGCCTCCCCTCCCCAAATCCTCACGCCTCAGCATCGACCTCGTCCATCTACAGGCTACGTCTGCGCTCCTACCGCCTAACCCCTCCCCCCCTTTTATTACACACTGCTCAGGGTTGACGTGACGCGCAAGGGCTACTGGCAGTTCAACATGGACGGAATCAACATGGGGGGATCCCTGCTGTGCGCCAAGGTGAGAGGTGGTGGCTTGGCATTGGGATGGTGGATGCTGTGCGCCAAGGTAGGACGAGCAGGGTGCCATCAGGGTGCCATGCGTGTACCGGTAATGTCTGAAGGCCTGGCCGCTACCACTCGCAACATGGGCGGATCCCTGCTGTGCGCCAAGGTAGGACGGGCAGGGTGATGGGGCTCCCTAACAGCATGGGGGGCTCGCTGCTGTGCGCTAAGGTGAGAGCTGGGGGACTAGCCGTGGCATTCAGGTTGCTGTGTAACATGTAACATAAAATGTCAAAATGCTGTGCGCCAAGGCAGAGGGGTGGGGTGGGGCTGCGCCGCCATTGCGGGTACGGGCACCTCCCTCATTGCCGGCCCCGTGGACGATGTCGTAGCACAGGAGATATAATCGCTATTCAGTTAGTTGTAATGGGTCTCTGTTCCGTTCCGCAGGGCTGCGCCGCGATTGCGGACATGGGCACCTCCCTCGTCGCTGGCCCCGTGACGAGGTTGCAACGCTCAACAAGCCTATATGCAATAACCAGGTATCTGTTGTTAACGCATACCGACCCCCGTCCCTTCCGCAGGGCTGCCCCGCCATTGCGGACACGGGCACCTCCCTCATTGCCGGCCCTGTGGATGAGGTTGCAACGCTCAACAAGGCCATCGGTGCCACCAGCGCCCTGTCGGCGCAGTGCCGGCAGCTGGTGCGCGACTACCTGCCCGAGATCATCAAGCAACTGCACAACCTGCCGCTGGACCAGGTGGGGGCATGTGTATTAGCGCGCGTGTATTAGCGTGGGGAACGGGGGTGGTGCAGCAGTGCAGGCAGCTGGTGCGGGACTACCTGCCGGAGATCATCAAGCAACTGCACAACCTGCCGCTGGACCAGGTGGGGGCAGGTGTATTAGCGCGCGTGTATTAGCGTTGGGTAGGGTGTGGGAGGAGTGCCGGCAGCTGGTGCGGGACTACCTTCCCGAGATCATTAAGCAGCTGCACAACCTGCCGCTGGACCAGGTTGGGGCAGGTGTATTAGCGCGCGTGTATTAGCGTGGGGTAGGGTGTGGGAGGAGTGCCGGCAGCTGGTGCGGGACTACCTTCCGGAGATCATCAAGCAGCTGCACAACCTGCCGCTGGACCAGGTTGGGGCAGGTGTATTAGCGTGTGTGGCTGTGTACCCTAGCGTGCGGCACGAGTTTTGTGGCAAACTAGGCAGCTGGTGCGGGGGTGTTGGATCAGGTGGGAAAAGGCTCACTTGCGCGACGGGTGAACAGAAGACCCAAAGGCGCGACAAGCCGCCAGCTGCTCTGCTCTGTGATAACCATCCAGCCCATTAAGCCATGCACGTAACGCCCTGCCCATCACCCCGACCACCCACAGGTGTGCGTCAGCATCGGCCCGTGTCACACGTGACCCGTCAAGCCTTGCGTGCAAGGCCTCGACGTTCTTACCTTGCTTTCCTCCACCCCGCTTCTCCACAGGTGTGCGCCAGCATTGGCCTGTGCCCCGTCGCCAAGCAGCAGCAGCAGCAGCAGCAGCACGACCTGCCCCTGCACAGCCGCCGCCTCATGTCCTCCTCCTCCTCCGCCACCAAGGCCACCCGCGGCACCATCCGCCACACCAAGGCCGCCACCGCCGCCGCCGGCGGCGCCGCTGCCGCCGCCGCCGGCGCTGACGTCGACGCGCTCGCCGCCGCCATGACCAGCCAGCTGTCGGCGCTGCTCCTCGGCCATGCCGCCGCCGGCGGCGACGCCGCCGCTGCCGCCGCCGCCACCGCGTCCGCCGCCGTCGACAGCGCCGTCGACGCCGCGTCGCGCGCCGCCGCCGCCATCGTCCGCGACGCCGCCGCCAACGCCGCCGCAACCGCCAACGGTAACGGTAACGGTAACAACGATCCCGTTGGCGACAGCGTGGTGTGCTCGTTCTGCATGACGGCGGTGCAGTACATCAAGATCGCGCTCGAGTCCAACTCCACCATCGAGCAGGTGGGTAACTGTGGAGCGGGACACTTACTCAAGCGAGCGGATGGGGTGGTGCATTGCTGCATGGGGTGGTACTGTACTGTAGTGCACTGCTTGCCTTGCCTGAGAAGTCAGCAGGGATCACGCCCAAGCCCGATTCCCGTGTCTCCTTGCCCTCCAGCCTCCTCTGTCCCTGTGCCCAGCATCTCAACACTAATATCACCCCTGCCGCACGACCACCGAACGGAAACGCCACAAGCTGGCGCCTCACCCCACGCACGGTACACTCTCGCGGCCAGCTCCGCACCTAGTCCGCTTGGTACCGGCGTTGGCACGCCCTAACCGCCTCCGACTGCTCCCTGACTACCGCAAACCACCCTAACCACCCCACGCAGATCGCCGACGCCGTGGGCGCGCTGTGCGACACCATCTCCTTCGGCGGCCCCTCCGTGGTGGACTGCGCCAAGCTGGCCACCCTGCCCACCGTCTCCCTCTCCATCGGGGGGCGCACCTTCCCCCTCACGCCCCGCGACTACGTGCTCCGCGTCGATGCCGGCGGCGGCGAGGCTCAGTGTATTAGCGGATTCATGGGGCTGGACGTGCCTGCTGGTCCGCTGTGGATCCTGGGGGACATCTTCCTGGGCGCATACCACACGGTGTTTGACTACGGCAACGCGCGCGTCGGCTTTGCTACCGCTGCGCAAGGGGGCAAGGGCCGTATGTAATGCATCTACAGCTTATTTGACTCAAGTGGGGTGCCGGGTGGGCCCTGCCACGGCCACGGCGGCGTGAGGTTTCCCAGGGCCAGCAGGACCCAACCAGCAGCTTCTTCGCACAGTGGGTTCCAACCAGTGTTTGACTATGGCAACGTGCGGGTCATGCCGGCGGGTGGAACGGGAACGTCTCAGCAGGGGGCAGGGTGGGCGTTGCCACGTGGCGTGGTTGGCAGTGGGCTTGTCCTTGTCCATGTCCATGTTGCAACGAGTTGGGAGGAGGCGTGTTGCGGTGCTGCTGACACAACCGGCGTACCTTAGTTGGTGGTAGGAGGCGGTGGTGTGCCTCGCCTGATGGCACTGCGTACTGCGTACGGTAGGGATGGACGGCTCTTCCAACCGGTGTACGGCACGGTGTGGAGGCGGCTGCTACTACTCCCGCTTCTACGAAGCGTGTTGACGTTTGCTTACAGTGTCGCATCCTGACGCCATTATTGAACGCGGCCAAGCGGGGGCGTCAGTTGCAAGCGTTGCCCAGGCCCGGTGTAATGCAGGCCCCCGGGGCGGTTTGGAGCCCTCAGTTGTATATGTACCAGTCTAAGACCTGAGCCGTGACGTTGTAGGACGGAACCTGGTCT
>VFQN01005827.1_pt1 | contig 14696 bp, 9 predicted proteins | sample 3512371 | NCBI WGS metagenome assembly VFQN01 (sample SAMN10412370, study PRJNA504923) | tailings metagenome | isolation source: Replicate 2 from Balatoc abandoned mine | place: Philippines: Itogon, Benguet | collected 2017-08-28
CTGGGACGAAAAACTCGCCCTCGGCGCTTGACAGCCAAAACCGACACTCACGCCCCGGGCTCCGACGAGCCCGCGTTACTATTCAACGCGATTCGGTATCAGTCGGGATTCGGCGACCAGATGTGAACGACGGTCTCGGTCGCGGCGAACACGCGGTCGCCGACCCACGCCACCCCCATGACGTGCTCGCCCGCGGCGAGGAGCGTCAGCACCTCCTGGCCGGACGCCGTATCCCACACTCGCACGGTGCCGTCAGACCCGCCGGTGAGTAGCCGCTGCCCGTCCGGCGAGAACGCCACCGCGTTCACGCGCAGCGGGCTCGTCGGGAACGACTGCTCGACCGCCCCCGTATCGGCCGCCCGGACGCGCACGGCCCCGGGCTCGGCGACGGCGAGCTTCGCCCGGTCCGGGCTGAACCCGACCGCGTACGCCTCCCGCGGGCCGTCCGCCCACGCCGCCCGCGCGCCGGTCGCCGCGTCCCACACGCCGACGCCGTCCACACCCGCCACCGCGACCCGGCCGCCGTCCGCCGAGAGGGTGACGCCGTAGACGAAGTGCTCGCCGGGCGCGAGCAGGTGCGCCCCGCCGCCCTGGTCGAAGACCGTCACCGGCTTGGCCGTGCGGTTGCCGGTGGACGGGCGCACGGCCACCCGACCGCCGCCCGGCGCGAGCGCGAGCCGGACCCCGCCGGGCGAGGAGGTCGCGGGGAAGGGGTCCGGGCGGGTCCACGCCTCGGTGCCGGTCGTGAAGTCCCAGACGGTCACCCCGCCGCCCGGCCGGCCGGCGGCCAGGTGCGTGCCGTCCGGGCTCGCGGCGCAGTCCGCCGTCCCGGTGAGCTTGTGGAGTACGCGGCCGGTGGCCGTGTCGATCACCGTCACCCCGGTGTTGCGCGGGCTGCCCAGCAGCCGGGGCGCGACCGCCACGCGCGTCCCCCCGGCCGCGACCGCCAGCGACCCGAGCCCGTCGGGGAACTCCCCGAGCGTCCGCCGCCCGGCCTCGCGGTCGGTGTCCCACACGCGCACCGACTGGTCGCCGCCGCCCGACGCGAGCCGCCGGCCGTCGCGCGAGAAGGCGAGCGCCGACACCCGCGCCGTGTGCCCGCGGAACGTCCGGACCGCCCGCCCGGCCTGGCAGTCCCAGACCACCACCTCGCGGTCCGCGCCGACCACGGCGACCCGGCCGTCCCCGGGGGCGACCGCGGCGAGGGTGCGGCCGAGGGCGGTGGGGGCGACGCGGTGAGAGTGCCGGCCGGTCTCCGGGTCGGCGACCACCACGCCCTCGGCGTGCGCCTCGACCAGGTGCCTCCCGTCGCCGGTGAACGCGAGCCCCGACACCGCCCGCGGGCGCTTCCACGACGCCCCCGTCCGCTCGCCCGTCGCGCTGGCCCAGCGGTACACGTTGCCGCCGCTGTCGCCCGTCAGGATGTGGTCCCCGTCGGGGGTGAACGCGAACGCGGTGATGTACTCCGGGTGGCCGGTCAGCACCCGCGCGGGCGCCAGGTCGGGCACGGAGAACAGCCGGGGCTCGTCCTTGGCCGCGGTCGCCAGCCACCGCCCGCACGGGCTGAAGGCGACGCGGCGGACCCCGGGGAGGGCCGCCAGCCGTGCCCCGGCGTCGGCGTCCCAGACGGCGACCCCGTCGGCCGTCGCGGCGGCCACCCAGTTGCGCGTCGGGTGCGCGGCGAGCTCGAACACCCGGTCCGGGCCGAGCCGCCACGCCTGCCCCGGCGCCCCGGCCGCGTCCCACGTGCGGGCCTCCCCGCCCGCCTCGGCCGTCACGAGCCGGCCGTCGGGGAGGAAGGCGGCGGCGGCGACCCAGTCCGCGTGCGGGAGCTGTGGCGCGGCGGCGGACGCCCGGCGCAGCGCGTCGAGGTAGCGCCACTCCCACCCGCGCAGCTCCGCCGGGCACAGGTCGAGGAGGCGCCACGCCTGCGGCAGCTGGTTCGCCGCGTACAGCCGCCCGGCCGACGCGACGCGCTCGAGGTAGAGCATCCGCTGCTCGCGGGCGAGGGCGTCGGTCAGCTTGTACCGCATCGCGCACTCGCGCAGGTACGCCTCGTTCGTCTCGCGCTGCTTCGCCTGGATTTGCGCGTTGGTCTCGGCGAGCACGACGACCGACAGCACCAGCGCGGCCGCGGTCACGAGCCCCATCGCGGCGGCGACCGGGTGCCGCCGCGCCAGCCGCCAGGCGTGCTCCCAGCTCCGCGTCGGGCGGGCCAGCACCGCCCGCCCGGTCCGCCAGCGCTCCAGGTCGTCGGCCAGCTCCAGCGCCGTCGCGTACCGGCGGCCGGGCTCCTTCTCCAGGCACTTCAGGCAGACCGTCTCGAGGTCGCGCGGGACCGCCGGGTTGACGCCCGAGGGCCGGGGCGGCGGCTCGTTGGCGGCCTGCTCCAGCGTCGAGAGCGGGGTCGCGCCGCGGAACGGCGCCTGCCCGGTGAGCTGGTGGTACAGCACGGCCCCGAGCCCGTACACGTCGGCCGCGACCGTCACCTCCTTCGGCGCCCGCGCCTGCTCGGGCGCCATGTACGCCGGGGTGCCGACCACCGCCCCGGTCAGGGCGCGCGGGGCGGACGGGTCGAACCGGCCGGCGAGGCCGAAGTCGGCGACGTGCGGCCACCCGGCGTCGTCGAGGAGGATGTTCGACGGCTTCAAGTCGCGGTGGAGGATGCCGCGCTGGTGGGCGTGGTGGACCGCCCGGGCGATGATCTCGACGGTCCGCGCCTGCGCCCGCGTGTCGGTACCGGCCCCGGCCGGGGCCGCGTCGAGGCTGCCGCCCGGGTAGTACTTCATGACGTAGAACGGGACCGGCGGCACCCCCGGCACCGTCCACTCGCCGACCTCGTACACCGGGACGATGTGCGGGTGGTCGAGCGCCGCGATCGCCTCGGCCTCGCGGGCGAACCGGGCGCGGCTCTCGGCCCCGGGCACCGACCCGAGCGTCTTCACCGCCACCGTCCGCCGCAGGATGGTGTCGGTCGCCCGGTACACGACCCCCATCCCGCCGCGGCCGAGCTCCTCCAGCACGTCGTACCCCGGCAGCCGCGGCGCCACGGTCAGCGGCGGCGCCGGGGCGCCCTCGGGCAGCGTCGGGGTCAGCCCGCGGGGCCGCTTCGGGTCGGACAGGAGGGCGGCGATGTCACCGGCCCGGTCGGGGAAGCGGTGGACGAAGTCGTCGGGCGTGACCGGCGGCCGCCACCGCCCGCGGTGCGCGTACTCGGCGCGGATCAGGTCGAGAAAGAGGGAGTCGGCGGCAAGGGCCGGGAACCGCGCGACGTACTCCTCGACCCGGGCGTCGCCGCCGGTGCGGAAGCGGAACTCCAGGTCGATGTGGGCGAGTTCGACGAGCAGGTCGGTGGGCGGCGGGGTGTCGGCCGGGAGGAAGTCGGCCAGGTCCGGGCGGCCGGGCCTCCGCCAGGCGTCCTCGAACCGGCGGATCGCGTCCTCGCAGCCGGAGTGGAGCGAATCGGCGGGCGTCGATGTGGACTGCATCGCGTGCGCACCAATGTCGGGGGCGACTCGGGGAGTACCCGGGGCGACGGGCAGTCTGACACTCGGCGTCGGCGTGGCGTCGGGGGTGTCGCCGGGTTGACCCGGTGTCGCCCGGCCGTCACTCCTGCCCGGTCTGCATCCGTTCGAGGCGCTTGCGGAGACGCTCTCGCAGCCGGCGTACCGAACGCTCGGCCCGGCCCAAATGCTCCGCGATTTCCGTGGCCGTGAGACCCTGGAGGCTGAGCTCCAGGATGGCCCGCTCGTCCGGGTCGTCGAGTACGCGGAACAGTTCTTCGACCGTCTCGGCCAGCGCCGCCGCCTCCTCCGGCTGCGGTTCGCGGTCGAGCACCAGGTCGGCCGGGGCGACGCTGTCCTCCGGGTTCGGCGACACCTCGCGGCCGACGTCACGCTTGCCCGCAGTGTAGTACGCCGCCCGGTCGGCGCACTTGCGTAGCGTGATCATCGTGAGTACGCCCCACAACCCGTCCCAGGAACCAACGTCGAGCCCGCCGTCGCGCTGGCGGAGGAAGAAGCTTTTGTACGCCGACTGCACCACGTCTTCCGGGTCCACCTTTACCGCCAGCCGGCCGCTGAGGTTCTTCTTCGCCAGCCCGACGAGGCGGTTCGTGAACAGGGTGAACACCTCGCGCGCGGCCGAGTCCTCGCCGGACTTCAGCCGGTCCATCAGGATCGCTACGGAGTCGTTCGCGGCCATTCGCGCCGCCTCGTGAAAATTCTTGGCCGGTCCGCCGGTCGTCGCGGATTAGCCCGGTGTACCCGCCCGCGGCGGTGAAGGTCTTCCGGTTGTTGTACACCGGACGACGCTTCCGCCGCCACGCGGGTTCACGATTCCCGGTGCCCCGCCGCACGTCGCCCGACCGGCCCGCCCCGGACAACCCGACCGCCACCAACCCCTGCCCCCAGGAGTCTGAGATGTTGCGCGCCCTCTTCCGTGCCATGCTCCGCGGGTCCGCCCGCCGGGCCGAGCGCTCCGGCCGCCCCGCCCGGCCCGCCCGGTTCGCCCCGGCCCTCCACTCGCTCGAGGGGCGCGAGGTGCCGGCCGTCGTCGCCTCGTTCGCGGCCGGCACCCTCAGCGTGTTCGGCGACAACCTCGACAACACCATCACCGTCAGCCGGAACGCCGCCGGGACCATCCTGGTGAACGGCGGTGCCGTCGCCGTCACCGGCGGCACCCCGACGGTGGCGAACGTGGCCCTGATCCAGGTGTTCGGCCAGGGCGGGAACGACGTCATCACCCTGAACGAGGCGAGCGGCGCGCTGCCGCGGGCCAACCTGTTCGGCGGGGCCGGGAACGACGTGCTCACCGGCGGCAGCGGCAACGACCAGTTGTTCGGCCAGGCCGGGAACGACACGCTCCTCGGCAAGGGCGGGGCCGACTTCCTGTTCGGCGGGACCGAGAACGACACGCTCACCGGCGGCGACGCCGACGACCAGGTGTTCGGCGAGGCCGGCGACGACCGGATGATCTGGAACCCGGGCGACGACACCGACCTGAACGAGGGCGGGGCCGGCACCGACACGGTCGAGGTGAACGGCGGCAACGGCGACGAGCAGTTCACGGCCACCGCCAACGGCACCCGCGTCCGGTTCGACCGGCTCAACCCGGCGCCGTTCAGCATCGACATCGGGACCAGCGAGAAGCTGGTGCTCAACGCCAACGGCGGGAACGACTCGTTCTCCGCGACCGGCAACCTGGCCGCCCTGATCCAGATCACGGTGGACGGCGGCACCGGGAATGACACCATCCTCGGCAGCAACGGCAACGACTTCCTCTTCGGCGGCGACGGCGACGACTTCATCGACGGCCAGCAGGGGAACGACACCGTGCTGATGGGCGCCGGGAACGACGTATTCCAGTGGGATCCGGGCGACGGCAACGACGTGGTGGAGGGGCAGGACGGCACCGACACGATGCTGTTCAACGGCAGCGCCGCGAACGAGATTTTCGACATCTCCGCGAACGGCCAGCGGGTGCGGTTCACCCGCAACATCGCCAACATCGTGATGGACCTGAACGGCGTGGAGGCGATCACCCTCAACACGCTCGGCGGCACCGACACCACCACCGTCAACGACCTGAGCGGCACCGACCTGACCCGGATCGACATCAACCAGGCAGGCACCATCGGCGGGACCGCCGGGGACGCCGCGGCGGACACCGTGGTCGTGAACGGCACCAACGGCAACGACATCATCGACGTGTTCGGGAGCGGCTCGTCGTACAGCGTGCTCGGGCTCGTCACCCGGGTGAACGTCACCAACTCGGAGGGGGCGAACGACGCGCTCGTCGTCAACGCCCTCGGCGGGAACGACGGCCTGACCGCCTCCACGGTCCCGGCCGGCGTCGTGAAGCTGACGCTCGACGGCGGGGCCGGGGACGACACCATCCTCGGCAGCCAGGGGGCGGACACGATCCGCGGCGGCGACGGGGACGACTTCGTGTTCGGCGACAACGGGAACGACGTGGCATTCCTCGGGGCCGGGGACGACGTGTTCCAGTGGGATCCGGGTGACGGCAACGACACCGTCGAGGGGCAGGACGGGGCCGACCTGCTGCTATTCTTCGGGTCGAACGCCGCCGAGAACGTCAACGTCGTCGCCAACGGCGGCCGGGTTCTGTTCACCCGCGACGTGGCGAACGTGACGATGGACCTGAACGACCTGGAGTCGATCGAGTTCCGGGCGCTCGGCGGGGCGGACAACGTCGTCGTCGGCGACCTGAGCGGGACGGACGTGACCCGGGTCGACGTCGACCTCCGCGGGCCGAACGGGGGCGGCGACGGCGCCGCCGACGCGGTGACCGTGAACGGCACCAACGGGGCCGACGTGTTCGGGGCGGCCGGCGACGCCGGCGGGGTCAACGTCTTCGGACTCCACACCAGCGTCAACGTCTTCTTCCAGGAGGCGGCGAACGACCGGCTGACGCTCAACGGCCAGGGCGGCGACGACGTGATCAACTCCTCCTCCCTGGAGGCCGACGGCATCCAGCTGGCGGTAAACGGCGGGCTCGGCAACGATCTGATCGTCGGCAGCGACGGGAACGACCTGATCAACGGGGGTGACGGGAACGACACGGCCCTGATGGGCGCGGGCGACGACGTGTTCGTGTGGAACCCGGGTGACGACAACGACACGATCGAGGGCCAGGCGGGCCGCGACACGATGGTGTTCAACGGGGCGAACGTCGCCGAGAACATCAACATCTCGGCGAACGGCGGGCGGGTACTGTTCACCCGCAACGTCGCCAACGTGGTGATGGACCTGAACGACACCGAGGTCGTCACGTTCAACGCCCTCGGCGGGGCCGACGTGGTCACCGTCAACGACCTGTCCGGCACCGACGTGACGGAGGTCAACCTGAACCTCGCCTCGACCCTCGGCGGGACGGCCGGTGATGGGGCGGCGGACTCGGTGATCGTGGCCGGCACCAGCGGCGACGACGTGGCGGTGGTGGTCGGCGACGCGGCCGGGGTGTCGGTGTTCGGGCTGGCGGCGCAGATCAACATCTTCGGCGCCGAGGCGGCGAACGACCGGCTGACGGTCAACGCCCTGGCCGGCGATGACGTGGTGGAGGCGTCCGGCTTGGCCGCCGGGGCGATCCAGCTCACCGCCGACGGCGGCGACGGCAACGACGTGCTGGTCGGCGGCGACGGCAACGACACGCTCCGCGGCGGGGCCGGGGACGACGTGCTCGTCGGCGGGCTCGGGCTCGACGTGCTCGACGGCGGGCTCGGCGACAACGTCGTGATCCAGTAGTTCGCCTCTCCCGTGCGGGGCGGCCGGTTCGCCGGTCGCCCCGCTCTTGTTCCCCGTTCGGAGCGGAACCATGACCGGCCGGGTTCTGGTGCTCGTCTACGGCGTCGCGGGGTACGTCCTGTTCCTGGGAACGTTCCTCTACGCCGTCGGGTTCATCGGCGGCTTCCTCACGCCGACGCAGCTCGACGGCCCAACGGAGGGAAGCCTGGAGGTGGCAGTAGCGACCGACCTGGCACTGCTCGTACTGTTCGCCGTCCAGCACAGCGGGATGGCCCGGCCGGCGTTCAAGCGCTGGCTGACCCGCTTCATCCCGCCCGCGGCCGAGCGCGCGACCTACGTCGTGCTGTCGAGTGCCGCCCTCCTGCTGCTCTTCGCCCTGTGGCGGCCGCTCGGCGGGGTGGTGTGGGAGGCGACCGGCTTCGCCCGGACGGCGTTATACGCGGTGTTCGCGGCGGGCTGGGTGGTCGTACTGGTCACCACCTTCCTCATCGACCACTTCGACCTCTTCGGGCTCCGGCAGGTGATCCGGTACGCCCGCGGGCGGGCATACCCGGAGGGGCGGTTCGTCACGCCGGGGCCGTACCGGGTGGTCCGTCACCCGCTGTACGTCGGCTGGCTGATGGTGTTCTGGGCCGCCCCGACCATGACCGCCGCCCACCTCCTCTTCGCGGCCGTGACCACGGCGTACATCCTGGCCGCGATCCGGTGGGAGGAGCGTGACCTGACCGCCGCCCTCCCGGAGTACGAGGCGTACCGGCAGCGGGTGCCGATGCTCATTCCCCGGTTCCCGTGGCGCCGCGGGCGGACTGACGCCGCCAGGCACGCGCCACAACCACAGGAGTTGTCACCGTGCGACTGATCGCGGGCTGCATTCTCGTCCTGGCCGGGACGGTACTGTACGCCGCCCACTGGCTCGGCCGGGTCATTCACACCCCGACCGCGGCCGGGGAACCGGAGGCGACGTACCTGCTCGTCGCCGCGGCGGCACTGGGCCTGGCGGGCGGCGCGGTCGCCGGCCTCTGGCCGGACCACACCACGAACGAGGGCGAGTAATGACGACGATGGCGTTCGACGCGTCCCGCGCCGAGGCGTTCGCGGGGAAGATGGTCGGCGTGCTGAACGGCGCGGCAGTCGCGCTGATGACCTCCCTCGGCCACCGCACCGGCCTGTTCGACGCGATGCGCGGCCGCGCGGCGGTCACCAGCTACGACCTCGCCGCGGCCGCGGAACTGAGCGAGCGGTACGTCCGCGAGTGGCTCGGGGCGATGACCGTCGGCGGCGTCGTCGAACACGACCCGGCGGCGGACACGTACACGCTCCCGGCCGAGCACGCGGCGTTCCTGACGCGGGCGGCGGCACCGAACAACATGGCCGCGGCGATGCAGTGGGTGGGTGTCCTCGGGGCGGTCGAGGACGACGTGGCGGCGGCGTTCCGGCATGGCCGCGGGGTGCCCTACGCGGCGTACGGGCGGTTCCACGCGGTCATGGCCGAGGAGAGCGACCAGACGACCGTGGCCGGGCTGGAGGACCACATCGTCCCGCTCGTCCCCGGCCTCGCCGCCCGACTCCGTGCGGGGATCGACGTGCTCGACGTGGGGTGCGGCTCCGGCCGCGCGCTGGCCCGGCTGGCGGGGCTGTTCCCGGCCAGCCGGTTCGTCGGGTACGACGCCGCGCCGGACGCGGTCACCATCGCCCGGCTGACCGCCCGGGAGCGCGGGCTGCGGAACGTCCGCTTCGAGGCGCGCGACGCGGCCGCCCTGCCCGACCGCGCCGCGTTCGACCTGGTCACCGCGTTCGACGCCGTCCACGACCAGGCTGACCCGGCCGGGGTGCTGTGGAATGTGGCGGCGGCGCTGCGGCCGGGCGGGGTGTTCCTCATGCAGGACATCAAGGCGTGCAGCCGCGTCGCCGGGAACCGCGACCTGCCGCTCGGCCCGTTCGTGTACGCAATCTCGTGCATGCACTGCATGTCGGTGTCGCTGGCGAACGGCGGGGCGGGGCTGGGCGCGGCGTGGGGGAAGGAGCTCGCGTTAGAGATGCTCGCCGCCGCCGGGTTCCGCGACGTGGGCGTCTCGACGCTGCCACACGACCCGATCAACTACTACTACGTCGCCCGGTGCGGCTGACCGACGGCGGAAATCGTTGCACGCGCCGGCGGGGGGGCGGACACTACCGGGCATGGACCGGCCACCCGACCACCCCGCAGCCGACCGCCGGCTGCTCGACCGCTTCCTGACCGAGCGCGACGAGGGCGCGTTCGCCGAACTCGTCCGCCGCCACGGCCCGGCCGTGTGGGGCGTGTGCCGCCGCCGGCTCGCCCGCGCCCACGACGCCGAGGACGCCTTCCAGGCCACGTTCCTCGTCCTCGTCCGCCGCGCCGCGCGGCTCGACGCCCGAACCCCGCTCGGCCCGTGGCTCCTCCGCGTCGCCGGGCTCACCGTGCGCAACGTCGTCCGCGGGAACCGCCGCCGGGCCGCGGTACTCGGTCCACTCGACCACGACGTTCCCGCCCCCACCACCGCGCCATCGCCCGATCGCCTCGATCTGCACACCGCGTTATGCGGGCTTTCGGAGCCGGAGCGTGCGACGGTGGAGTTGTGCCACCTCCGAGGCGTCTCGCGCCGCGACGCGGCGGTTCAACTCGGCTGCCCCGAGGGGACGCTGTCGGCGCGGCTCAACCGCGCCGTCGCCCGCCTCCGCGCCCGTCTCGCCGCGGGGGCGGCGGGCGTGGCCCTTCCGTCCGGACTCGCCGACGCAACGGCGCGGGCGGCGACCGTCTTTTCGTTCTCGATCCCGACCCACGCGGGGCCGTCGCCGGCCGTCGTGGGTCTCACCGACGGAGTCCTTCGCATGTTCTGGGTGAAGAAGCTGACGGCCGCAACAGCGGTCGTGCTCGCCGGCACGGGCCTGCTCGTCGGCGGGTCGCTGCTCGCGCTCGACCCGCCGCCCGCGCCCGTCGCGGCCGCGCAGCCGCCCGCGCCCGACGACGTGGCCCGGCGGCTCGACGACCGGCTGCGGGATCTGGAGCGGCAGAAGGCCGCGCTCGACGACCAGATCCAGAAGGCGGCTGCCGAGCGGGCGAAGCTCGTTGAGTACAAGAAGGTGTTTGACGCCGCCAGCGGGTTGCGCGGGATCATCGCCGTCGCGGTGACCGAGGGGGGAAAGGGCGTCGGCTGGGTGAAGCCGCCGTACACGGTCCGCGAGGTGATCGGCGGGAAGGTCGGCGAGGTCCAGTGCTTCGAGCTCGACGTGCTCGAATTGCACCTGACCCGCGCGTTCCGCGACCCGAGCGGGCCGAAGGCGTTCCGCCTCGAAGCGGATCAAAACTTCTCGCACGACCAGGTTCACAAAGTGCTGGGCTCGGCGGCGCGGGCCGGGTTCACGAAGGCGCGGTTCGTCCTCCCCGAGGCGCCGCTCATCGTCTCGTTCGAAGACTGGAAGACTCGCAAGGGCGAAAAGGTCGAGCGCGGCCAGAAGGAGCGTGACATCGATCTGGTGCCGTACGCCCCGCCGAAGGCGCCGTAGTGTGGTGCGGCACGCCATGCCGCCACCCGCCGGGTGCCTCAGACTGGGATCGGATGCACTCGTGCTGCCACGGCGCCCGACGTTGCTCCGGACCGCCGGCCGGGTACACTCAAACCCGGGAGTGCCCGGGCCCGGGCCGCGCCGGGGGTGCGGTGCCGGCCCCGCCCGCGCCCCGCGAGGTGCGCCCCATGCAGCCCCGACTCTTCCCGCGCCGCGGCCTGCTCGCCGCCTTGGGTGTGCTGTGCGCGTGCTGCGGACTCGCCGCCGGCGGGGGTGGGGACGAGCCGTCCCTGCCCCCGCGGCCGATCGACCCCAAGGTCGTCAAGGTCTGGAAGGCGGCCGGGGCCAAGGCCGGGTGGGCGAACCGGGTCCAGTTCTTCGACTACCGGCCGGACGCCGAGAACGCTCCGGAACTGCTACCGTATCTGTCGCTCAAAACGTTCAAGCCCGGGGTCGTGGCCGACCTGCCGGCCCCCGACGCGGCGTTCACCCTGTACCAGTCCGGCACTGACATCACGGACGCGGGGGTCAAGGAGCTCGCGGCGCTCAAAACCCTGCGGCGACTGGAGCTGTCGGCCAACCTCCAACTAACGGGTACGGGGTTCGGCGCCTTGGCCGCACTCCCCGACCTGCAAATCCTCAACCTCTATCAGACCCGGGTCAACGACGCCGGGCTCGCGGAGGTCTGCCGGATCGCGGCCCTGCGCGAGCTGGACATCGGCTCCACGGCGGTGACGGAGGGCGGGCTCGCCGGCCTGGAAAAGCTGGAGCGGTTGCAGGTTCTCGGTGTCAGCGGCGTGAAGCTGACCGACGCCGGGCTGGCGGCACTCGGCCGCTGCCGCAACCTGCGCGCGCTGACCCTGTCGCCGCACGGCCAGACGGGGGCGGGCCTGAAGGCGCTCGGGGCACTCAAGCACCTCGAACGCCTGTGGATGCCCGGAGCCTCCGGGCCGTCCCTGAAGGACGCCGACCTGAACGGGCTCGGCGCCCTGCGGGGCGTGCGCGAGTTGCTCATCATGTACCACCCCGACCTCGGCGACGACGCCCTGGCGGAGGTCGGCAAGCTGACGGGCCTCCGAATCCTCCTCCTCACCGGGACGAAGGTGACCGACGCGGGGCTGAAGCACCTCGCCGGGCTCCGGGGGCTGGAGGAGTTGGGGCTCGCCGACACCCGGGTCACCGACGCCGGCCTGGCCCAACTGGCGAAGCTCCCGAACTTGAAGACGCTCCGGGTGAGCCGGACGGCGGTCACGGAGGCGGGGCTCAGGGCGATCGTCGCGTTCGAGTCGCCTGGCCTGCGGAGTGTGAGCGTTCCGAGCAGGGTCAGCAATGCCGCGCTGGAGGAGGCGAGTAGGCAGCGGCCGGGGGTGCGGTTCGGGTACTGAGCGGGTGGACACCGGCCCAACGGACTCCGCGGTCCGCGGCAAAGCGAGATTGCCCACTCAAGTAGGCTGTGGTTCTCGGCGTGCTCGCCTTGCACCACACTCAGCCGAGCTCGGCGATCGGCTCGCCGAACGGGAGGAGCGGCACCGGGCGGCCCGTGGCGTCGTGCAGCTCGTGCCGCGGGTCGATGCCGAGGTGGCGGTACAGCGTGGCGAGCAAGTCTTGCGGGCCGAGCGGGCGGTGCTGCGGGTGCTCGCCGCGGTGGTTCGTCGCCCCGACCACGGCGCCGCCCGGCGCCCGCCCGCCGGCGACGAGCGCGGTGTAGGCGTGCGGCCAGTGGTCGCGCCCGGTCACGCCCGTGCCGGCATCGCGCACCACCCGCGGCGTGCGCCCGAACTCGCCCATCGCCACCACCATGACCCGCCGGTCCAGTCCGCGGTCGAACAGGTCGTCGAGCAGCGCGGAGAGCGCCTGGTCCATGAACGGCGCCCGGTAGCGCATGGCGTCGGCCAGATCCCACTTCGTCTGCGGGTTGATGTGGTCGTCCCACGAGAAGTAGCGGTCCGAGAGTTTCGGCGCCAGGGCGTCGATCGTGACCACCGCCGTGCCGGCCTCGACGAGCCGGCGGGCGAGCAGGCACGACTGGCCCCACAGGTGGCGGCCGTAGCGGTCGCGGGTGCGCGGGGCTTCGCGGCCGAGGTCGAACGCCGCCGCCACCGCCGGGCTCGTCAGCAGGTCGAGCGCCCGCCCGCGCATCTCGCCGAGCCCGCCGGACGTGTCGCCGGCGCGGCGGCGGAGGCCGTCGAGTTCGCCCACGAGGTCGTGGCGGGTCGAGAGGCGCCCGCGGTCGAGCCCGGCGGCGGGCGAGAGGGCGGCGGGGCGGAACCCGGGCGCGGCCGGGTCGCCGGTGGCGAAGCCGTGTGCGGCCACGCCCAGGTACGCCGGCCGCACCATGAACGGCACCTTCGGGATGCCGACGTACCCCGGCACACCCGGCGCCGCGCCGCTGCGGAGAGCCGCGGCGATCATGCCGAAGTCCGGGTGTTCTGACAGCGCGGTCGAGGTCGGGTCCGGTCGCGGCACCGGCTTGCCGGTTAGTACCTCGATCGAGCTATCGTTGTGGACCGAACTCTCGTGGCGGAGCGAGCGGACGAGGGCGAACCGGTCGGCGAGCCGGGCGAGTTGGGGGAACAGTTCGCACACCTGCGTGCCGGGGACGGGCGTGCGCGTCGGCCGGAACGGACCGCGGACTTCTTCCGGCGCGTCGGGTTTCGGGTCGAACGTCTCATAGTGGCTCGGCCCGCCCCACATCCAGAACAGGATGACCGCCGTGTCCGGCGCGCGGCCGTCGGCGCGGGCGGCGAGCAGTTGCGGGAGCGTGACGCCGCCCAGGGCGAGCGCGCCGGCCCGCAGCGCCTCGCGGCGGGTGACCGGACCGGAGCAACGAACGGGCGACATGCGGCGATCCCCTGGGTGCGGGACAGCGCGACGGGGAGGGTGCGTGGCTGGTGAGGCGATTGTACCACAACAGGAAGCGCCGGTAGAGCGCGGCGAGCGGCGGGCGTAAGCCCACCGGTGGCGCGCCTCGGGCCTCCGACGGGCTCACGCCCGCCGCTCGCCCAGACCTCAATCGCCGAGGTTGGCGAGGAAGTCCTCGAACGTCTTGCGGGCCTGGAACTCGGCGGCCATCAGGGTCTTCTCCCGGGTGGTCAGCCCGTCGATCTCCCGCTCCTGGGCGGCCAGCCGGTCGAGGTACGTCTTGTACACCTCCGCCTCCCGCGGGGTCGCCGCCAGGTTCTTCCGGATCCGGTCCTGGTCGGTCCCCAGCCGGGCCAGGTTCGCCTTCACGTCCGCCAGCTCCCGCGCCTGCCCGTCCCACGCGGCCTTGAACTTCAGCGCCTCGGCCAGCCGCTGCTTCAACGCAGGGGTCGCCTCGCTCAGGTTCATCACGTACCGGATCGTCTGGTCCGGGTTGTTCGACAGCACCACCTGGGAGGCGACGTCCCGCTCCTCGGTCACCGGGAACGTCTTCTCCTCGCCGGCCTTCACCGCCACCTGGAACCGGTACACGCCCTTCGTGTCCTCGACCGGGCGGTCGGTTTCGACCAGCTTGAACTGCTGGTTGGTCCGGTTCGGGTGCTCGATGACCAGCGTCCGGTCGGTCTGGGACCGGTTGGCGATGCGGTACTTCTTCTCCTCCCGCACCTTCGTGGTGGTGGTCACGATCCCCTTCACTGCCTTCACGTTCGTGATCCGGCTGGTGCCCGGGCCGTTCTGCGGATCGACTTCGGTGCCGAGGTCGATGGCGTAGGACACGAGCCGCTCTTCGTTCGGCTGGACGTCGAGGACGCGGGTGTCGCCGGCGTAGGTGCTGCCCTCGAAAACGGTGATCGGTCCCTGCGACAGGTGCATGCCGGAGGTGTTCTTGAACCGCAGCCCCAGCAGTGGGTGCTTCGGCTGGACCGACGGGTTGTAAATGCTGACGCGGGTGCCCTCCACCTCCTTACCGACGATCGGGAGGAG